>Ga0228711_1000958_pt1 | contig 39938 bp, 21 predicted proteins | sample MedpolnodulmetaG_2_FD_177996 | JGI IMG/M metagenome (GOLD analysis project Ga0228711, IMG submission 177996) | Root nodule microbial communities from Medicago polymorpha collected in Santa Monica, California, United States - brown nodules | ecosystem: Host-associated > Plants > Roots > Nodule...
TCTATGGCAAAGAAGGCACTGTTACCTTGGAAGAAGTTCAAGCGGCTTTGAGAACCAAGGAGTTGACCAAGTCCAAGGACTTGAGAATTCATGAAAACGGTGAAGGCCTAAGTGTCTCAAGAGGGAATGATGGAGGTAGAGGTAACCCGAGAAAGAGTGGTAACAAGTCAAAGTCTAAATGCTTTAACTGTCACAAGATGGGTCACTTCATGAAGGATTGTCCGGAGAATAATGGTAGCTCCGCACAAATTGTCTCTGAGGTTTATGAGGATGCAGGTGCTCTGATGGTGTGTTGTTTGGAGGATGAAGAAGGTGATGTGTCTCACCTTGAGAATGATGCCTAGTGGAGCGGTGGTCGTTTAGAGAGACGTTAAACACTCGACATCCGCCTGGAGATGCGGTGGTAAGAATACTCATGATCAGTCTGGAGATGCGAAGTCAACAATACTCATGATCTACCTGTTGAGGTAGAGTTTCAAGGTTGAAGACATAGTGGGATGTACACATTTGCTAGTTGAGAGGTTGGAAGCTCAGCTTAAGGTGGAGTTGAACACACTGGTAATGGTACGACGATGGAGGACCTTGGGTGTTATGCTCTAGTGGTGAGCAAGGGATTTCTTCATGAAGACGGAAGACATTCCGGAGGTTGAAGAATGTATAGCACGACTTGCGGGATTACCCTAAAAAAGACCAAGGGTGATTGGATGCAAGGAGACCTTCAAGGAAGCGGGAGATGTCATGTGTTAAATATGTTATGGTGAATGCTTGTGGAGCTACCTAAAATTCATAGTGTAGTTGGACTGCAAGGACTCTTTGAGAAGATGGAAGACGTTCCGATGGCTGAAGAGGTTAAGGTGAATGCTTGTGGAACTACCTAAAATTTCTAGTGTAGTTGGACTGCAAGGACCTTCGAGAAGGCGGAAGACATTCCGATGGCTGAAGGGGTTATGGTGTGCACTTGTGAAACTACCTAAAATTCCTTGAGTAGTTTGGACACAAGGATCTTCAAAAGGGCTGAAGGCATTCCGATGGTTGAAGAGGTTAGGGTGTAAACTTGTGGAGCTACTTGGTGTAGTGGGAAGCAAGTGAAAGACCAGCAAGGTGGTTGATGTTAAATTGGCATCATCACTAATTTGGAGTCATGGTGGAGATTGTTGTGAAAGTGACTCAAAATTGGAGAAATTGAAGTTTGCTGAATTTGTCAAAATTGGGGCCCGAATGGAGCTGAGTAAACCTTGAGATAGAGGGGGCTGAAACAAGGGTTTAGAAAGACAACAACAAAACTAGGGTTTGTATAGAGTTTGTCTATTTGGCAACAAACACTAGGGTTTGAGGGATGATTCACCTTGAGAAACACTATTACGATTGAGTCTTTTGGTTACGGAAACAGATTGGGACTTTGGGTAGAATTAGGCAGGAGACTTATTCTTGTAACCCATTGATATCTCTTTTGTAAGGTTACTCATCATTATAGTGAAACAGATGACTGCTCTCTCCCCCAGACTAGGTCAATTTGGACCGAACTGGGTCAACAAATTCTTTTGTGTTCTCTCTTCTTTTCTCTCTCGCTGTTTTCTACTTTTGGCTTGTGTTTACAATTGTTCCATACACTTTGTTTTTTGGTTGCTTGATTATTCCTTACTCCACACATCAAGTTTGTTATTGGTGTAATTTTTTCATCGAATTCACAACACCTGTCAAATAACAAACTCGAGAAAAATAATAAACTAAACAAAAAACGTCTTGACCTTGTTTTCGATTCCATTTTCTATGGTCAGTAGTAGCTGCCAAAATTTTGATGAGGTAGCAGCCATACAAATCCAACAATGAAAAGAGAAAAAAATAGGAAAGTGAGGAGTAATTTCACAGTTGACCATTCTCCTTGACTATAAGGCCACGACAATAATCAACATATATCTTTGGATACAAATTCCCTACCATAAAAGAAACACGCATTGGACAATCTTGTCCCTTAAATTCAGATCGGATTGCTGAAATTATACAATAATAAAATAACTTATAAACAATCTTTGTCATTGATTTAGATCGAACGACGGGACTAAAAACTATATGACAAAGTTGCTTTAGAGAATTTGTTTCCATCAATTTTAATGTCAACATAGCCCACAAACAATAATTGTTTCTTCTATTCCTCCTACTGCTTAGCATGAAAAAAGAAAAAAAATCAAACATCCTTTTGCACATAACAATTAATGGAACCACTTATCCACATAATATGTTTCTACTTGTTAACCACTTTGTTACAAACATTACACTGTCAACCACAACAACCTCAAACAAATCTAAATTATTCCCTTTGTAAGGAACAATCCTACAACTGTGGAGATCAACTATCCAACATCTCGTATCCATTTTGGGGACACAACCGACCCTCTCACTGCGGTGGCGGCGATCAATTTTACCTCAACTGTTTCGAAGATCAAAGGAAAAATTTCACATCACAAAATTTCACATCAAATTTCACATCTACAATTCTATTAGGCTCACAAAATTTCACAGTACTAAATATTAGTCTCACAACTCACACCATCAAAATGAGACGAACCGATCTTGCACACGAGGTTTGTACTCCGAAATTCAATGATACTTACTTGAGTCCAAATATTTTCCAGTTTCCTACAAGAACACATAATATAAGCATATTCTACGACTGTCCATCTGATGTCATGTCTTATGCTAACTACCAATCTTTGTGTGGATCACAAAATGCTATATGTTTTGAGGATCCAAGAGGTATGCTGTTGGAACAAATTCCACAGTTAAAAGGATGTGGGAAACATATCATAGTACAAGCAGATTTTGCTTTTGTGCCTGCTACTAATCTTGGTGTAATTGGAAGTGATGATCTTGATCAAATTTTATATGAGGGGTTTCAGGTCAAATATGTTGTGAATGAAGAGTGCATAAAATGCTTGGGAAGTGAAGGGTATTGTTGGAATAATACTGGTTTTGATAATGTTCAGTCTTGCTATTATATTTACAGCCATGATGGATCAGCCACACATTCTGCTCTCAAAAGTATGTTTTCTTTCTTTCTTTTAATTTCCTTCGTCTCATGTAAAATTTTATATCTAATGTTTCATCATGGATCCCTTATGTAATGTCATGTACTAAGTCTATGGTTGGTAAAAAGTGGTGGATAACAGATAAGTTAGCTCCTCCAAAAAATACAGATAAGTTAGTTGATCGTCAATGAACTTATAGTGTATAACATATAAGCTAGCTAATAGTGTGTAAGCTTGAGGATTAACATTAGTTGTCGATGTCACAAATAATGGCATGATGCCTTTCTCACTGTTATTTCTTGTGTATATACGGAGTTACAGGGCTATACAAGTAATTACAGTAAATAATAAAATTTAAAGAGAACAAATCAATATATGATTCGTGTCCTTATATCTAGGAACAAACTAATAAATATAAGGAAGAGAGAAAATCAACTACTTAATCAGATCCTCCCTTAAATTGATACGGCTGGTGAATGAGCATCAATTTGCTAACAAGAAACTGATGACGTGGACGCGGAACAACCTTAGTAAGAATATCTGCAACTTGCAATTGAGTACTGACATGAGGAAGGGATATTAGTCGATCATCATAAGCGACACAGATTGAATGACAATCAACTTCAATATGCTTTGTGCATTCATGAAAAACGGGATTTGCAACAATTTGTATTGCACTTGTATTGTCAGCATAGAGTGATGTTGGCTCTGTTTGAGGAATTCCAAGTTCAGCCAACAGACCACGAAACCAAATTATTTATGAACCAGCAGCAAACATGGCATGATACTTAGATTCAGTAGAAGATTTAGAAACTCTCGCTTGTTTCTTACTTTTCCATGAGATCAATGAAGAGCCAAGAAACATGCACCAACTAGTGACAGATTGCCGAGTATCAACACATCTTGCCCAATCATCATCACTATAAGCACTCAATTTAGGAGTAATTCCAATGGGAAAGAATAGGCCATGATGGGAGCTTCCCTTCAAGATTGCATGAATTGACTTACTTGCTGAGCAACAAAAGATATGCTGGAGAAGTAATAGTCAAGTAATTAAAACTACCCACAAGATGTCGATACTAATAGACAATTTAGGTAAGTGCACCAATTACTATCGAAGTAATAAAATAAGATTGTTCCCACAAAGACTATGTTAATTTCAATTCAGCAATATGGTTAATATTTAGGATGTGTAAAAGTTTATATTTGTTGCCACTAGGCAGAAGATTTGGTTTAATTGCATAAGATTTAAAAACAGAATATAAAGATTGGTTTTAAAGAATAAGAGAGAGAAGAGATCAAGTGTTTCGATTCATCTAAGTTCCCCTAATTGGTATATTGCACCTATTTCTCCTGAATGATTTTCTAGTTCCACGATGATTATAAAAATAGCCTTAATCAATCCCTTGACTTAGGACCCTCTTCTCCGATTACAGCCCCTAATTCCTTAGGTGGTCTAATATTCTTTGAAGGTCTTACGAACGTTAACCTATTATCACTAATAAACGATTATCCATTCCGAGACTAACCATGTTTATTAAAACAATTCAATTAGGTCTAAGTTGAAAGCTATGGTCAGTAGTCATTCATTCTCACTAAATCATGTTTATATTTGATCAGGATATAAAAAGAATTAAGAACAATTGAATTGAATAAAAACTAGATTGTCATTCACAATAAATAGAGTTTCACAACAACATGTTTCAATTAGGGTTACAAAGAATCATCTCAGACCTAATCTCTAAGAGATTTAGCTACTCATAATAGAGTTTACAAATAGCATAATCATTAATAGAATCAAAACATTCATGAACTGATAAAAGGTTGAAAAAATCGCCCTCCTAGCTGTCTTTAGGTCTCAAAATTGCAATTTTCTCTTCTCAATCTGTAACCCTTGTTTTCAGAATAGACTTCAACTTAAATAGGCTCAGAAATTCGCCCAAAATCGTGTCACGTTTTAAGTAAATCGTGATACGTTTTTACCTTGTGTAACAAACAGCTGAATTAGGGTTTCTTGAAATCGTGTCACGTTTTTGCAATCGTGACATGTTTTGCCTCAATGTTGAGAGCATGTTTTTTGTCTTTTTTCAGATCTTCAATTTTTCCTGTTTTTCGCACTTTATCATGCTCAAAATAACTGTGAACTCCAATATTCTTCAGAAAATTACTTTCTTCAAAATCTTTAACTTTTAATGTTTTCCTTGTTGTTTAAGCTTGCTTGTGAGCTCAAAAGATCATGATTTTACAATAAAAATAACGAAATGACTACTGTCATCAGATACCACGAGATCACCATCATCACGATGATATTTAACATTAACCTCAATAGGAGTGGAGTATCCACTGGATTAGTTGATTGGAGACCAGCCATAGAAATCAAATATGTGGGATACTTGTGTTGATGGAGGAAGAAGCCCTTGGATGTAGAATGAACCTCAAAACCAAGAAAACAATGCAGGTTACCAAGATCTTTCATATGAAAAGAAGCATGTAATTGTTGTTTTAGTCTTTGAGTGGAAGCATGATCAGAACCAGTAATAACTGTATCATCAACATATAAAAGAAGCAATACAATTCACGTAGATGTGCTATGAATAAATAAAGAATAATCATATTGACTTTTAGTAAAGGAGAACCCAAGTAAAGTGGAGCGAAATTTTTCATACCATGTTATAGGCGCTTGTTTTAAACCGTATAAGGAGCGTCTGAGCTTGCACACACCCTTAGATGACGAAAATAAACCATGATGAGGAGTCATAAATATCTTCAGTAAGGTTGCCATGAGGAAAAACATTCTTCACATACATTTGATGAAAAGACCACCCATTTGAAGCAGCTATAGAGAGTATCGTGCGAACAATTTTCATTTTGGTAACCGGTACAAATGTCTCATCATAATCAATTTCATATTCCTGCTTGTTTCCTAAAGCAACCAATCGAGCCTTGTAACGGTTGAGAGATCCATCAAAATTCAATTTCAGAGTATACACCCATTTGCATCCTATGGATTTGATATCAGGGGGACAAGGGACAATATCCCATATAAAATTCTCTTGAAGAGCCTAAAGTTCCCCATTCGTTGCGTTTATCCAACGCACATCTTTGACAGTCTGTGAGTAACAACTAGGAATGGATATGCTAAAGAGTTGGGCGATCAAAGAATTATGTGTGGAATCATACATGTCAGGAGAAAATATATCTGGTGCTTGAGATGTTCGACCAGAACGTAGTGGTTCAACCAGTTCAGGATCAAGTGGCGGATCAATGTTGGGTGGGGCGGTGGGAACCTGTTTCTTGCAGTGTCTGACATATGTAATTTCTGGTTTGTAACGTTCTATAGAATGAGGCATAATAGAAAAAGTGGGAAGAATAACAATATCATTTATGGAAGGAGGAATAGAATGAAACATAAATTGATTATCAAAAAATGTAACATTCCTCAAAACTCGGAAGCGATGATTAGAGACATCATAACACACAAAACCCTTTTGAGAGTTACTATGCCCCATAACAAGAATCATTTTGGATCGAAACTATAGACTAGTACCATGTCACAAATAATGGCTTGATGCGTTTCTCATTGTTATTCCTTGTGTATATATAGAGTTAAAAGGCTATACCAGTAATTACATTTAATGAGAACAAATCAATATATGATTTGTGTCCTTATATCTAAGAACAAATTAATAAATATATTGAAGAGAGAAAATCAACTACTTATTCACAGTCGAACTAATTGATAAATATAAAATGACAAAATATAATTTTAATTAATACTCCCCTAAAAAATATTAATACTTAAAAAAATTAATTAAGATAACGAGGATGAAACGAAGAGAAAATATGATACATAAGTTATAAGCTTAGATGCTAAGTAGCATATCAAAACACATATAAGCTCGTGAGAGAAAATCGTTATCAAACAGCTCTACTTTGATGAAAGAAAAAGCTACGGTTTTAGCTTTGCCAAACTGACACTCAGGGTCGGATTTTGGGGTGTGCAAACCACTCAATGGAACTGTGCCTCCTCAAGGTATGGGCCTAAAAAAAAGTTATAGCCCAGTAGTATTACTAACAACTACCCCACTACTCCCCAAGTTTCCACTTTCCTTTTTTATTGTCTTGTTTTAGGCCTATTAGAATTGGGTCCTCTTGCTTTTGGTGTTAGGTGGGTGTTTTTTTGGGATGGTGATTTGAGGTTCCTCATGCATACGGTAGTGATTTTCACCTTCGGGTGTACAACATATATATGGCACATTGTATTTATCGTTTAAAAAATTTAAATAAAACATTATTCTTTAAAAAAAATACATTTTTATATTATTCCGGGTCTTTTTTTACTTACAGAACCGAGCCTCCATATTCGTAGGAACGACCCTGCCGACACTAATACTAGTATTAGTATAGCAAGATAAAAACAAGTGTATGAAAAGAAAGTATTGGGGAGAAAATCAAATCACCAAAAGGCGACACATGTTCTTTTACATAGATGGATGGACAGAAAGAAATATATGCATATCAAACCCTATTCTTACTTATCCATGCTTATGTAAAAAGTGGATATAATTTGATGCAAAAACTTAAGAGGATTTGTTCCAATCTTTAATGTTAATATGTTAATATTAGTCTTTTCTTATATACTTCCATTTGTGTCCATGTTTGTCCCCTGCTCTCTATTTGCATCTATATTTGTTTTCATCTTTTGTTATCAACTTAATTGTGAACTGTGCACTATGTAGTTTTTATTCAAAAGGCCTAACAAATGCTCTAACAGATTCCTCCCTATAATCTTTCTACTGCTATCACAGGTAAGCATTTGAGCTGGCAAGACAAAAGGAAAATCATTCTAGGTATTGATTAATGAAAACCTTAACTTATACCTATCGGTGTTTATGATCCTAGTTTCAACTATTCCCTTTATAAGCAAACTATCAGTATTAACTATTAGCTATGCAAAACCTTAATATGTATCGTAGTATGACTCAAAATTGGTGTTTCAGAAACTGCCAAAATCGGCGGCCGATTTGGAGAAATCGGGGCCCGATTTTGGGTGTTGTTTTGAGACTAATGTCTCGTAAAAATCGACACCCGAAGTGAGAAAATCGACGCTCGATTTTTAGCTGATGCAAAAACAAAAAACATAAACGGATTTTCAGCATGAAATTTGTTCCAATTTTTTAGGGATGCTTTTACTATAAATATAAACCTTAATCAGATTAAAAAATACATAAAGAGTAGAAAAACACAACAAACTAGGTTTATAGAGATTTCTCTTGGAAACAGACACTTGGGTTGAGATTGTTTTGATTCACCTTAGAGAAACACTATTAGGATAGAATCTTTTGGTCACGGGAAGAGATTCGGGACTTTAGGTAGAATTAGGTTTGAAAACTGATTCTTGTAACCCTTTGATATCTTTTTGTAAAGTTACTCAAAAATTATAGCGGAACGGAGAGCTGCTCTCTCCCCCAGCCTAGGTCAGTGTTGGACCGAACTAGGTAAACAAATTTTGTGTGTTGTCTCTCTTTCTCTCGTTGTTTTCTTCTTTTGCTTGTGTTTATAATTGTCCTCCACGTTGTTTTGGTTGCTTGATTAATTTGCTTCACACATCAAGTATTTTATTCGTGTGATTTTTAACGAATTCACAACAATATGTTTGATTACAAAGATAATATAGTTGGAAAGTCATGAAATGGAAGAAAGAAAAAAGGTAGCAAAGGATCAGCTCTGCCACTATTCCTTTCATTGCAACCTAAATCATTATTAATGCACTCTTCACAATTTCCTTGTATTAAAACATGATTCTAATTCTTAAAACTTGAATAGCACGCAACAATTTGGGTGTTATGGAAGACTAGAAAAGAGAGAAATTTTAGAAATTGCTTGAAGGTTGTTGATAAGATTGTAGAGAAAATTAAGGTTTTTAAAAATTACAGGGGTCTTCGGTTTTGTTTTTCAATTGTGACATGCTCCCTACGTCTTGTGCAGGGGATTGTGTTTCAATAATATTTCGCTGATTCAAAAAAACTGACTTTGATTTTTTCAAGCATACATGAATAAGCATCAAACGGAGGCTATGAATGACTTCTGTAAACACAATAATTTATATGCGAGACACAGAAATATGTTTTCTTTCTCTTACACAAAATAACTTGTATATAAAGAAAACTGTAATTCTTTCCTATATCATAATACATTAACGAAGCCTCCTAACAGGAAGTGCAGGTGCAACATTAGTAGGATTATCGATATGTATCGCTATCTTTTGTTTCAAGTACATGTCAAGAAAGAATAACAAAGACATTGAAGCATTCTTAAAAACTCATGAAGCCTTTAGTGTTAGAAGATACAAATTCTCGCATATCAAGAAAATGACCAACAACTTCAAAGTCAAATTAGGACAAGGTGGTTATGGTACAGTATACGAAGGAAAGCTACTAAATGATTGCCCTGTGGCCGTAAAGATACTGAAAACGTCTAAAGGAAATGGTGATGAATTTATGAATGAGGTTTCTAGCATTACTAAAACCTCTCACGTTAATGTTGTCGCCCTTCTTGGATTTTGTTTTGAAGGACGGAAAAAAGCTCTCATTTATGAATTAATGTCGAATGGTTCCCTTGAAAAATTCATCTACAAAAAGGGACCTGAAACCATTCCATCTTTGAGTTGGGATATTCTTTATCAAATTGCGACAGGAATAGCTCGAGGGTTAGAGTACTTGCATAGGGGATGTAGCACTCGAATCTTACATTTTGACATCAAACCACATAACATCCTTTTAGATGATAATTTTTGTCCAAAGATATCGGACTTTGGACTTTCAAGACTTTGCCATAAGAAAGAGAGCATTATTTCTATGTCAAACGCTAGAGGGACAATGGGGTATGTAGCTCCAGAGTTATGGAATAGAAATTTTGGAGGTGTTTCGCACAAGTCTGACGTTTATAGTTATGGAATGATGTTGCTAGAAATGGTTGGTGGGAGGAAAAACATTAACGCCGATGCAAGTCAAACAAGTGAGATATACTTTCCTCATTGGGTATACAAGAATCTTGATCTACGCAGTGATTTGAGACCGGACGAAGTGATTGTCTCGGAAGAAGATGAAATTGCAAGGAGATTGACCATTGTAGGTTTATGGTGCATTCAAACATTTCCAAATGATAGACCAACAATGAGTAGAGTGATTGAAATGTTGGAAGGCAACAAGAATTCTCTGGAAATACCACCAAAACCTATTCTTTCTTCTCCTACTAGATCAGTACAAGAATCATCAGCTTCATGAAATTTTGGGGTAAATGTTCCACACTGCATTATTTATCATATTTGTTGTATATTTTAATATCACATTGTAAAGCAAGTGGATGTTATATATGTGCTAAACTGTTATTCAGATAATAAATCTATTGTTGCAAATGGAGGGATAAAGTAGAAATGACATGGATGAAACAAATTAGAATATATATTAGATAGCATATTTTCTATTATGGTTTCTTCTTTTCAGGACATTATTATAGTAAAGAAATTGGACAAGAATTCAAGCCACTTTGCAGAATTTCAAGATATAGCATGCATCAATTGCTAATTAATGAAGTATTTAGAATATCCAATATTGGCTTAATCAAACAAATTATGCACTGTGATATTGTACCCCAAAGAAAACCTATGTACTGAAATTATCATATGAGGATTTTACATAGATACCTCAGTACATCATGATGGTGCCTATCTTGGACAATTATACAGCAGCAGAGGAATTTTACTAGTAGAAGAATGAAATACAAGAGCACATTGATCATATGATTCATATTACAATAAACATAACCATAGTACAATCTAGTTTCTTTAAGATTTTTAAATTTTTTTTTTTTTTTTATGTTTTAGTTAGTTATGTTTGTGTGTGTATCCTATTGCATTTTCAAACTGACTACTTATCATAAGTTTATTTTTAAGGTATGGTGTCACCTTTTTAAAAGTTGGCAAAGTTTGAGAAATTGTTAAAAACCTGTTTCATGAATGTGTCAATGAGATTAAGGTCACTCAAGTCTTTTTCTTTTTTTTTAACCAAGTAATCTCTATACGAAACTGCAGAGATTAATTTTTTGAGACATGTTAAGGTCAATTTGGGTGGCAAAACTCTTTCAAAAGTTTTAATGTTGCTGCATTATCAGAATTAGATTTGAATCCTAAACTTCGGGTTAAACAGAAAGAGACACGAAAGATCTCATTTAAGCGTTTTTGAGTATGTTGTTGTGTTACTAGTTATTAGAGTAACAGCTCTGCCCTGCAAGGTGGCAGGTTGGTTTATTCCATAATTTGTGTCCTTCACTTATTGTACTTAGCATCTTTTATCTTAGGTGTTGACACATTATTTAGGGGCATACCACTTACAAGTAAGTTTAAGTTACAAGAATAATAAAAAGATTATTAGCTAAATAGAAAATTTGTAACACTAAATAAGAGACTGGAATTAGGGAACCATATTATAGAGGATGTGTCACTAGCTACTAGACATAATATTGTTTCATGATCATAAATACATTTACACTACAAAGTGGCAGGTTGATTTCCATTTGCCCCTGCCACATTTACACTAAACCTAATTTGTATTTCTTCAAAGCTTGTACATGCTCTTATGTGCAACCCAAAATCAAAGTAGCTTCTTTTTTCATTTTGACTTTGACACATTATTTAGGGGTACACCACTTTCAAGCAAGTGTATATATGTTACAATAATTATAAAAAAGAACTTATACATACTTGTAATAGCTTACCTATTATATTTGCTTACTATAAAATCTGTAGGAATTTAATGGAATAGTACTTGGTGTTGTAACGGCGTCCTGCTATAATAGATCATGGTCGTCCGATCTCTAATAAGTGGTTGAGGTCAAACTGTGTGAAAAATGGCCAAATAAATCTGAGTTGTTGAATCACTTTTTTGCGGCTGAGATCGACTACTGTGTGAAGCAATTACAGCAGTCAATCCAAGTCCGAATTTAATACACCTAAAGTTGCCTTGTGAACCCATTAATGTCCCTAGGGCCTGAACCTGAAGGTGTCATGTCCCCATCTGATTGTGAGCCTATGAAGCCAAAAGGAAATCCATTTGCATTTGGTGTTGTGGTATAGGCTTGATTCAATAACCACTCACTGCTAGCAATTTGTGCATTATTGCTTGGTACATGGCTAGCAATATTTTCTATAGATGGATCACCATAATATTGATTTTGATGATATGTTGTTGCAACTGTTGCTGGATGATTGTTTGGATATTGCTCCACAGTTTGATCACCTATAATTAAGTTCATATTAAAATTAATTTCATTGTAGATTCAAATGTAATTAACTATTTTTCGAATTTATAATTTAAAGTCTTTGAGATACTTAATAAAATGGAACTATATATACAATCTAGTTGATATTTTTTTTAGATGATCCTTTGAAGTAGTTTTGTATGAGATGTGTACTCCATCACCACTCTTAACATGAATTTATATTTTGCACAGGTTGAAGTAGATTTGGATTTGCTGCGGTCGGCAATTCCATAAATTCATACATTCAACATATTGGTAGTATCGATTGTCGTTGAATTGAGATCAGACGATCGATTAAAATTTTGATATATATTTAGATTTTTAAAAATTAAAAAAATTGCGAGTTCAAAAACTAAGTCATATGATCACAATTCAACGATCACTAACATGTCAACTATGTGAATACATGGATTGTTATCCACTACATGTCTTGTGTGGTGCTACGAAGCCAACCAGTATGAGTATATGATTTTATTTCTATTAAAAAAAATAACTAATATTTATTATTTAAAAAAAAAGTATGAATATTGAGAACAAAAGTCATTGATGATTAATTGAAAATACCTTGAGTTAACAAAGCAATGTTATCATTTAAAACTCCATCAATTTCCTCCAACTCATGCCATTTTGTGTATGCTTCTCCAACCAATTTGTCTATATAGCTCTACAAATTTAGAAATCATATGGCACCAATTAGAGGATCAATATCTAGCATATAGTGTAATCCACAAAGTAAAGTAATACAACAAATGTGAGTCTTGAGTAGAGTAGATGGTTAATATATTGTACCCTATTCATTTGGCTCAAGTACTCTCTGCTGGAAAATTCTTGTCCATTGATATTAGCTTTAATAAATTTGCATATTGGATTCAGAAGAATGAAAAACTGAGGTCCACGGTACTTATAGATCTTGCTCCCCATGTCACAAGTCATTGCATGCTTTATTGTGACTTTCCACATTTTATCAGACATCCCAATGCCCAAAATCTGATTTCAGATAAATTCATCAATAAAAAAAGTAATTAGTTCATATAATTGATAGGGACAATACATTATATACGTATGGTTGGGGTTCAAACCCCGAATTCCTCATATATATTCACGTTAAAAAATTGAATTTCCAATCATTAGCCTACTTGACAAAATAAAAGAATATAAGCCCAAAAACCGACTAATCCAAGGCGTTCAATCCTACCGTACACTTGTTAGGGTCCCATTGAAAGCAAAAGCATAGCCCTGTATAGATTTAACCCAAAAACCTACTCACTCTTCTATTGAATTAAATCAATGTGGGTCATACACTTTGGACGTGAAACTCACGTAAAGTGGTGGGACTTCCGTTGATTTCACTCACTAAAAGAATGAGTGTTAAAGAAAGTATAAAAAAGACAATATTGCTAGCATTCCTTGTTAAAATAAGTTAACCCCAAAGAACTAAAATTCTTTTTTATGAGCTAATTTAATAGATAAATAGATTTTACAAAAAAAATTGATCTTGTCTATTATTTTTTTTTAAAAAAAATGCATAAATAGACTCTAGGAAATGTGGTAGTCTATCTTATTTTCACCCCTAATTACTAATTTTAAAGATATATACCTCTCTTAGCTTTTGAGTATCAATAACTGCTAATTTAAGAAAATCTTGCACTGTTTTGATCCCCTTAGCCATCATTTTTTGGTGGAAAGCTCCATCTTTCCCTATCTTCTCTAGGCGCCACACATCATCGCCAAGCATTGGTGGATGGTGTTTTTTGTACACTTCATGATAATAATGAAAACAATGTCAAGTAAGAAATAAAATTTAGATATTTCTTTGAAAAAAATCAATCAAACACTGCTTATATGCAACTCATAAAATTAATACTACATCAAAGAAAGATTTAAAGTACTATTGATTGTGACACATTTTTTAGGACCATTTCCTAGTCTAAATACTAAATATAAACAACATTTACACAATCAACAACAAAAATCATTTACCTTATTATGCAAATGACAACTTAAATTCCCTAACTAGCAGCTATATAAAATGATGAATAACGAGTCAAACGCTCAATATAAATTGCATTCCAATTTCATAGTCTATCGTACAACTAAAAGTGGGGACCATCTTATTAATATATTTAAGGGTGCAAGAACTAATTTAAAAAGACCAAAGTTAGTTGGAAATAAGTATAGAGTCATAAGTCATTGTCATCAAATATATTCCAATCAGTAATATATCAAGCCATGTTAAAGATATTGAATATAGTTTATAGTATACCAAGTTTATAATAATAAAACTTACATTCGCCACGATGATCTTTCACAACAAATGCCTCAGTCATGCCTTCTTGAATCCTAACACTTTGATTACTCCCATGACTCACCTTAACTGCAACTCTAAACTTCCTGCACTTTATCCAACTAGAATTATCTGTGAACTCTATGTCTCCAATTGGTACAATTCCACCTCTCATAGTAAGGTTCAATTCTCCAGAAAGTAATGGTCTCTTCCCAGTTCTTTCCTTCACTATGTATTTATTGAATTCTTCACTAGTCCAACTTTCGTTTTCATCAAGAGGAAAATCTCCATCAAGTACAACTATCTCTAGCTTTATAGGGTAAGGAAGACTTGTTGGAACAATTTGGCTATTGTTGGTTTTGTCAACAAGACTTATGCTGATAGGTTTACCTTCAATGTCGAGTATTCTACTACCTGTGAAAAATGGGACGGAGTTAACTCACCGGTAAGAGTTTGATCACTACAAGAAAAGTTTAATAACGACGAAAAATATAAATTCGGTAATCAAATTTGGCAACTCTACAATTAGCGGGGTGGAAATAGGTTAGGCCGAGTTAGGTTTTGCAAGGCCTAAGTCTGGCCTGTCAAAAAATTTAAGGCTTAAGCATGACTCTTGGCCTGTCGTAGGCTTATTTTTTAGGTCTAAGTCTAGCCTCTTGAAAGCCTGATGTGGCCTACTAGCCTATTTAAAAGCTTATTTCATATGAACATCTTTAAATAAATAATGTGATCTGAGTTTGAATAGACCAACGAACTAATAGATTAATGCAATTAAACTCCATTTTGATATTTAACAAGATTATTTACAGAATTTGACTGTATATTATATCATATTTCAATTATAGTTTATAATAATACACTTAAATATACAACAACAACAAAATACTAATAAGCTTAAATTACTGAAAAGGTTAATAAATTTATAAGTTAATTCAAAGTGGAAAATATAATAAAATTAATATTAGCAATAAACAATATTATTCATATTTATTTAAGTAGGTCGGCCTGATAGGCCTAAGAGGCTTTTTATATGATCTGTGATTTTGTCTTTTTAGTTAAATGAACTTCTAAAAAAGCATAAACCTTCTCTATGTAAGAAAAAAAATTGGCCTAACCAGTCATAGGCTATGTCGTAAGCCCCTGCAGAGCGGCATGGTCTATTCCGATCCCTAACAGTTAGCGACTAAATTAGAGATGGATTTTGCCTTTTCTATCTTTAAACTTCCGTCACTATTTCAAGTTTCTACTTTTGTTTTTGTAACTCTAACTCTCTACGGGTTGGAATTCAAATCTTGTAACCAATGTAAGTTTCATACCTGTGAAAATTGGGAGGGAAAGCCTTTTGTTGAATGAGAGTTGTAAGGTTGGTTGTTGATCCCTTGGTGCTTGGATTCTTAATGAAGGTGACCTATTGATGGAAGATGGAAAGCAGTTTCCAATTGCTCTATTCACCTCTTCACCCACCTAACCAAATGAATCATATAATAAAGTAAGCTTTCATGAGAAAATCAACTACATAATAAGAAATACAAATGTTCGATATTTTTAGACAAGTTGTAGTATTCAAATAATTAATGCAAGATTCATAGTTAGGTGGAGTTGGTTTTTTGTAGTATGAATAGCTATGCGGAGACTACTGCAATTGGAGATTTCATATTGACGGTTGATACAGTTGACATTGTAGTTAATTATGAGTGGGGACAAAAATCATCACATGTTTTAAGACTTTCAAAATTTAAGGGTTGACTAATAAAGATCCAGGTCAACAAGTTTTAAGACTCTCAAAATTTAAGAGTTGTTTAATATGGATCCGGTTTAATAGTGGACTATCCAATTTTTAATAAAATTTAATAAAATTTTATTTTTAATCTCTATTTTACATTATTATAAAATTTATTTTTTCATCAAAAATGGTAAAGGTTCACATTTAAACAAATTTTTAGAAAATCATATAAAACACGCCTTAAATATTAAGATAATATCAAATATTGATGAACATGTGACCCAACAACAATATTTTTGTACAATATACTTCGATATATCCTCAATTTTCATAGGAAAAATGATAGGTTGACACCCTTTTTTATGTATCACTCATATACACTCTCATATGACAGAGATATTTTGGTTATTTCACATCACACCATCACCCCCTTTTTGGATGAGATTCACTATTTTTGCCACATGTCGCAATTGTGTGTGGATGTCAAAGTGTGTATGTCATCTAAAGTGGTCTATGTATAAGTGCTCATTTTCATAAGCAAGGTTTTAATATTGAGTCGAATTCAAATAAATTATAATATGATATGATATATCAGAGAATGTAATATTGTATATTATACAAATATATTGTTTGTCGGGTCACCTCTTATTAGGCCATCCTAACCCTGATCCATGAGAAACAAGTTAACCACATTAACTCCAAATAAGTATGCTTTTTCAACAAAAAAAAAAACTCCAAATATGTATGCATCTGTGTCTAATGTCATGGTAAAGTTTAACTTGACTTACAACTCTTTTAAGAAAAGGTTCCAAAGCTCCTAAAAGGTTCTGCATGTTTTGCACTTTAACTGCTCTTTCTAGTACACTGTAAAGAAGAATTCAATATATCATGCATAAGAATGAGATGAGTAAAAACAAGCATAAAAAGTAGACAAAGAAGAAAGTGCATACGAAGCAAAAGAAGGTCTCATTCGTTTGTCGTTTGGATTGTCTTGATCTTTATTATTAGAATCATCAAAAACCCTTTTAGTAGCCATTTTTGCAGAAGTGTTATGAACCAAAGTTAAGGTTTTGATGTGTTGTAGTATGAGAAAGATAAAATTTATTAAAGGCGAGAGTAGAGAAGGAAAGGTTTCACAATAACCTGTTATTTATACCCCAAAAATTGAATAGACTTTAGAATTAAACATGCATAAAGTAATAAACCGAAGCTTCTTAGAATGTCGGAGGAAATATCCAAGAAAATAGGATATGTATAGCCCAAAATTACCAATGTTGTTGAAAATAATGTGCTTATTATGTGATGTAACTAATGTAACGACTTGGCATTTAAATTTTCCAATATAACACTATTTGGTGATTGTGACCATCGACTCTTAATGTTATGGATTTGAACATCTTACATTCTCATAAATTCATTCAACACTTCATTTTAATTATTTGACGAATTACCAACATTTCTTGACGAATTAATAAAATCGTGCCATTTTAATTATTTGAATGTATTTCTTCTTGCATTTTTTATTGTAAAAGATTCATTCATAATCAAAGTTCTTTAAAAACATAATTTCAATAGAATTAATCAAAACAATTTAAAAAAAAATATATCTATATATAGTACTAACTACTATGTAGAAATAATAATTTAGATATCCCTATAAAAATGGTGCACTGGTCTGCTGCCCCTCTTACCCATCCTCAGAGGCACCCCTTCTCTCTTTTATCTCGTTTTCTCTTAAAGTATATACACCAAACTTTTTTCTATAAAATACGGTATGATCTTATTTTGTAACAAATCTCAGGGCATTTCTTTTTTCATTAAGTTGCTTTCAGCTTGATATAATTGTCTTCTTTGTGGTAATTTGACACTTGGATGATTAACGGTTGAGTCAACCAAGTTGTTTCTAGGAAAGATTGTCGAATACGTAAGGTCAACAATTCATCAAAAACATATATTGTGTCTGGAATTCACCATGCCTTTGAAAGTTCGGGTACCAAAAGAAAAAACTCGCTTGTAATTACTTAGCAGCAAATTAAATTATTGTTGTTAATTTTTTTTTTTTTAGCAAGTCCATATCACAAGATTTGTCAAGAGGAGAAAAACAGTATTACGAATAAAATAGTAAGAAATAAAATCAACCAATGTCCAAACATACAAAGGAACATTTACGAAGAATGCACCACACACAAATAGAGACCTTCAAAGGAACATTTTTATATCATATACCTGCTGAAGTTGCATCGCATTTGTGCATCTCCTGCTGAGTGAGCATTTGATACATGATAGAATTTTGGCAAGTGAACCAAAACTATCGAAGTAATAAATAAATTTGTATCCACGAGGACCGTTGTTAACTTCTACTCAGCAATTTCTTTATCAAAAAGGATGTATTAAATTCAAGGTTGCCCTAGGCAGTTGGATTGGTATTTGTAAAATAAATGGATTAAAAACAATAAAAGTTTGGTTTTAGAAAATTAGAGAGAAATATGGTTAAGACCTTCGAATCCCCCGAAGCTCTCATATGGTAATTTGCACTCCTAGTTCAAACAATGATTATTTAGTTTCACGACAGATTAACTTGGTAACTCTACCCAATCCCTTGACCTAGAATTCTCCCCGCAAGTGACAACCCCTTAATCTCTTGAGTGAATTCGAAACCGTTGGAGGTATTAAAAGAACGTTAATCCCTATGTCATAACCTAATAATGATCTATCTCTAACTTGATTACTTAGGTTAAACCTATTACCTAGTTCAGAGTCAAAAGTCAATGTCAGTGGTCATTCAATCTCTACGATCAATTTGCATATTGATAAAGCTAGGGCTAGTGTAGTCGATGATAAACATACAAAAAGCATTAAACAAAAAGTAATATGAATAAAGATTAAACTTTCATTGAAATTCAAAGGAGTTCAAAAAATTAAGGTTCCCATAAGATTACATCAGATTCATCTCCAGCTTAACCACAAAGGAATTAATTACTCATAGCTAAAGTATAAGCTAACTAACATAAGAAAAAGGATTCATACATGTAATGGATGATTGACTATGAGTTGTGATGGTTGACCACCAGATCTGCAAAGCCTCCGCTCCAAAATATGTCTTTTCTCTCTAAAATCGTCAACATTTATTCTGAAAACGGACTTTTCATTATATAGGCTTGTGAAAATCGGGGACTGAGCTATAAAAATTGGTGCCCGAACCTCTTTAAGCTGCACAAAACGCGTGCCCAGTCTGTCAAAATCGGGGCCCAAACTCTTCTATTCGGGGCCCGATATTTTACGAATCAAAGTGCTATTCTGGTGGCTGGAATTCGGTGCCCGAATGCTTGGATTCGGCGCCCGAATTGAACTTTGCTGGAAATTCAAATTCTTCAATTTTTGTGCTTTTGTGGCTTGCAGCTCCATGAATTACAATGAATATCTCCTAAAATTACATAAAAAATGCCTACTAAAAGAGTAATGACAGAGTGTCATCAATACACACCACCGACTGTATGCCCGTCTCCCTGTTTAGGATGCCACTTCCATTCATCTGTAACAGTATCCTACAAAGAAACATCAAAAAGCAAGGTCATACACTACCCTACTAACTTCTCGTCTCAGACCATCAATTCGCGCCAACTTACTATCAGTTAGGTCCTTGACAGTAAACATGTACTCTCACTAAGGTCCCTGACAAGTTGTTAGTTTAACAGAATGCTACCAACTTATAGCAATAATACATTAGTGCAAGATAAAAATCAAGACATGTTTTATTATGTATGATAAAAATTAAGTAACAAATTCTATTCTCAGAGTTTTTGTAGGAGGTCTGTCATTCCTTTTCTTTATGGGCAGAATAGAATTTACATCTTTTTTATTGTTAACAATCATGCGAAGACTTCATAAGAGGCCGATAGAGATAGCATTATAATTATAATTATAACTGTTATTATTATCATTTCATCTTCTTAAAGACACTAATAAGTTTCTTTTGTCAAAGAATACATGATTCACACACATGTATTTAGTTTTATTAAAAATATGGATTTGAAACTGAAAGTATTAAATGTTATAGGAGGCAGATAGAAATGAAAAGGTTCAAGGCCCCCCTATTGCTCCAAAAGAAGGAGCTCATGATGCAAGTTTGTTGAGAGGGAGCTGCCAAGTTTGCAATACAGAATAAAACATGTCTTTATCTTTATCTTGCATTAATGTATTATTGTTGTTATAGTAGGTAGCATTCTGTTAAATTAACAACTTATCAGAGACCTTAGTGAGAGTATATGTTTACTGTCAGGGACGTAACTGATAATAAGTATGCACAGTCAGGGACTTAACAGTAAGTTGTTGTTTAATGGAAGATTGATTTTAACAAAAGAGAGAATTAAATGACATTTACGGATTTGAGATTTAGGGATTTAAGGATTTGAGATTCAATTTGGGGATATTGATTTTTGGTTCAGGGACTAAAGTGACCATTTTCTACTTTCACTTTAGTCCATGTGACACCGTATATGTCATGTCATCGTAAAACATGTGCAACATCGTCACTTAACAGAACTATTTAACGTCAGGACGAAAGTGTAACTATATGCTAAATGATTTGCCTTTGAATTGTTTTCCACTGTATAATCATGATTAAAGATGTGCTTTAATATGATTTTGATTTGAGAATGCATTTTAATTATGTTATAATTGTGAGCATGAAGTTGATGATGCACTTTATTGGTTCATTATTGCTCTGTTGCTGATTTTGTGCCATGACTATGCTTATTGAACATCTTTTGTAAGTACTTATTAATAGACCCAACGCTTCTATGAGCTAGAAATATTACTTCTGGTCTGTCTTTATAAGTATATGATCTTCAATGGCTTATTATAGGCAATAAGTAGGCTATATCACAGTAGCTGTCAATGATGGTTTAAAGTTAATTGATGAGAAGTTGTTGAGTTTATAGTACTAGGAAAATGTTAAAGTATGTTGATGTCACATTGTTATGCTGATGTGAATAATTAAAAAGCTAAAAGACTTTTGTTTAGTATGAGATTAAGAATTTAAGTCTAAATGATGTGACGATGTGATATATGGTATACATTTACTTTGAGGTTTAAAGTCATACTTTGAGTATGAACATTATTATGCATATTGTATGCTATTTATCTAATGTATCTGAGGTATCTAAGTGGTAATAATAGGATCCACCCTAGCTGGGTGAATTCTCCGTTTACGACGGGACGTGTAAGGAGGGGTAAACGAGGCACCATTTACCGGAGACAATATATCTTCGTCTTACCAATTAATGTTGAGGTAACTGACTTGTTAATGGTTGTTTCTTTTGTTACAACCCTTAGAGGTTCACAAGTCAAGTAAGTTAGGATTTCGGATTAACTCTCACGTTCGGAATTCTAAATATTTAGACGTATATGTATGAAAATGGTTAAGAATAGATATGATGTACACAAGTAGTCTTTAGGCAGACTTGTGAATTTACCCTTTTTCCTTGTAATGGAAACTAGATTGATTGAAGCTTGAACTTTTTAGATTGGAACTCACTGAGAAGGTAGTTCTCATCCCACTTTTAATTTACTTTTAGCTTGAGGTTAATTAATTGTTGCAAAGAAGATCCTATTTATGTGTATGTTCTTAACTAAAAATCTTGTTCAATGATAAGATTGTGTTTTATCCCATTTTGGAGGCTAACTAAGATAATTAATATCTCACCCCATGTTTAATTTTATTTTTCAGGTAAAAGTAATTTTCAAAGTATCATCAGAGACCGGATCACAGTCAAAGTCTAGTTTAGGGTTTAATTATCCGTTGTATTTTTAAAGGTGTCAATTATGTAAATGTAAATGTTTTATAAACTTTTCTTCTAAAGAAAGTTATTCGAAGTCATTTGATTTGAAGTTTTAAGTCAAAATCTTAGAGTATAATTCTATTTGAGATGAAAAAGTTTTAAAAATTCTTAATACCCATATTGGGACGTTACAAGTGCAGAGTCAAAGACTTTTTTGTATTTAATCCTAAGTCAGACACTTTTGTGACAGTGTGGTGCTCAATCAGAAACTAAATAACAATTTACTCTTTTCTTTTCTTTGTATATAGTATAGAATAATATGTATTACTAGCTACTAGACATAATATTGTTTCATGATCATAAATACATTAATATCAGAGTATTAGCTCTTCCCTACGAAGTGGCAGATTGATTTCCACAACATTAGTCCCTGCCACCTTTACACTAAACCTAATTTGTTTATCTTCAATGCTTGCACTTGCTTTTATGTACAACCCAAAATCAAAACAGCTTCGTTTACCATTTTGACTTTGACACATTATTTATGGGTACCACTTGTACGTAGCTTACCTATTATATTTGCTTACTATAAAATTTGTAGGAATTTAATGGAATAGAATTTGACGTTGTAACAACATCCTGCTGTAATAGATATTGATCGTCCGATCTCCAATTGATGGCTGCAATCAAACTGTGTGAAAAATGGCCAAATAAATCTGAGCTGTTGAATCCTTTTCTACGACTGAGATCGACTACTGCGTGAAGCAGTTACAGCTGGTGATCTAGGTTCGAATTTAATACATCTAAAGTTGCCTTGTGAACCCATTAATGTCCCTAGAGACAGAACCTGAAGGTGTCATGTCCCCATCTGATTGTGAGCCTGTGAAGCCAAAAGGAAACCCATTTGCAGTTGGTGTGGTATAAGCTTGATTCGATATCCACTCACTGCTAGCCATTTGTGCATTATTGCTTGGTACATAGCTAGCAATATTTTCTATAGATGGATCACCATAGTATTGATTCTGATCATATGTTGGTGCTATTGTTGCTTGATGATTGTTTGGATATTGCTCCACAGTTTGATCACCTATAATTAAGTTCACATTAAGATTCACTTCATTGTAGATTAAAATGTAATTAACTATTTGTCAAATTCATAATTGAAAGTTTTTGAGATACTTAATAAAATGGAACTATATATACAATCTAGTTGATATTTTTTTAGATTAATATCTACTAGTTTTGTATGAGATTTGTATTCATCCACTACTCTTAACATGAATTTGTTTTTTGCACAAGTTGAATTAGGTTTGAATTAGCTGCGGTCGGCAAATTCACACATTCAACATATTGGTTATATCAGTTAAGGTTGAATTGAGATCAGACGATCGATTAAAATTTCGATATCTATTTTGATTTTTTAAAAAAATTGAAATGCCGAGTTCAAAAACTAAGTCATCCAATCACAATTCAATGATCACCAACATGTTAACTATGTGAATATGGATTGTTATCCACTACAACATGTCTTATGTGGGTCTACGAAGCCAACCAGTAAGAGTATACGAACTTATTTCTATTAACAAAATAACAACTAATATTTGTGATTTAATAAAGAGTATGAATAATTTAGCTTATTGAGAACAAAATTCATTGATGATTAATTGAAAATACCTTGGGTTAACAAAGCAATGTTATCATTTAAAACCCCATCAATTTCCTCCAACTCATTCCATTTTGTGTATGCTTCTCCAACCAATTTGTCTACATAACTCTGAAAATTTAGATATGGTATGGAACCAATTAAAATGAATTAGATGACCAATATCTAGCATATAGTGTAATCCATAAAGTAAAGTTAATACTACAAATGTGAGTCTTGAGTAGTAGATGGTTAATATATTGTACCTTATTCATTTGGTTCAGGTACTCTCTGCTGGAAAATTCTTGTCCATTGATATTAGCTTTAATTAATTTGCATATTGGATTCAGAAGAATGATACATTGAGGTCCACGGTACCTATAGATCTTGCTCCCCATTTCACAAGTCATTGCATGCTTTATTGTGGCTTTCCACATTTTATCAGACATCCCCATGCCCAAAATCTGATTTCAGATAAATTCATCAATAAAAAAGTAATAAGTTCATTTTGTTTCAGAAATAAGAATCTAATATATTTAACTAAAGGAAAATGCTAATAGCACATGTTAAAGGTACTTGTTTCAAAAGTCGTCTAATCAATTTTTTAAAAGTACTGAAGCTACACTTTTCAGTATAAAATTTTTACTTTTGAATTTCTTCACATGTGTCATAAGAGCACAAGTTAGCAAGACTTTAAATAAACAAACAAGTTAATAGATCATTAAGTTTAAGTTCATATTTGCGGTCTAACTTAATCTTTTGAAGAAATTGATCTTTGTATAATGTTTTATGTAGTTTAATATGTTTAAATTATTGAAAATATTAATAACATATATATTCAAATATGTTGACCTAATAGAACTAAAAGACTTTTTTCTCAACTAAAAATGGATCTTCAAAAAAAAATTGCATAAAAATAGGCTCTAGGAAATGTGGTGTAATCTATATTATTTTCACCCCTAACTATAAAGATAGATACCTCTCTTAGCTTTGGAGTATCAATAACTGCTAATTTAAGAAAGTCTTGCACTGTTTTGATCCCCTTAGCCATCATTTTATGGTGGAAAGCTCCATCTTTCCCTATCTTCTCTAGGCGCCACACATCATCGCCAAGCATTGGTGGGTGGTGTTTTTTGTACACTTCATGATAATGATGAAAACAATGTTAAAATAAGAAATAAAATTTAGATAATTAGCATGTAATACTTCAAAAAAGAACTTGTAATATATATGATTCCTTAACAGGCAAAAATGCTTATATGCAACTAATGAGTTTAAAGTAAAGATTTAAAGTACTTCTTGTTGTGACACTTTTTTTAGGCTCCATTTCTTTCCGTAAATACTAAATATAAACAATATTTACACACTCAATAACAAAACTACAACAACAAAAGTGGGGACCATCTTTGTCAAATAAAATAGTGGGGACCATATTATTAATATATTTAAGGGTGTAAGAACTAATTTAAAAAGACCAAAGTTAGTTGGAAATAAGAATTTAGTCATTGTCATCGAATATATTCCAATCAATATTGCAGTAATATATCATCCTAAACAAAAAATTAAGTCATGTTAAAGATATTATAGTTTATACTATACCAAGTTTATGAATTATGATAATAAAACTTACATTCTCCACGATGATCCTTAACAACAAATGCCTCAGTCATGCCTTCTTGAATCCTAACACTTCGATTACTCCCATGACTCACTTTAACTGCAACTCTAAACTTCCTGCACTTTATCCAGCTAGAATTATCTGTGAACTCTATGTCTCCAATTGGTGCAATTCCATCTCTCATAGTAAGGTTCAATTCTCCAGAAAGCAATGGTCTCTTCCCAGTTCTTTCCTTCACTACGTATTTATTGAATTCTTCACTAGTCCAATTCTCGTTTTCATCATGTGGAAAATCACCATCAAGTACAACAATCTCTAGCTTTATAGGGTAAGGAAGACTTGTAGGAACAATTTGGTTGTTGTTTGTTTTGTCAACAAGACTTATGCTTATAGGCTTACCATCAGCGTCGAGTATTCTACTACCTGTGAAAGTTGGAACGAAGTTAATTCAGTGGTAACTCAGCGTCGAGTATTCTTGATCACTACAAGAAAAATTTCATAACGACTAAGAGTATAAATTCGGTAATCAAATTTGGCAACTCTACGATTAGTAAGGGTGGGAATAGATTAGGTCGAGTTAGACTTTGCAAGGCCTAATTCTATCATGTCAAAAGATTTAAGGCTTAAGCATGGTTGGTAGCCTATCATAGGCTTATATTTTAGGCCTGAGTTTGGTCTCTTGAAAGCCCTATGTGACCTGTTAGCCTATTTAAAAGCATGTTTCATATGAACATCTTTAAATAAGTAATGTGATCTGAGTTTGAATAGACCAACGAACTAATAGATTAATGCAATTAAACTCCCTTTTGATATTTACAAGACTATTTAGAGAATTTGACTGTATATTATATCATATCTCAATTATAATTTATAATAATGTACTTAAATATACTAAAAAACTAATGTATACTAATAAACTTAAATTACTGAAAAGGTTAACAAATTTATAATATAATTAAAAGTACAAATTATAATACAATTAATATTAGTAATAAACAATATTATTCAAATTTACTTAAGTAGGTTGGCCTGATAGGACTAAGAGATTTTTTATATGACATGTGACCTTGTCTTTTTAGTTAAATAGGCTTCTAAAAAAGATTAACCTTCTTTATTTAAGAAAAAAAATGGCTTGGTCTGCCTGTCATTGGCTAGGCCGTATGCCTCTATAGAGTGGTCTAGCCTATTCCCATCCCTAATGATTAGGGACTAAATTAGAGATGGATTTTGCCTTTTCTATTTTTAAACTTCCTTTACTATTTCAAGTTTCTACTTTTGTTTTTGTAACTCTAACTCTCTACGGGTTGGAATTCAAATCTTGTAACCAATGTAAGTTTCATACCTGTGAAAATTGGGAGGGAAAGCCTTTTGTTGAATGAGAGTTGTAAGGTTGGTTGTTGATCCCTTGGTGCTTGGATTCTTAATGAAGGTGACCTATTGATGGAAGATGGAAAGCAGTTTCCAATTGCTCTATCCACCTCTTCACTCACCTAACCAAATGAATCATATAATAAAGTAAGCTTTCATGAGAAAATCAACTACATAATGAGAAATACAAATGTTCGATATTTTTAGACAAGTTGTAGTATTCAAATCATTAATGCAAGAATCATAGTTAGGTGGAGTTGGTTTTTTGTAGTATGAATAGCTATGCGGAGACTACTGCAATTGGAGATTTCATATTGACGGTTGATACAGTTGACATTGCAATTAGTTATAGGGCGGACAAATTTTCACAATTTTCAAGACTCTCAAAGTAAATTTTAAGGATTGTTTAATATGGATCTGGTTTAATTTAACTGTCCATCATTCTATTTTTAATAAAATTCATTTTTTTATTAAAAATGGTAAAGGTCTATATTTAAACCATATTTAACACACCAATAAATTCTAAGATAATATCAAATATGGACAGACATCTGGTGACCCAAACAACAATTTTTCTGTACAATATACTATGATACACCCTCATATTTCATGAGCTAGATTTTAATATTGAATTTGACTCAAATAAATTTTATGATGATATATCATAGAATGTAATATTGTATATTATTCAAATATATTGTTTGTTGGGTCACCTCTTATTAGGCCACCCCAACCCTAAGCCATGAGAAACAAGTTAACCATATTAACCCCAAATATGTATGCATCTTTGCAAATGTCATGGTAAAGTTTAACTTGACTTACAACTCTTTTAAGAAAAGGTTCCAAAGCTCCTAAGAGATTCTGCATGTTTTGCACTTTAACTGCTCTTTCTAGTACACTGTCAAGAAGAATTCAATATATCATGCATAAGAATAGATTACTAAAAAAAATGAAGTATAAAATGTAGATAGTAGATTTGTGCATGGATCAAACTTCAAAGTGTTAAAGATTATCAAGAAAAGAGCTAGAAAGTAGATTAAAATAGAAGTGCATACGAAGCAAAAGAAGGTCGACTAGTAGATGATCTCATTCGTTTGTCGTTTGGATTGTCTTGATCTTTATCATTAGAATCATCAAAAACCCTTTTAGTAGCCATTTTTGCAAAAGTGTTATTATGAACCAAAGAGTTAAGGTTTTGATGTGTTGTAGTATGAAGAAGATAAAATTTATCAAAGGCAGGAGTAGAGAAGGGAAGGTTGTGCAATACCTTCCTATTTATAGCCCAAAAAATTGAATAGGCTTTAGAATTTTGAAATACATATTAAAATAATTAAACATGCATAAAATAATAATCCGAAGCTTCTTAGAATGTCGGAGGAAATATCCAAGAAAATAGGATATAAAATTAATAATGTTTGTTGAAAATGATGTGCTTATGTGTAACGACTTGGCCTATTAATTTTCAAATATAACACTATTTTGTGATCGTGACCATTGACTATCAATGTTATGGAAAATTATTTTTTTACATCCATCATTCATTTAACACCATCATGTGAGGATAGCAATGGAGAGACTTATGTGATAAATATACAATGAGTCTTATTATTTGAACAACCATTTGAGACAATTTTTATAACTACTTTCTTGTCCTCTATTTTCATTGATCTAAAATAATAGATAGAAAGAAAAAAAAAAGAACATAATGTAAGTATGAGAAAGAGAAAGAGAAAGAGAAAGTTGTTATAAAGTGGTTGTACAAATATCATTTCTCATATACAATATAATAGGAAGAAACACAAAGAAAATAAAGTGTTGATTGGGTGTTTGAGAATTAAGTGTATCAAAATGTAAGGGTTGCATTGCATTCTTATGGAACAAGGAACCTTGATCTTATTTTATTAAAAAAAAAAAGTATGATTTTATATAACATAATTCTAAGATATATTTTTTTGTTCGTCAAGACAAATGTAGAGTAAAAATAAAAATTCATTAAGTTGCTTTCAGTTTGTTTGTCTTTTTTTACTATTGTCTAAAATAAAAAAATGTTTGTCTTCTTTATGGTTTGACACTCGGATGATTACCCATCTAGTCAAAATACATGTTTCTTGGAAGGATCGAATACGTGTTAAGGGCAACTATATCAAAAATATATATTGTGTCGCGAATTCATCATTTATTATTATTATTATTATTATTATACGTGTAAATTCGGGTGCCAAAGGAAGAAACTCACTTGTAATTACTTAGCTGCAAATTAAATTATTATAAAGGGAAATTCTAATTACTTTGTTTTTTGAAATAGACTAATATTCAACGATGAAATTGTTTCAACTGTTCATTTGATGTTTTCCGAACTCAAACCACATTTCTTTGGCATTAACCATTTTGGAGTTTTATGCAAAGTCCTCGTGATTTTGTCTTATAAAGTCTCTAAATGAATGCATGGATATGAGTGTTGTTTATAACTATCGTTAATCTCAATTATAAAAAAATGAAAGAGTTTTTTAGTGTACTTGAAATTCATATTGGTGGCCCCTAAGTCAAGGTAAAGGGGCTACCATTGATTTCATAAACGACGACAATATTCTAACCTCAAGCCGCATTTCAAAGGTGCATCCGTTTTAGGATCTTGTGCAAAGCCCTTAGAATTGTATCATTTCTTCTTCTTTTTTTAAGAGAATTGTATCCTTGTTGAAATCTGATTCACTCTAGATAGAGAGTGAATATTGTTTATAAACTGCGCTAAAATTAAATATGTTTTTAGTTTGTACAAAACTTTTAAATTATATTTTATCCCCATAAATAAATCGTCATTTTTAGTATAAGAAATTTGAAGAGAGACAAATATTAAATTCGTCTTTAATTCCATTGTTAAATGCTAAAGTTGAAGATTAAATTTATTTTTCTTACCGCTGATTCTTCTTGACAAAAAAATGATTAAATGTATATGCCTCTATAAATTATATATTTTGTAAAGAAAATTATAAAATTGAGTTTCTATGTAATTTCTTTATTTTATTTTTAGTATTTCAAGAAAACCACTTAAATAAATATTTTTTACACTCATGCAAGCACGGATGCAAGTTCATCAAATTGGGGGCACTTGACCCCACATGCTTTATTTCTTTTACATAAATTTGTTAAGTAATTTTACTTTTTTACCATTGAAAATAAGTTTTGCCCCCACAAAATATTGCTAAATAAATTTTTTTGTGAAAAAATTAATATGCAACGGTGTGAAATATAGTATATTGAATAATTGATTGTTGACATACATAGAAAAATATATTCGACAATACTCAAAATGATCAAATAAACCATAGTTTTAAAATATAAAGTCAATAGAGAAATATATTTATAGATATTTAAGTATATTTAATTTATTGGACATAAAATGACATAGTTTTTGTAGTCTCTGCTTTTTTAGTGATGATAATATCACTTATGTATTAGTAGATTTTTTTTACGTAAATTATTATAGTATATGATTTCAGCATAATATAATTTTGCCCTGCTTAACAATATTTATGGATCCGTCCCTGCACTCATGTTGAATGAATTCCGATCAAAAGTACTATTGTTGTTAAGAGATGGTCTACTTGATTTGTATTTTGGACATAGAGAGTTTGATAGCTCCTTATTGAACTTTAGTGACACAAACAATTACACATGATATACTACACGCTTCTAGCCATGAATGCTTGTCCAAAAAAGAATAGAGACAAAACGCATCAAGTATTTATAACTTATCATTGTATTTATTTTTTTTGGTGAAACTTACTTATCATATTATTTAATTTTGACTAGAAAATAAAATGTTGCAATTCAATTTCAAAAATAAAATATCTGTTAGGTAATTAATATTACGCGGTTATAAAACACGTCTTGTGGAAAATATTGCATTAATTTGCTATTATTAAAACAGTAGAATTTCTTAATTATCAACAACCAAAAAAGAGTGTGGAAATTTTACTAATATATAGAAAACTTGTTGTTCAAGCCATAAAAGGTGTTTTGCATTTGAAACCGAGTGAAAACTTTCAAGCAGTTTTTGGTCGTGACGTTTTGACTCAATTTTGAGATTTTTAATTATTTTTAAGTTGTCTAGTCTAGAAGACTGCAGGGTAAACTACATCAGCACTTGTGTCAATTACAAGGAAAATCTTAACTTTGTATTCTTCATGTTAAAGAAAACAAATATAGAAATATAATTTTGAAAATTATATATATTAATATATTAAAAGTTTAAAAATTATTTTTTTAATAAAAAAATTTATTTCAATTTTTTTTTACAAATTTTTTAACTTCTTAACTTGTTTTTTATTTTTGCGTTAATCCTCCGGTCTCCATAGGAAAAGGGTCCTAGTAATCTGGACTTCGGACATGAGGTAAGGATAGTTTAACCAAGAATTGTTTCACCTATGAATCAAACTCGAATTCTCCAGAACAATTTATCCTTGGTGAAGCTCATTAACCACTTTGAGCTTCATTGCTTGGTTTTTAACTTGTGTTATCATAACACATGTTAACAAGGCCAAAAAAATAAAATTATGAGCTTATTTTCTCAAGTTTCAAATATTCTAAGGTTCAAATTCTTTCGGTGTCAAACTTAAGCCAAAATTACAAACTTAAGCCAGCAAGCTTAAAGAGTTACTCTCTATCAATTTAATTGACAAATAATTTCCTGTCAAAAAAGCTTTAAATAATTTGTAATTCATTTATGAATAACATAATAAACTTTAAAGCTTTTTCGTTCAAAGTAAGAAAAACTCTCTACGAGTCCCCTGCACTGCTCAAAATACAGTGAAAACACCTGTCGAAACTTTCGATAGATTTTGTTCGAAAAAAATTTATATCGAAAGATACATTTCGACAGAATGAGCAACTCAGGGGGCCTGAAGAGCAACCGTCTCAAAGTAAAAGCAAATTTGTGTTCTAAACTCTTTGTTTTGGTGGTTGGGCTTAAGACCAACCCAGGTATCAAATTTGTTTTTAGTGTATATAAAATTGACTTTTGCTAATTACACCTTCCAACATCTTAATTACACTCCACTAACTTTAAATATTGGCTTAAATATTGCACTTGTCCCTGCAAATATGCCCCGTTTAAGTTTTGGTCCTTGTAAAAAAAAATTGTTTTTGGTCCCTGCAAAATTTTTTGTTTTTTAAAATAGTCCCTCCAGGGACTATTTTCAGAAACAAAAAATTTTGCAGGGACCTGTTTTAAAAAACAAAATATTTTGCAGGGACCAAAAACTACAAAATGGGTCCAGTCATGATGTGCCACATATGCAAATCATCACAAAAATGGGGTCAGGGACTATTTTAAAAAACAAAAAATTTTGCAGGGACCAAAAACAAATTTTTTTTTACAGGGACCAAAACTTAAACGGGCCATATTTGCAGGGACGAGTGCAATATTTAAGCCTTAAATATTTAATAATGATTTCAAAAGTGCCCCTGGTCTCATATTAATTTCCAAACCTTTTTCCATCTTTCAATTTTCCTCTTTACCATTATCCCCTCTCTTCAATATTGTCCAAGGGTGAAAAAACATGATCAAAGTTTCAAGAAACTTCCACATGGTCTTCCATTAACATTTCATTGAATAGGTAAGTGAAATCTTAAATAATTTTTAGAGTTCTATTTTTATGCGTATAAAACTCGCACATGAATTCAGTTCATGTAGGTGTTTAAATGATTAAAACCTATGCAAGCTCATTCAACGTACGATTAACAGTTCCTAATTTTAAGATGTTATGTGAACTCACTTCATGTATACATATGTAAATTGAGCTTGAATATACATGCTACGTGAATTTACGTCACGTTTTATAATTATTATTACTTACATAAACTCGGTTTATATAGGATACATGAACTGGGTTTATGTACACTAATGCGTTAAAGTTTTTAATTGTATTACTAAATGCAATGTCAATTGTGGTAAATGGACATCAAGGAAGAAAATTTGGATGCAATGAAAAGGACAACGTAGAATCTGAATGTAGTTTAGTTTCGTTTAATTTATTCTAACAATTTCCAAATTGTGAACATGTAAACAATATTATCTCATTTTTATAGATTTATTGATGTGCTAGAAAAATTGGTTGAAAAAATGGAGTTGTTGTAATCTTTAGGTCCGAAATAGCCACACGCAGACCCTGAGACCAGCAATAAATACAAAGTCAACTATTGACTGTGAAAGAAGTTATGTATGTATAGACATTGAAATAAAAAAAACTGTAAACTTGGTAAAAAAAATTGATACATGAGGTTACTTTTTATATATCCACGAGTCTTAAAAATTACACATATTTCTGAAAGTTTGTTTCGTACGACAAAAATACACATGCATCCAGAATTATATTAGAGGTGGAGAAATTTTTTTGCATTGAAATAAGGAAGGCTACTTCAAATAGAAAAATGGAAGGTTGTATACTGACCTTATGAGTCCAAATGATGAAATTTAAAAGGGAGAGAGAGAGTTGGATGAGCGAATTGCTCTTTTCATGGAAGGGAGGGTGATATGGGCATGTTATAATGTATTTTTGTTTGAGTACTTTAACCCCGTTTGGATTGAGCTTATTTTGAGTTTATGAAAAATAGTTTATGCAAATAAATAAGTTTTTATATTAATTCATAAGCTCTCGCTAATGAAAATTGCTTCTTCATAAGTTGTTTTTTCAAAAACTACCTTAACTCTTTTTATGTCGCCTTGGAATTGTTGTTTTTTACAGTTACGTCTCATGGATGAATATAAGTCCAAGTATATTTCTAAAGTCAACGAGAAGCTTACCAAACTTCAAAGTTCTCGAATTCATAAAACACCATTAAAATAGTTAATGAGTTTGCCTAAGAAATTGAAAATATCTGAAAATTTGCTAGAAGAATTGGTAGAAAGATGGAATGATAGGAGTGGGGGGTTTGTTATACAAGGTCGAATAATACGGTTTACTCTTTTAAATGTATGTTGTGTGCTAGAACTTCGTATAAAAGGTGAAAAGGTGCACTTTAAAAAAAGACCCTGCATTTACTACAAAAGCAATGTTTGATAATATGAAGTCATCAATGTAGAAACAATTTATGCTAAAATTAGTAATATAGAAGGAAACGAAGATGTTGAGTTCTACTTTCCAAATTCAAGTACTAAGGTTAGAGGTTTGTGCATAAAAATGTTAGACTACTTGAATTCCATTGGGAGATACAATTGGGGTGTTGTTGTTTATGAGATATTTGTCATAAGTTTAAATTTCGTAGCACTTCATTTGTGGGAGTGAAAAAATTCTTCGGGATTACATATAACAAGTACGTTATTGTATGATCCATGTATACGTTTATACGTATCTCTTCTCATTATCTCGTGTATTAATTTATTTTCATTAAATAATATATATATATATATATAGGTATGAGCTCTAGAACATGCATTGTGATACCAAAGAAGTAACCCTGATTTTCCAATGACGTTTCCAAGATTTATAAAAGTGTGTTGTGTTAGTTTGGTGGGTAAAAATATATCACATATACTTGCTTAATAATAATTTGGTAAGGTTGAATAAATATTATTATTTATACTGCATTGTACGAAGTTTGTATATATATTGAGATTAAACAGTGCCAATAGTTCATTAATATTTATATTGCATTGACTTCATAAGTTATTGAAGAGTTGAGTGCAACTAAAGAAGAGGTTGCAAATAAAGTTGTGAGGGAGGTGTTAGATCGAGTGCTAAGTGGATATATTAAATGGAGACCAAATTATGTTGAAAATCAGTTAATTGCTAACAATTGACTGTTGGATGAGGCAAACAAAGGACTTGAAGAAAAGATATCGCTTCTTCCATATAGTTTAAATAAGTTCATTATCTGCTACACATTGATGCTAATAGTTGTCAAAATTAATGAGTAATAATATATAGTTATCTGACCAGAACATCAAGGTAAATTGGTTTTGATTTTATATGACCAATGTGTTTCACAATTCAATTCAAGAATAGAAATTTGTTTGATATAGCATTGTTATTGCATGATAGTGTCTGCAATTATCCCAATGACATTGTTCCTACGCTTATAGTAATAAAACAAGCTATTATACTAAGATTATGAATTTCAATTTAATTACTTCTTATTGTTGAAGATTGACATTATTTCAAATCAATGATTGTGTTACTTTATTACATTACCCTGTTTAGAAAGATACATGAATCTTCTTGAAGTGTGTGGTCTTGTTACTGCATGCATTTTCATGATATATTGAATGTTTTCCATTTTACTTATAATTGTACATGGACTAGACACAATCTTGTTGACATTTATAAAACAATGTCACACACATACGCAAAACCAACACCAACACATAGACAAATGTCTCAGTGTCTAATGAGTATCATACACAGACACGGATTAGACACTTTCACACACGTGCAACTTAAATATGAGGCTTACTTCTTTGTTTTTTTATTCTAGGATGTGTGCTACGTACATATCAGCATTGAGCCACACATTTTATCTAGCAAGATAATTTGTTATATTACCTACTTTTAGGTGTGTAGTCATCTACTAGTGCACTTGAGTGTGTATTTGTTTGTCTCGCGTTCGAGTACATCATCTTTTGAACGAGGTCTTACTCAAATTTGTGTTACTTTACTTTTGAGTATTGACTAATGAACAATTTAGTCTTGTTATTTTGTGATATATTGTGCTAGAACATTTAACACATATATGAATCTAGTTTGTATAATTTGTTTCAGACAATGAGCATTTGTTTACTCTTAAGTTATTAAATATTTGTATTTGAATCTAGCATGTATTATTGAATATAAATTTTACAGATTTAAATTTAAAGCAAATTAAATTATTAGTTTTGTGGCAATTCTCTCACAAATAAGCTCATTTTCTTGTTTGAAAAATGTTGAGCATTGAAATTTAAAATTCATCATTGAATATAAGGGTTTGCTTAATTTCGTCAAAATATCGTTGAAAAATTTAACATTAATCTCTCCGAAAATCGTATGAAGTTTTAACCAAAATTCGTAGGAAATTAAACTTACTTCCGTCCAAATTTCAATCCAATATCTCACAAACTTAAATTTCAGAGTTTATGTGAAAATCGTGCGAAATCCGTCTAAAATATATTTCGGGCGGAATTTGGTACGAAACTATTATTTGCGACACGGGTTTTTCGGACAACGCCTTGTCTGTTCGAATTCCGTCTGAGAACATCATTTCGTTCGAAATCCGTGGAAAATGTTCGTAAATTCTGTCCCAAACCTGTCCGAAATTCTGTTCGAAAATGACCTTTTTTAAGTAGTGTAAGAAATCGTGTCAAAAATACGATTCTGGGTTCACCGTGGGTGAAGGGTGATACGAGAAAAAAGAAGATTTAAATTAGTAAACTGGTTTGATAAAATTGTAATGCGGAATTTTTTTATACTATTTTTTATTTTTTAAGATCATGTCGCACCTATGATATTAATGAAACATAATATGTTGTTATTAGTAACTTTGTTGAACAATCCTATAGTATAATGAGTCACTATGCTTATAATGTCTTATATTTTAATTTGTACTAGGTATGGTTATTAAGATATATTTTGACAGAGTGATTGTATGACGGATGTCGAATAGATGCATATAATATTGAAATGTTATTAGAGCTGAAGCATACTTTATTAGAGTTAAAGCAACAACTAAACCACTTTTTCTATTTAGCTCGTGATGATAATCGAAGGGTCATGGATATTGCATATGTCTTTCCTTACATCTCTTTTATTGATGATGACGATAACCATAAAACAAGTTATGTTGTTAGAGTTCTTCATAAATATCATGATGTTGAAAAAATGTTTAGTTGAAGATCAGGAGAAGAAATTGAACCAATGTTGTTGTATATTTTGAGTGAAAGTGAGTAGCTGATGTGGAGTTGTATTTAGTTATGTTATATTTAATATGTTTATCCTAGTTTATGAGCTTTAATGTAATACTATGTCCAATGAAAATCTTCACTTTTTTATTTAATTTTATATAAGGAGTATGTTTTTATTTATCAATTCACTTTTGGTATTTCATTGAAGCAGTTTATTACAATTTTGTAGTGTTCAACCAATAATTCCATATAACCAATGACTTGAAGCAGATGAGCACAATTGTACAAGTAAGTAACTCATTTATGTTCTGCATGAAAAATTATGCATCAGTAGTTTTAATAACCACACAATATCAAAGTTAAGACGGTGATATAATAGAAACTTTAATAATATTAATGATACTTAATAAATTGCCAACAGTTATTGTATAATTGTGATACGACCAATACCATTGATTAATGATGACAATAATATTAACAGATGTATGAGGAAATATAAAAATTAAGGTAGAACAATTTGATTGATAGATAGATGAAATGGTACAATAGATGAAAGTTTGATGGAGATAGTCATAACACTAGATGAGAGTTTATGGAGATGAAAGCATAACATTGAGATCCATAAATATAAATTATTACTAATCGGGTAAATTACCGTTTGTCCAATATTGGCGGAGATGGTCTATTTCACGTAATTCAACTTCCTTTGAATTTAGACATCTGTTGAGACAAATTTTCATTTGATTGTTCTCATTGTGTATGATATTAACGACTAGTTTGAGTGACTCATCACTGTCTCTTTGGACTTCTGATGAACGTTTTTTGGTCTTCTATGACCATGTTGACGTAGAATTTGCCTAAGACATCTAGATTTTTTCATGCGGTATTCCCATTCTCTACGGTATTCATTCATGGTTGACGCTGAGAATCGTTCTCGTGGCCATAGACAATATAGAAACATATTTCACTCCAATGCCACACTCGATCCATACACTTTACCATTTTTGTTTGAGCGTAGTTTATTCCTTGAAACATAGAGAAAGTATGAAACTCAAATTTAATTTCATACCAATCTTATCCATTGTAGAAATATGAAAATGGAAATCCTTTAAAACCCTCATGTTTGATTATTATAGCATGAGTCATACATGAATAATTATCTATATTTGACAAACTTCTTCATTCCAATTAGTTTCCTTCTCACTGTTTTTACACATGTTTTCTGTGCAGTCCCTACATTTGAGGCAATCTAGGGAATCTTGACCTCATGATCTGGGTCCAGATGTGTAGTCTAGTTTAACATTATATACCTAAGTTAGCAAAACTAACCAATTGTGTTGTACTTCACCAATATTTGGTGAATGTGATACTATGTTAGAGTTTTTTTTTTTCAATTTATTTCATATTCACTATATAACCATGAGATCTCTTTGAATGGAATATACAATTCAGGAAATCATGAGAATCTTGACACATAAGCATGAGTTTGATGTGGAATATTTTAAATCTTTGGCAAGCTCTATAAAAATAAACCAGATAAAAAGTGCATTTGACAATTATTTTACAAATCTGTCACCATTTAATCTTCATTTTTTTAGTTTGAGTGGACTGTTGATAAACAAGTGAGAGGAGTTTTATCTCCTTTGTGAAACCACTTGTTATTTTCATATTTATAACCACTTTATAATCATAATTACCAATTTATCTCTATAAAAGCATATTGTAACCTCATGTGACCTAGTTCTATCTCAGTTTAATGTTCTCTATTAGTTTCTTATTATTATCACAATGAGAGACTATATATACCTTCTACGTAATTTAGATTGGTGCTACGAGAACCAAACTAACCAAATTTTAGCAAAGAAAGCAATTAGAAAGGAATGGAGGCTTCGATCACAATAGCCTATTAATCTTTAGGCCGATCTAAACAAGTTAGACAAGCCAATTCCTGATTTGCTTGCTGTTTAGATGTGGGAACATATCCCCCTAAGTTCGACATTATGGAGAAAGTCTTACTTCGCCCAAGATTAGAGAACAATATTATGGCAATAAGGAGCCTACGATATGTCATGTTGACAGTGTGAAAACGCCTTTTATATGCAAATAGAAATTAAATTTTTAGTCCGTATAAATATTCACAGTTTTGGTTTTAGTCCCTACAAAATAAAATCACACTTTTTAGTACCCGTGACATTTTCCATAAGCATTTTAGGGTTTAGACAGGGACTAAAATGATGATGAAATTTTTTTATAGGGACTAAAAATGCTGATGGAAAATTTTACAGGGACTAAAAAGTGTGATTTTATTTTATAGGGACTAAAAACAAAATTCTGAATATTTACAGGGACCATTTACTTAATTAACCTTAGAATGTATATATTATATTGTTTGAGGTATCATTTTCTTTTACTTTTTCCACTTTATTTTTCACCCCATTATTAACCGCATCCATCTTACCACTTATTTCCTACGTGTTTTGACTCACTTCCTACTTCCCCATCACTTGGTTTTTAAATATTTTCCTTACTATTTTCTTTCAATGTTCTCATATCATACTCAAGGATTGAAACCCGGCAAAGAAAATCCTTGTATTCATCCATCAACTTTTGATGTTCAGCCAAATAAGCTTGCACATCAAATATAGGGTATGCACCATCTCAAAAACTACATACAGAATAGTTAATGGCTTGAACATGGACATCATTTTCCATGTCTTCTTTTATTGAGACCAATTCCTCTACCAGCTAATCACATTAAGGGTGCGTTTGATGGTCAGGATAGAGAGTCAGGATAGGAAAGATATATCATATCATGTTTTAATCCTTTGTTTAATGCACCAATAGGATATGATAAATTATTCCTTTAATTTATTATAACCTATCACTTCTTTGTATTTTCTATCCTGAGTTTGAGCTGGGTTAAAATTAACCTATCAGGTTTGATAAGAGAAATCCTAAATTTACCCTCACCCTTCTCATTTCTACCTGATTCATCCACAACTTCCTCTCATCGTCTTCTTCCAGTTGCCCATGCCATGATTTTCGATTTCAATTCATCCAACATTATCATTGATATCAATTTATTTTTGTATAGATTCATATCATTTTTCATTCAATTCCTCTTCGTCCTCTTCTTTTTATAAATTCCATCTATCTTCTTTTTATAAATTCAATTTCTTTTTCTTTTTCTTTTTCGATTTCAATTCCTCTTCGTCATTTTCTTTTTAAGCATTCCTCCTTTTTTTTTCAATTTTTATTCTTCTTCGTTTTACAAATTTCTTTTTTTTTTTTTTTTACAAATTCCTCTC
>Ga0228711_1000959_pt1 | contig 39930 bp, 33 predicted proteins | sample MedpolnodulmetaG_2_FD_177996 | JGI IMG/M metagenome (GOLD analysis project Ga0228711, IMG submission 177996) | Root nodule microbial communities from Medicago polymorpha collected in Santa Monica, California, United States - brown nodules | ecosystem: Host-associated > Plants > Roots > Nodule...
TCGAGCGATTGTGATAATATCGTTTAAAAAAGCTAGAATCTGTTATTTGGTCGAGAGATTGCAGCTGTTACGCTTGGTTGATGTCTCTGACCCCAAGTGAAATAGCCCTATCTCTTCTCGTTTTACTTTTATGTCGAATAGAACAATAGTTTTACACAAACAAACAATTTATACCCAAACACTTAAAGTGATGAATATTGTGAAAACACTTATGAAATACGCAACTCCCTGCGGATACGATCCTATTATACTTACGTGTAAATAGTTTTATGACATGTAAAAATCCTACATCAATATCTTAGGGTAACCCAAATAAGGAAGAGAGGTAGGGGTTTGGCTCATTGTGATAAATTTTAATGCGGTGAGTGGATCCTCAGTTTTCAATCGGGAATATGTTTTATCACATAGAAATTCGCAATAGTTTGAGGCAAAGTCCATGTTTTTGAAATAAAACGTGAAATTTTGGGGAAGTTTGAGAAGTGATTTCCACATAGAAGAGTTGGTCAAGAGAAGTTACATCTTTTATAAAAGATGAAAGAGAGTGATGGAAGTCTCTTTTTTCTAACCTTTGAAGTATCGCCACACGTCCATAATAAAAGGAGTGGGGAAGTGGAAAGCTAAAGGTTTTCAACTGATTCAAGTTGGCTTCCTCGAAATCCGATGAGAGGTCACGTGGCACCTACCGCCACACTTTGATCAAAATAAGTCGAAAGATCAATGAAACGGTTGTGATTATGGAAAATTGACAGGAACCGTTACTAGTTTAAAAAAAACCGGAGAGGGATCTCTAGTTAAAAGTTTTCGACAAATACAAAAAATTGGTGATAGAAGTCACCAGGGAAGATTTGATTCGAACTAAATCAAACAATAATGTAGTTGCAGGAAATATAAATGGCACTTTCTTTTTAGAATTTAAAAGCCATCTAATGGGCAAAATTACAAGACATGTGCCGAAATTAGTTTTTAACCTAGTTCCAGTTAGACAAACCAAAAAGGCTTTGTGGCCTTGAACAAAAATCAAAATGTCCCAGAGAAACGGAAATGGGTCAGAAACCATAAAATCTCGGCATCGAAATGAAAGAGAAGGCAAATGTTAGTCATGAAGTATCGTCTTCGGAGCCAGAAGGTGGTGAAAAGACATTTATTTTCCTTCTAGAACCTTTATAGGTTTTGTATGAACGACACATGAACCGATAATCCAACTCATGGGGGAGAGGCCATGACGAGTAATAACCTGGAACCCACAAAAGGGCCCTCCTGCAATTGGAAAGTTGCTTACGCTCGAAGAGAGCTCCAAAAACAAGAAAGACATTTTTTGGAGAAAATCCGCAACTGGCCAAAGCATCGAGAATCATCAGAAAGTATTTTGCTTCGACGGAACCATGTGATTTCGCTCTTAGGAGAATTCGTTTAACTTTTTCAAAGTTGAAGTATCTCTCATAAAATAGTTGAGCCACTTGAGCCACACCAAATTTTGGATGACCACTGTCAGAAAGACGCTGGATGAGGGTTCGCTTTTCGACACAAGGGGAAGAATTTGTAAGGACTGATAAACAATTCCTTGGTAGAATCCTTAAAACTACATGGGTTTTAGAGAAGTCTCCAATGGCAAGAAGTTGTTTCTCGGAAACGAAGAAAATTATGAACAACAGAGATTGCTACTCTATAGAAGATATTGAGCAAATCACCATCTAAAATTGAGTCCATTTCGTATTTTTCTTTTTTGAGAAGGGCATCCAAAATGGCGGAGAAGTGTGAGCGAAATTGGTAAAGGATTTATAGACATCAGAGAAAAAGAATTTGACAGACATAGACTCTTCATGTCACGCTTTGAAATCACCACATGTCTAGGAAATGAGTGAATATCTAGGGATGTTAGAGATTTGTAAGGCTCAAGGTAGTCAAGGAGTTTCCGAAGGTGGTGCATTAATGACAGAAAAATGCAAAGAGTCAAAATGGAAGAGGCTTGATAGGAAATGAATGAAGGTCTAGAGTTACGAAAACCCTGCCAATTGTCTGAACAAAAGACGTGTTCCACAAGACTTTGAAGAAAAGTGAGTTTCTTTTAAATGGGACATGAAAAGACTATGATGATTGTGACGTATAAGGGTGGAGAGAAAATGTTTCTAAAAAATGCCAATCTTCTCCTCTTTTAGAGTCGTTCTCGTCGAAAATGGCATTTTTGGGGGGCTTCTTCTTAGCCTGTAATTTTGAAAGGCTCATTTAATATGGTAAATATTTGTTTGACCTTTAACTTTGCAGGAATCGAAGGCTTTCTCATGATATTTCAGGATTTCAACAATATGACAAACCTAGCGTCTAGAGTCAGAAGTTCCATAGAGTAAAGCTGAAAGCACGATCGCGTTGAATTAAAGCAATCAAGGCGGGAAAGGCACAAAAATAAGTGGGAACGTGGGGCAAGCGGTTGTCCAAGATGGGAGAAGTGCTGATCATGGGATAAGTGGTTCGCTAGTTAGTTATTCTAGTGTAAATAAGTGTTTCCCAGCCGGAAAATGGGTCGCAAATCATTTATAGAATTCTACAACACTAAAACTATCGGCGTCTAGGGAAACGAGTTATACAGAATGTATGTAAAATGATTTGTAGACCACCTCTATTTTAATGCAATGCATTTTAGCTTTCCTTTAAGTTTATGTGTTAAACGTTTACGTTTTCATTTAACTTTATATTGCTTTTGCTGGCAATCTCAAACCTGTCGAGAGACAGTGCTTTCTTGATTCAAAACCCGTCATGCTCTCTAAGTAACTTGAGTGCATCTCGTGTCCCTTTTCAAAGCTTTTTTTTATCGAAACCTTTGCACAATATGTTTCTGAAATCTCTAGTTCGGTCTCGCTTGTAATAATCAGAACTAGCTCGTAGTTTGCCGAAAACACGGGTAAATACACACCCAATCCTAGTCCAAAACCTAAGGTGAACTCTCTCTCTCTCAGAAATCATCCTCTGTTTCAATGAAAAAGTGAAAGGAACTACTGAAAGACTACATCATTAAGAAGAAGAAAATGCCATCTCCTGTTCCGGCTTTCTCTCCCATTTTTTATTCAGTCTTTGAAGAAAATTGGTCTTCACGCCCAGTGTCTGTAGGAAAGTGTTTTGACTTTAAGGATTTTCTCTTAGGAGGCTCCAATGTTCTTGAACCAGTTGAAAAATTAGGATGGAAGGTTTTTCTTGAAATGAAGGATTTTCATTTCCCCAAGCTGGTTCATGCTTTCTACTTCATGGCAAAAGCATTTCCAGACAAAGGTCTTATCATCTCAACCATCAAAGGAGTCGAAATCAAATTTGACCCTAAAGTGCTTGCAGATATTCTCAAAATTGCAAAAGGAGGTATTCAGGTGTTTGGCTCAAATTGGTACACAAAAGCCTTTGTTTGCAAAATTGAGTTAATCCGAAAATTGTTCAATGTTGGAAATGAAAGAATTTCTGAAATCCCTAGTGCTTCCAGGATAAAACCTGAATTCAAAACTTTTCACAGGTTATGCCTTTTTAATCTCGTTCCACACACAAGTAGTAAGGACAAAGTCTCTAACAATGACCACCTTTTGATGTATTATCTCACAAACCCTACACTAATTTCAATAGACTTGATCTGACATATGTGAATATTCAGCATATGATCCTGGCCTTCCAAATACAAGAACAACATTGTGCCTTACAGAATGTTGCTCTCTAAGGTGTTTGATCATTTTCGTGTTCCTTTGGGAGATAAATACTGTGAATCTATGGAGAAAGATTTCAATCTGAACAATGTGAAACACATGAAGCTCAATCATGAGATTGAACACCCTGCGTCTCATGTTGTATCTGCGGATGTTCCGGAACCAAAGAGGAAAAGGACTGAAGAAACATTCACTGAAATGATGCATGAATTCAATGTATCTCATAATGTTCCGCAATTGTCACTCACGCTTCCAATTGTCACTCATGCTTTTGATCTTAATAAAACTCTGAACTTTGAGGGTTTCTTTCCAAATTTTTCACCTACTAGAAACGCTGCAAACATTCTTGAAGGAATGAGTTCTTAGTAAAATCACAACCAGTCAAAAACGGTTCCTATGTTTTCAACCAATCAAAATTTTTCCACCTCGAGTTTCAACTCTGAGTTCTTGAACAATCTTCTCAAAACTCCTACTCCTAGCTATTTTGCTTCTGGTCCCAAAATCAACTGTGACACTACTGTCAACTCTTTCCAATCGAATTATGGTTTCCTATCTCATGCAATTTCAAGCTTCTTCTGCTGCTCACGAATCACATGCTTCCAGTACCAACAATTCTGCTCCAACTCTCTCTATTCTCTTGGAACATGTTCAAACTCTACAAATTATGGTTTCCTATCTCATGTTTCATTATGCGAAGTTTCACAAATGGATGGCTGAGGAGTCCTGTCCAAAGACCCCTTATGCTCTTGTCCCTCATCCTGCATCTATTGCTGAACTTCTCTATGTTCCAGACTTTATGGCTCATGCAGATTGTGTTTAGACATGTTTTTAGGCCACCTCCCTCACTTTTTGATGCGACAGAGGGGGGGAGCAAAAAACCTATTTGCTTGTTTTTATCTTTTAAATTCTGCTCATGTTAAAGGCTCTGGCCTTGCTTTCATTTTCATGTTTTAAGTTTTTAGAATTAAGCTTCTTTTTTTTGTTGAACCAGTGTAATATCATCATTTACTCTTAATGAAAAATGAAAGGAAAATATTTTGGTTCAAACAGATTCATCGTTTCCTATTTTACCTTTATTATTTCTAAAAATGTTTCCTAATTTAATCTGATATCATTTTTGAAAATTAAGGGGGAGAAATTAATTCTCTTTTATAAACCTTTAACTTAAAATCATAATTGAAAATTAATGTTAAATTGAAGGAGAACTTATGATAAGAAATTGCATTAGTCATAAAGCTCAAAAGACTCGGAATTCAAAACAAACTCCAAAATATAATTCAAATTTTTGTCATCATCAAAAAGGGGGAGATTGTTGAGATAAATTCCAAAAATCCCCTTATAATTGTTTAATGATAACACGACATTTAAATTATATTTAATCAATTCTGAGATTATTTGTTATTTAACATGTGTTCTTAAGTGAATTTTAAAAATAGTTTACAAAGTTAGCAAATGTTTTCAAGAACATTCTCAAAACAAAGTAATATGCAACAAAAGGAACATATTTATTATAATACACTCTCAAGATTTAAAAGGAAAAAAATAGATAAATATGCTACAAAAGATCCTATGAAGAAACAAATAAGAACCTATGAGCATTAGACAACACATCAAGAAAGAAAGGAATGAATCTAAGAGAAATGGACAACACATCAAGTTAAAAGGAATGGATAAAATCAAATCCTTGTACTTTTTTTCTTTCTCTCCAAGGCGTGAGAGTATGACTAGGGGTGTACGTGGGTGAGTTTGGGTTGGGTTTGGCCAAACCCAAAACCAAACCAAATAGGGTACTCCAGTTTGGGTAAGGTAAAATAATCACCTGTTATACCATTAGGTGGTTTTGGGCAAACCTACTAATTTTTGGGTTGAGTTGGATTAGGTAATGGATTACCCAATTTTTTTTTCTAATTTTTTAATATTAAATAATGACTAATGACAAGTCCTCGTAATTTTTTTTAAAATATTACTCTACTTTTTAATTTTCTTAAAAAAATGGTTAACTTTTTTTTTTAAGGAAATAGTTAACTCTTTTTTACTATAATTTTACGCATCATAGAATATCAAATAATAAACTGCATTATAAAATATTTGCAATAAACTAAAGTTGCATGACATAAAATTGCATTAGTATCAAAATAACCAAAAAGTGCAATGTCTTAATTCGTAACTCTAGTATGTTTTGATTTTCAATATGGGTACAATGTGTATGTTTTGAAAAAATAACTTGGTTTATGACCATAACTTTTAGTATTTTTCTTCTACCATATGAAAATAAAGATAAAAAATATTAACATTATTCGGTAAGTGGATTTTTTGAGTTTGTGTCTGGTTTTACCCGAAACCCATTTATTTTTGTGGGTTTTCCATTTTTAGAAACCATACCCATCCAATTATCCGACCCAACCCATTTTTTTTGGGTTTTTTGGATAGGTTTGACCGGGTTTTATGGGTTGACCCAACCCATGTACACCCCTAAGTATGACAACCCAACAAAAGAAATCTTGGTAGCCAACTAGCAAACAAGAAATCTGCATGGTACTCTATTTATGATGGCACACTTTATGATGGCACACTTTATTGCAAGATGTCCAAGCAGAATATTGAGAACGTTCTCAAAATTTCGAGAACATTCTGCCAAGCAATTTTACACAAGAGTTTTCCACTTTGATGAGTTGACAAATTTTTCTCTCCCTATTTTACACTCAGGAGCGTGTGTTTATTACAACAACAATGGACTCCTTCCATCTATAAATACAAGGACTTGCAAAGAGGAAATGCATTGAGTCATTAAGCATATATCATCTTACTTGATTTTCAAAACATCAAGAACACTTAAAAGGCTTTTTCACAGTGTGCAACATTACAAATCCAACAACAACTCTTTTTACCTGAGTTATTTACCAAGGCAAAAGCATTGTAAATCAAAAGCAAAAGATACTGAAAAGAATCACTAAAAGAATTTAGTGATTGTTGTTTGTAAAAGCTAGTGAGTGAAACTAGTATCAAACCCAAAGGTGTGAAATGAAAGAAATTGTATAGATCAAGGAAGTGATCTAAGAAAAAGACATCGTTGAGATATAGTTAATACTGAACTACATATTGAAAAATCTCACAATATTGGTGGGACTGGACTAACCCACATTTGGAGAACCATGATAACATGTGTGTGATTTTTTCTCTCTTTCTATCTCTTGTTTATTTTAAACAATATCCCACGCTTCACAATATTATTTTTTATTTCCCTCAAAAAAAATATTATTGTTTTATTTACTAACGTACTAACCTAATCCAAGTATACACTTGAGAATTTTTATTTGGTAATTTTTATAAACACATAATAAATAATAAAAATAATTCTAGCAAAAAACAGACTATTAAATACGCCCCCTCACGCGGAGGGGGTGTGAAGCAAGTAATTGGCCCAATGGGGAATTGGGCTTGGACTCAAATGGGCTTACTCGTTTGGGTTGTCCAAAACAAAAACCTAACTTAACCCTAATTCATCATCTTGTACACTTTATATAAATGTATGATTTTACTTTGGTTGATAATACTAGAAAAAGGTTAGCTGCGCTTCGCCGAAACTTGATTCCTCTCTTTCTCTCTAGCTCATTGAAACATCACTACCTTGTGTTCGCAAAGAAAAATAAAAGTAGTCTTCTACTATCTCTTTATCTTTCATTGACGAAGAGAATATGTACGCATATATGAATTGATTATAATGATTACCGTATGGTGAGATACAAATATCAAATCATTCATATTGTTTATTATCAATTGCATATATTTCTTTGGATCATTACTAATATTTTAATCTTGTATTGTTTTGTCTTCACCAGATCCACGAACATGGCATCAAAAATCACTTTAAAGATTATCATTTTAGATCTGATCAAATGGTTATCATCAATATTTTATGTATTTCTAAATGTTGTTATAATTTACCCTATTGTTTTCTTTGATAATGTCCAAGATAAATCATGTCCGAGTGTAATTCCTTTGATTAAATTTGGTATAAAGAAGACAAAATTTTGTCTTTTTAAAGAAGGTACGCCTATTATTCATTACAGCTTATTTTGAATTAATTTTTTTTGTTTCTTGGATTGATATCAAAATAATTATTCTTTATTTTGACTTAAATATTTTATTTACTTTTAAACAAGTACCATAAGAAATCAATATTTTTTTTTAAAGTAATGATTGTAATTTGAATGTTGATTTGATATTTTTTTGTATGGATAAAATCAACCTTTGTTATAAATTTTGTATATTTATTCCTAAATTACCGGTGTACTAGATCCATTAGGGAATTGAACACGACCTTACTTTTGTGTATTGAAACCCTTTACTTTAAATAAATTAGGCTTAAATGCATTTTTCACCCCTTATATTTCAAAAGTTGTGATTTTGGCCACCTTTAAAAAAATGGATATTTTGACCCCCTAACTTTTGGCCCTCTTTTGATTAGTTGATTTTGATGGAGATTATGACAATTTTTCAGTCTCTGATGGTGTAAACTGGCATGGGGATAGAAGGATGCTGATAATTGGAGTTCAAACTGGCATGGTGTAACTTTTGGCCTCCCTAAAGAAGGATCCACTTATCAGTTTGGACTCCACTTATCACGCCAGTTTACACCATCAAAGATTGATAAATTGGCATAAAATCAGCTAATCAAAAGAGGTCTAAAAGTTAGGGGATCAAAATATCCATTTTTTTAAAGGGGGCCAAAATCACAACTTTTTGAAACATAGGGGGTGAAAAGTGCATTTAAGCCAATAAATTATATATGCGAGAACCACTCTATTGTGATAGACATGCACATAGTTGGCCAAACTTAATCATCCATTGTTTGTGTCTTTTGTGTATTTATACATCAAATTTCTTTTTTGGTGTTTGTTTAATCATCTATTTTCCGTGTAATCAAGAACGGTGGATATGTTGCTTAAAGAAAGAAAGCATTATATTTTAAAGTTTGCTAACAAGTGATCATGATTATGTGTTTGATGGTATATCTGGTTCGGCTATTAAAATTGTATGATAGTTATATAAATTTTTTAATGTTGAATTTGAATTTATGATTGCAGTGTTTCATGAATTTGGACACAGGAAAAAAATTCCGTTATAGTGGGGATTTTGTTGGCTTTGTTGACGACCTTCTGAATCAATACGTGAGTTTCTAACATTTTTTCTTATCGTCAAATCATTTTCTTGAGCACAACCAGTATTAACACTTAACCGTGTTTTTATCAATTTTTGAAATACTTGTGAAATATTAAACGTGTTTTTATCAATTTTTGAGATTTCCAGCCCGTTTTTTTTTTTTTTTTTTTGCAGTGTTACTCCTTTTGAAACTAAGGTCCCGTTTAATTTCTGGAAAAAATTTCACTTTTCATTACTTAAAATATATGTTCATTTTAAATTACTTGATCAGTAAGCCTTATGTAGTGAACAATTGTGATAAAGAGAAGATGGAAGGGAAACAATGAAGAATGTATTAGTCAATCCCAATTTTGAACTTTGAAACCCTTTATTTTAAATAAATTATATGGTTAAATAAGTAAATAGTCCTCCTAAACATGCCAACATTGAATTTTAGTCCTCCTAAAATATTTTTTAGGCTTTTGGTCCCTCTAAAATTTTCCATCTATGAAATTAGTCCCTGGTCTAGTGTAATACTCAATGTAGAGCAGAGACTAATTTCATAGATGAAAAATTTTAGAAGGACCAAAAGCCTAAAGAATATATTTAGGGGGACTATTTTCTTATTTAACCCTAAATTATATATTCAAGAACCAATCTATTATGATAGACATGTGCATAGTTGGCCAAACCTAATCATCTATTGTGTGTGTCTTTTGTGTATTTAAACATCATTTTTTTGTGTTTGTTTAATCATCTATTTTCCGCTATGTTTTAGCCGCTATTCAACAACACTGCTTGATGATACCTTTTTATCGGTATTTGTCAATTAAAAGTGATCTTGTTCTAGTAAACACCGTTTGAGTGTGTACTAGAACATAATGCAACTGCAAACACACAAGTGGAAATATACATTTTGTAAAACTTGTGTAAGACCTACTCGTTTAAACTGTATTGCTCTTGACCATTTTGTAATTATTACTGACAAATCAACATGCCTTTGTTACCTAACAGGAGAAGCAGATTGGTATGGTATACTCAGTGTGAACCCCCATGCTGATGATGATACAGTTGAGCTAGCTCTCATGCTTCACCCTGACAAGAACTAGTCGTCAGATCTGATGGGGCCTTTAAGCTTATTGCAGAGGCATAGAGTATATTGTCCGATAAGGATAGAAGAGCAGCTTATGATGAGAAGATAAAAGCAAAACCACAGAAAGGTTCAACCATTTTTTGTGGTTCATCGACAAAAGCAACGACAAATGGGGAAAACAACAGTAAGAAGAAAATGCCTTCAAGTGGAAAGACTCATATGAATACGACTAAAGAACCCACTTCATCCTCTGTTAATACATCAAAATCCACATTTTGGACTACTTGCCATCGATGCCATATGCAGTATGAGTATCACGTAAAGTATCTTAACCTTAAACTCGTCTGTCCTAACTGTCATGATGTTGTGGCTGTAGAAACTAATCCGCCTCCCAGCAATTGAATTGTAATAGTCAATCCCATCCACATTTTGGACTACTTGCCATCGATCCCAAATGCAATATGAGTATCTCGTAAAGTATCTTAACCTTAAACTCGTCTATCTTAGCTGTCATGATGCATTTGTGGTTGTAGAAACTAATCCGCTCCCAACAATTGAATTGTAATAGTCAATCCCAACAAAAAAATGAATGAATTCAAAAACCATACTTCTGAAGTATACTCTAAGCACTTAACATAACAATTTCATATAGCAAATATTAAAACCAACAATTGAATTGTAATAGTCAATCCCAACTTTGAAACCCTTTACTTTAAATAAATTATGTATTGAAGAACCACTCTATTGTGATAGACATGTGCATAGTTGGACAAACCTAATCATCTATTGTTTGTGTCTTTTGTGTATTTAAACATCTATTTATTTTTTCGTGTTTGTGTAATCATCTATTTTCTCTAGATTCCAGTTCACTGGTCCACCGAAACCATATGATTTCTAATATGAAGAGAAAATCGCGACACAAATGTAAGTAATAAAGAAAATCAACAATATAAGATTTTACTGATTTAAAGTAAAGGGTTTCAAAGTAAAGGGTTTCAATTAGGTCAAGCACAACATTTCATTAGATTTTTAGGAAAATGAATCACTCTCATATTCTACTTTGTATCCCTTTAACATATATTTGAAACATACCTTTTTTTCATGGTGTTTTCACTAGTGTAAACATGGTCTTTTTTCATGCCAGGAGCAAGAACATTGTACATTAAAAATACATCAAAATGTGTAAAGATTTTACTGATTTAATATTTTAAAATTGAGACATTTAGGTAATGGTTCAAAGACTTAAACTTATTGATTTAGAACAATTAACATTTTGATTGAATTAATCAAATAACCCAATTGCACAAAATAATGATTCAAAAGGTAACATGTTGATTTGACTGGTACGGTTTCTAAAACATTAATTTTAAATAAATGTAAGACGTTTGCCAATGTATCATACCTATATTGGATTGAACGCCATTGTTATTACTATCTCCAATAGCAACATTGTCATACCAATTTATATGTTGCATTCCTTTAACATCAATGCAATATGATTAACAAAAAAATTATTTCAAGCAAAAGCAATAGGATCAAAGAAAAAATCATTTCTAGTCCAAACCTCTAACTGTCCATCTAACCATGAGTTGATTCATGAGCCTCCTTTACTTTTTTTTTCTAAGTCATCATTTGCCTTTCTTTTTACTTCATTTCTAGCCTAATTCTCCATATCGTCGATCTTACCATCTGAAACTCCATTACAAAGTTTAGGCCCTTCTACCCGTTTTGGAAAGCATCATCAACGTTTTTGCCATTAGATATTTCCTTTAACTTTGCTATCTTCATTTTCTCAATTTTCTCCTTTTCAACTTTTAAAACTTGATCCCCTCAAAAAAAAAAAAAACTTTTAAAACTTGATTTCCACTTCAGGAGTTTTCTTTCCTAGGTTTTCCTGATTCATCTACAACAAACTCCTATAATATATAACTAATATGAAATATAACACATTCTTGCTCATGTTATCATTAGTTTGATTTGAATACATGAAGACAAGCCTTATTAATCATGAAACAATGTAAGCTTATTGTGTTAAATACATAAAATGGGTGAAAAGTAACACACCTTTTTCAAGGTAGATTCCCTTGGAGGTACAACAGCAGTATTATTAACCTTGTTTAATTATATATCTTTTGAAGTAAATTTTACTCTTAGCTTATGAAAAAAAAATTAAGATATGTAGATCTCTACTGCTTTAATTAAAAAAAAAAACTATGTTCCTATAAACTTTTCCCATCCCCAATTCTAACAATCACACGTCTTCAATTCTATTAATTTTTTTATAAATCAGTATTTAATATTATACCATTTCTTATTTTGTTCCCTTTTGGATAATTATAAGTATTTTTCCTTTTCAACCTTTTATATTTGTTATATACCACAGGAGATTGTTGTAGATGAATCAGGGGAACCTGAGAAAGAAAAATACATAGGTGGAAATCAAGGTTTAAAGGATGAAAACCGAGAAAATGATACTACCAAAGTTAAATGAAATATTTAGTGACAACAACGTTGATGATTCTTGCCAAAACAATAGGGTAAAATGTCCTAAACTTTGTAATGGAGTTTCGGATGGTCAGATGGATTGTATGGAGAATTGGGGTAGAACTGAAGTGAAAAGCAATGCAAATAATTACTTGGAAAAAAAAAGTTGAGGCATGCTACCCATGTGGCACCCTCATTTTGATGCCTATATGGGAATTAACGCCATTGTTATTACTATCACTAATAACGACAGTGCCATACCAATTTATATGTTGCATTCCTTAGACAACCAATGTATTAGGATTGACAAAAAAAAATTTGAAGCAAAAGCACTAGGATGAAAGAAAAATTCAATTCTCGCCCAAGCCTCCAGACCTACGATCTAACGATGAGTTGTTCCATGAGTATACTCTACTTTGATTTTCCAAGTAATTATTTGCCTTGCTTTTTACTTCATTTCTATCCCAATTCTTCAGACCATCCATCTGACCATCTGAAACTCCATTACAAAGTTTAGGCCATTTTACCCTATTGTTTTGGCAAGAAGCGTCAACGTTGTTATCATTAGATATTTCCTTTAAATTTGCTGGCTTCATTTTCTCACTTTTCAACCTTTAAACCTTAACTTCCACTTACAGCTTTTTCTTTCTAAGGTTCCCCTGATTCATCTACAACAATGTCTTGTAATATATAACAAATATAAAATATTACTATGTACGCCCCCTTGCGGGGAGGGGGTGTGAAGCATATAACTCGCCCAATGATGAATGGAGCTTGTTTGTTATTGGTATTGGACTCAAATGGGCTTACTCATTTGGGTTGTCCAGAGCAAAAACCTAACTTAACCCTAACTCATCATCTAGTAAACTTTATATAAATGTATGATTTTACTTTGGTTGATAATACTAGAAAAGGTTTGTTGTGCTTCGCCGAAGCTTGATTTCTCTCTTTCTCTTTAGCTCATTGAAATATCACTACCTTGTGTTCGCAAAGAATAATAAAGGTAGCCTTCCACTATCTCTATATCGTTCATTGATGAAGATAATATGTACACATATATGAATTGATTATAATTATTACGATATGGAGACATACAAGTCTCTAATCATTCATATTGTTTATTATCAATTGCATATATTTCTTTGGATCATTTTCAATATTTTAATCTTATATTGTTTTTTCTTCACCAGATCCACAAACATGGCATCAAAAATCACTTTAAAGATGATCATTTTAGATATGATCAAATGGTTATCATCAAGATTTTATGTATTTCTAAGCGTTGTTATAGTTTACCCTATTGTTTGCTTTGGTAATCTCCAAGGATAAATCTCGTTCGAGTGTGATTTCTTTGATTAAATTTGGAATAAAGAAGACAAAATTTTGTCTTTTTGAAGAAGGTATGCCTATTATTCAGTTTAGCTTATTTTGAATTAATTTCTTTTTGTTTTCTGGATTGATATCAAAAGAATTATTATTTATTTTGACTTAATATTTTATTTACTCTCAAATAAGTACCATGAGAAATCAATATTTTTTTTTAAAAAGTAATGATTATAATTTAAATCTTCTCATCTTTCTCATCTTCATTTTGTGACAATTCAATCCAAAGCAATGTATATTGTTCCTATTCTATTCAATTCATTTCTGCCAACACTACCCAAAACAAAGGGTCCGATGGGAAAACTAGTACACACCGTTTGAGTGTGTTTGCAGTTGCATTATGGTGCGTACTAGAACATAATGCAACTGCAAATACACAAGCGAAAATAATGCAACTGTATTTCTCTTGCCTATTTTGTAACTACTGACCAATCAACATGCCTTTGCAAATCTGACTATGTTATAGCATCCCTAAAAAGATAGTGCCCTGGTATTTTCTCTATTTGAATTTAATTGAATCCAACTTGCAATGCGAGTTATTACCTTATTAACTAAAATCTACTTTTAACTAACATGATTTTATTTTCAAGGACGGATCACTTGCTGAAGCAGTATGTGAACTCAAACTATCTATAAATTGGTCTATATAGAAAATAGACGTGAACGCGAAGAAGGCAGGTGAGTAAAATGGAGTGCAACAAGGATGAGGCCACCAAAGCTAAAGAAATCGATGTGAGGAAGTTTAATGAAAAGGACCCTTTTGGAGGAAAGAAGCTTGCTTTGAAAGCCCATAGTTTATTTCCTTCCCTCGAGGGTATTCCTAAAATTATAGTTACACTCGACATGTATATTTCTGCCGAGAATAAAGTAAAAGGAAAAGCAGATTGGTATGGTATACTCAGTGTGAACCCCCATGTTGATGATGATACAGTTAGGAAACATTACAGGAAGCTAGCTTTCATGATTCACCTTGACAAGAAAAAATCCATCGGATCCGATGGAGCCATTAAGCTTATTTCAGAGGCATGGAGTATATTGTCCGATAAGGATAGAAGAGCAGCTTATGATGAGAAGATAAAAGAAAAACCACAAAAAGGTTCAACCATTTTTGGTGGTTCATCGTCAAAAGCAACGGCAAAATGGGGCAAACAATAGTAAGAAGAACACAACTCCAAGTGGAAAGACTCATAAGAATGCGGCTAAAAAACACACTTCATCCTCTGCCAACACATCAAAATCCATATTTTGGACTACTTGCCATCAATGCCATATGCAGTATGAGTATCTCGTAAAGTATCTTAACCTTAAACTCGTCTGTCCTAACTGTAATGATGCAATTTTGGCTGTAGAAACTAGTTCGCCTCCCAACAATTGAATTGTAATAGTCAAATCCCATCCACATTTTGGACTACTTGCCATATGTTGTACGAGTATCTCGTAAAGTATCTTAACCTTAAACTAGTCTGTCCTAACTGTCATAATGCATTTGTGTCTGCAGAAACTAATCCGCCTCCAAGCAATTATATATTCAATAAACACTCTATTGTGATAGACATGTGCATAGTTGGCCAAACCTAATCATCTATTGTTTGTGTCTTTTGTGTATTTAAACATCTATTTATTTTTTCTGTTTGTTTAATCATCTATTTTCTCTAGATTCCAATCGCTGGTCCATCAAAACCATATTATCCAATTTCTAATATGAAGAGAAAATCGTGACACACATGTAAGTATTAAAAAAATCAACAGTATAAGTAGGTCAAGCACATCATTTCATTATATTTTTATGCAAATGAATCACTCTCAATTTCTACTTTCTTTCCCTTTAAGACATATCGAATAGAAAATATACATTCGAAACATGCCTTGCAGAAATTATGACCACATGGTGTTTTCACTTGGGTAGACATGATCTTTTTTTTGATGCCAGGAACAAGAACCTTGTACATTAAAAATAAATCAAAATGTGAGAAGATTTTATTGATTTAAGAAATATTTTAAAATTGAGATATTTAGGTAATGGTTCAAAGACTTAAACTAACTTATTGATTCAGAACAATTAACATTTTGATTGAATTAATCAAATAACCCAATTACACACAATTATGATTCAAAATTTAACATGTTGATTCGACTGGTATGGTTTCTAAAACCTTAATTTGTAATAGATGTAAGACGTTTGCCAATGTAAAATTAATGCCATTGTTATCACTGTCACCAATAGCAACAATATCATGCTAATTTATATGTTGCATTCCTTTAACATCAATGCAATAGGATTGACAAAAAAATTATTTGAAGCAAAAGCACTAGGATCAAAGAAAAAATCATTTCTAGCCCTAGCCTCAAACTGTCCATCTCACCATGAGTTGATCATTAAGCCTCCTTTACTTTTTTCCTAAGTAATCATTTGCCTTTCTTTTTACTTCATATCTAGCCTAATTATCCATAATGACCATCTTACCATTTGAAACTCCATAACAAAGTTTAGGCCATTCTACCCTATTTTTTTGGCAAGCATCATCAAGGTTATATTTTGTATTTGTTATATACTACAGGAGATTGTTCTAGATGAATTAAGGGAACCTGAGAAAGAAAAATCCCTAAGTGGAAATCAAGGTTTAATGGTGGAAAACCGAGAAAATGAAGCTAGCAAAGTTAAAGGAAATATCTAATGACAACAACGTTGATGATGCTTGCCAAAACAATAGGGTGATATGGCCTAAAATTTATAATGGAGTTTTGGATGGTCAAATGGATGGTATGGAGAATTGGGCAAGAAATGAAGTAAAAAGAAAGGCAAATAATTACTTGGGAAAAAAAAGTAGCGGTGACTCATGGAACAACTCATGGTTAGATGGTAGGTCTGGAGGCTTGGGTGAGAAACGGTTTTTTCATTGATCCTAGTACTTTTGCTTCAAATAATTTTTCTGTCAATCAAATTGCATTGGATGTCAAAGGAGTGCAACATATAAATTGGTATGGGACTGTCGTTATTGGTGATAGTAATAAAAATGGCATTACTACCCTTTACATTGGTGGGCAATCTTTCTTACTAAAGCTTGTCTGGTCAAGCTATTGGTAACCCTAACTTTAACCTAATATTTTCCCTCCACCACCCAAGCATTTAATTTTCGTAAGTGCATTTCCTACTCAGCAAGCTAAGTTCAAAATCTAAATTTCCCTCCCACAACCTTTGTATTCTGCCAATGCATGTACATAAAGCATAGGGATTATGGCATGGCATTTAATAGCGTCCACCCTCATTTCTCTCTTTTTCAACATCCTTATTATTATTATATTTAAGAGAAAATAATTTGAGCGCCTAAACATATATATATATATTTTTTTTTGGTCTATAGCACCTAAATTGATTATAGTTCTCGCATTTTTACTTCTCTATGGTATTTGTTTTCTTTTCCTTTGTTGTTGTTTTAATTTTGTTCAAATGCATCGCTGATGTTTCAGTGAATCTTACACGGCTGATCCAAATTCGTGACACTGCTTTATATTTGAAATCATTGGAATAAATTGTGTTGGTATTACTAAAGTATCAGATTTTGAATTGGCAAGTTATCCCACCCTTAACAGGGCGTTATCATCCTATCCAAATTCATTCCGTTGAATATTTCTAAAGCATTAGCTGTCATTTTTATGACCAAAGGAAACTGAATCATTTACTTACCAATGCATGCTAGGCAATTTTTACTGTCCCTGATTTACATTGTTTCTGATAATATTTGTTGTCCATCAAGAGAAATTTAATGGAATCAGGTTTGGTTCCCTTTCACATTTTCTGGTTTTGTCTTCCAACCTCTACATGCCTCCTCTCATTTCGTCGTTAGAGGAAAATTATGTTTTTAGTTTGTTAATTTGGTTTATCTCACTAATATTGGTTCTCAAATTTTGTAGACCATTTGTGCAACGAGTTTTGCAGGCTCATTGTCCATTTGTGTATTGTATCTCTTTTTATGTCTTCACTAATATATGAATAAATTTTATTATGTCCTTCTATGTGCAGTGCTACAAGCGTAAAAATTAGTGTTGCATTTTTTTTTTTGAGGGAAAAATTAGTGTTAGCATTTGTTTGGTTGTTTGTTTTCATTCCATAGAGCCAGGATGCTAGGAATGAGGATGTGTTGATATTGAATGGATTTGTTTTGTTCTTTCATTCACCCTTTTAATCTTCTACTAATCTCTATATAATATGCAAAATGAACCACCGATAAAAACTGAAAGTTTGTGAAAAAAGAAGATTGAGGTGATGTTTTCTTAGCTACAAAGTTGTCTGTAAAGCATCAATGGTTCATTTTATTTTATTTTATTTTATTTCTTGAGGAATGGTTCATTTTTTATAATTGAATCTTTAAATTATGTTTATGAATCATATATTAGGGTATACTTAAAATTATGTTGGCATATTTTGAGATTAGAAAGTTTGCTACTGTAATATTTATGCCATTAGTCACTTTAATATTGTTGATCATGTTTTGTGGGCACCGTGTATTGGAATGCCTACACCCAGGAGGAGTTGCATCAAATATACAAGTTCATGAAGATGTAAGATGGATATTGCTGCTCCAACCAATTAGAAATTAATTTTTTACTTTTGCAACAGAAATATTTGTATCTTTGGCCGACAAATTAGTAGAGGCTGGTATAAGTTGACTCAAACATTCTTTATGAATCTTGGTTGTGTTATGTGATTCTTTTTCTATAAGAACCACGTGGTCAATTTAGTTGTATTAAGTTGTTGTCATTCTTTTCTTATTTGAAATCAATGTTATATTTTTATATTGGGTGCTTTACCGAATATTTAATCGTTCTACAATAAACCAGCTTTGCTTTTAGGCTCTGATGTAAGTTTGTGTCCATCACACACACAAAGGAAATTCAAAGTTTGTTTTAATTTAAATTTTATTGTTTTGTATAGGATTGTTTGAAAGCTAGGAATACTCCATCAACCAAGTCAAGTAAAAAGAGAAGAGAAAAGGGAATATAAGTCACACCAATTGATGACGGTGGAACACCAAAAAGTTTGAGATTGTGTTGTAAATGAGCATAATGAAAGAGTCTTGATACTCTCCATCAATCTTTTTTTTTTTTTAAAGACGATTCTTCTAATGTTTTGTCTTCCACCTCTATATTTTCTATTCTCATTGCAAATGTAAATGTCATATGATAATGTTTCATAAATCAAACAATTGGTTTTAAATGGTTAATGAATTCCATAAATAATGAATTGTTCAAGAGAACTTGAGTTCGATTTTAGGAGGACTACAATTTCTCCTTTTCTCTCTGAATCAGATCGTTAATACAAAAAAATGATATAGTTTCATATGTTAAAAACAAACTATATTCCTTCATCATTAAAAAAAAAATCTAATCTCATTAAAAAAACTAAATATCGATTGTTTAAAATATACTACAATTTTTAATTCTAAAAGACCCGTGCGACGCACAGGTCGGAGTTCTAGTTTACATTTATGTTAAAACTTAGGTTTTAAAAATCAAACCTGTCAAATCGACATGTCAAATTTTGAATAATTGTGTGTAGTATGGATATTTGAATAGTTCAATTACAATGTTAATTGTTCCATCATTAAGATTCTGATGTTCTTCAGACTTTCTAATGACGCCAACTTTTGTCAGTCAGCTTTTGATGGTCTTCAGACGTAGTTTTCTTCAGACGTTGTCTCCTTCAGACTCTATTTTGCAACACAAGCTTCTTTTGTAAATTTCATTGCTCTCATTTGTTCTTTCAGAACCAATACTTGAATTTAAGACTTACAAATTTTTGTCTATGGTCATGCACACTTAACAAATATTAGCATATGCAATTGACATTTTTAATACCCTGCTATCATCAAAACTAAAGGTGGTAATGTTAAACACATTTTGCTCCAACAAAATATACACTTGGGAATTTTTATTTGGTAATTTTTATTAGATAACAATTCAACCCCCCTTTCTTGTGATATTATTTTACTTCAATATAGTCACCTCTTAATTGGCAAGGTTAAATTCCTCATATTGAGTCTAACTCCCTCTTACTAACTAATTAGAAATGTTACTACTTACTCATCTTAGTAAAATGTCTAATTATTATAATCTCAAAAATAATTACCGCTAGTTCTCTCAAAAAAAATAATTACCGCTAGTTACCTCTAATCTTAGTAAAAATAACTATTCACCTCAAAATGCTTAAATAATCTCAATTCTAAAATTACTAAATTATCATTGCTTAATAAATGACCAAAATACCCCTTAGTCTAAAAATGACTAAAATACCCTTCTAGGCCAAAAATCCACTATTCCCAACTAAAATACACACAAGGACAAGTAATCACACATAAACACATATAATATATAATAAAAATAATTCTAGCGAAAAACAGGTTGTTACATATGCCCCATTGCAAGGAGGGGGGTGTGAAGCATGTAACTGGCCGAATAGGGGAATGGGGCTTTTTGTTATTGGGCTTGGACTCAAGTGGACTTACTCATTTGGGTTGTCCAGAACAAAAACCTATCTTAACCCTAACTCATCATCTTGTAAACTTTATATAAATGTATGATTTTACTTTGGTTGATAATACTAGAAAAGGTTAGTTGCGCTTCGCCGAAGCTTGATTCCTCTCTTTCTCTCTAGTTCACTGAAATATCACTACCTTGTGTTCACAAAGAATAATAAAGGTAGCCTTCTACTGTCCCTTTATCTTTCATTGGCGAATAGAATATGTACGCATATATGAATTGATTATAATGATTACCGTATTGTGAGATACAAATCTCAAATCATTCATATTGTTTGTTATCAATTGCATATATTTCTTTAGATCATTATCAATATTTTAATCTTATATTGTTTTGTCTTCACCTGATCCACGAACATGGCATCAAAAATTACTTTAAAGATTATCATTTTAAATCTGATCAAATGGTTATGTATTTCTAAGCGTTGTTATAGTTTATCCTATTGTTTGCTTTGATAATGTCCAAGATAAATCAAGTTCGAGTGTCATTCCTTTGATTAAATTTGGAATAAAGAAGACGAAATTTTGTCTTTTTGAAGAAGGTACGCCTATTATTCATTATACCTTATTTTGAATTAATTTCTTTTTGTTTTATGGATTGATGATAAAAGAATTATTATTTATTTTGACTTAATAATTTTTTTACCGTTAAACAAGTACCATAAGAAATCAATATATTTTTTTAAAAGTAATGATTATAATTTGAATGTTGATTCGATGTTTTTTCAAATGGATAAAATCAACCTTTGTTATAAAACAGTTAAAAAAAATATTTAATCATTAAATTATATTATAAGTTTTTGGTTCCACAATTTCTATCCAAATCAAAATATATCCCTTTTTGTGTTTGTCTTTCAGTCTTCTCATCTTTATTTTGTGACAGTTCAATTAATTTTTGTTATAGAAATTTCATTTTGTTTTTGTAAATTTTGTACTAAAATAAAAATTCATTCTATTTACATTCAAAGCTTCGATCCAATTTTTATTTTTACTGAATTTTTGCTCAGATCTATCCATCAATTATGTTGATTCTTTGATATGTTTGTAGCGTAATCAAGAACAGTGGATATGTTGCTTAAAGAAAGAAAGTATTATATTTTACAGTTTTGCTAACACGTGATTATGATTATGTGTTTGATGGTATATCTGGTTCGGCTGTTAAAATTGTATGAATCTTATCTAAATTTTTTAATGTTGAATTCAAATTTATGATTGCAGTGTTTCATAAAATGGACACAGGAAAAAAATTCCGTTATAGTGGGGATTTTGTTGGCTTTGTTGACGACCTTCTGAATCAATATGTGAGTTTCTAACTTTTTTCCTTATCTGTGAATCATTTTCTTGTGCACAACCAGTATCAACACTTAACCTAAGTGCTATGTACCTCTAATTTTCTTACATGATCAGTAATTATTATCTAGCATTCCTGTCTTGAAATACTTGTGAAATATAAAAACGTGTTTTTATCAATTTTTGAGATTTCCAGCCCGTTTTTTTTGTTGCAGTGTTACTTCTTTTGAAACTAAGATCCCGTTTAATTTCTGGAAAAAATTTCACTTTCCATTACTTAAAACAGGGTTAATGGTGCTTTACCCCCTGTAATATAGGTCATTTCCTGTTTTCCCCCCTGTAAATTTCTTTTTTTGATTTACCCCCTGTAAAAATTTGATGGTTTGGAATAACTCCCTAATAGGTCATTCAAAAACGAAAATTTATGAAGAAAAAAAAAGGTTGGTTTTTGAATGACCTAAGAAGGGGGTATTCCAATTTTATTTTTTTTACAGGGGGTAAATAAATAAATAAAAATTACAGGGTGGAAACCGAAAATGACCTATATTACAGGGGGTAAAGCACTATTAACCTCTTAAAATATATGTTCATTTTAAATTACTTGATGAGCCTTATGTAGTGAACAATTGTGATAGAGAGAAGATGAAAGGGAAACAATGAAGAATGTATTAGTCAAAACCAACAATTGAAATTGTATTAGTCAATCAGAGCTTTGAACTTTGAAACCCTTTACTTTAAATAAATTATATATTCAAGAACCAATCTATTGTGATAGACATGTGCATAGTTGGCCAAACATAATCATATATTGTGTGTGTCTTTTGTGTATTTAAACATCTATTTATTTTTTGTGTTTGTTTAATCATCTATTTTACGCTATGTTTTAGCCGCTATTTAACAACACTGCTTGATGATACCCTTTTTTATTGGTATTTGTCAAGTAAAAGTGATATTGTTCTAGTATACACCGTTTGAGTGTGTTTGCAGTTGCATTATGGTGCGTACTAGAACATAATGCAACTGCAAACACACAAGCGGAAATATACTTTGATATTTGAGTTCTGCTGTGATAATTTTTTCTAAAACTTGTGCAGGACCTACTCGTTTAAACTGTATTGCTCTTGACTATTTTGTAATTACTAACCAATCAACATGCCTTTGTAAATCTGATTGTGTTATAGTATCCCTCAAAAGATAGTTTCCTTGTATTTTCTCTATTTGAATTTGATTGAATTCAATTTCCAATGCAAGTTATTACCTTATTAACTAAAATCTAATTTTACCTAACATGATTTTATTTTAAAGGACGAATCACTTGCTGAAGCGGTATGTGAACTAAAATTATCTATAAACTGGTCTATGTAGAAAATAGACGTGAACGCCAAGAAGGCAGGTGAGTGAAATGGAGTGCAATAAGGATGAGGCCACCATAGCTAAAGAAATTGCTACGAGGAAGTTTAAGGAAAAGGACTCTTTGGGAGGAAAGAAGTTTGCTTTGAAAGCCCATAATTTATTTCCTTCCCTTGAGGGTATTCCTCAAATGATAGCTACACTCGACGTGTATATTTCTGCCGAGAATAAAGTAAAAGGAGAAGCAGATTGGTATGGTATACTCGGTGTGAACCCCCATGCTGATGATGATACAATTAGGAAACATTACAGGAAGCTAGCTCTCATGTTTCACCCTGACAAGAAGAAGTCCATCGGATCCGATGGGGCCTTTAAGCTTATTTCAGAGGCATGGAGTATACTGTCAGATAAGGATAGAAGAGCAGCTCATAATGAGAAGATAAAAGTAAAACCACAGAAAGATTCAACCATTTTTGGTGGTTCCTTCAAGCGGAAAGACTCGTAAGAATACGGCTAAAGAACCTACTTCAACCTCTGCCAACAAATCAAAATCCACATGTTGGATTACTTGCCATTGATACCATATGCAATATGAGTATCTCGTAAATTATCTTAACCTTAAACTCATATGTCCTAACTGTCATGATGCATTTGTGGCTGTAGAAACTAATCCGCCTCCCATCAATTGAATTGTAATAGTCAATCCAAGCTTTGAACTTTGACACACATGTAAGTATTAAAAAAATCAACAATATGTTACAATAACTTTGGATATTAGGGAATATTCCGGTAATATACCAATTCAATGCCAAGAAAAGTAATGAACTAGAATATTGTTCGGTGATAGAGAATTATGAGTGCTAAAAGAGAAGATTTAAGAAGAAGAATTAATTTCTTAAAAAAAAAAAAAGAAGAATTAATTGATGATAATTGGTATTTCCTTATCTGTTGCCATAATAGCTATATATATATATGCAAGTTGGTTACAAGCGAACCAATCATTGCAAAGGAGTTATAATAAAGAGGACACCTCATCAGTCTACAAGCAAGTTGGCTTTTTCAAGTGGTGCATCTTTCCACTGAACCAGGAAGGTTTTGCACATGCAGAACCTGAGGATTTGGGTATAACTTCAATTGAGATACATGAAAAACATTATGTATGGTAGCAGAAGGAGGAAGTTGTAAGTAGCTGAACCAATACGGTCCAAACTGGAAACGGACCATAGAACTTAGGCAGCAGCTTGTGAGACTTATGTGGTTTCATAGACAATTGTCTATATGGCTGAAGCTTGAGATAAACATAGTCCCCTATAGCGAAAACACGGTCACTTCTATGTTTATTAGCTTGTTGGGTCATCCTGTTTTGAGCACGCATGAGATGGAATTTTAGAAGCTTAATTGCTTCCTCTCTAGCCATTAAGGACCTGTCTACAGAGAGATTAGCAGAAGAGCCAGGCAAATATGGTAAATGAATTGGGGGAGGTTGACCATAAAAAACTTCAAAAGGAGTTGTGTGGATAGAAGAATGTAAATTAGAGTTATATCACCATTCAACTAATGACAACCATTTGAACCACTGATTAGGGTGGTCTGAGCACATGCACCTAAAAATCCTCCCAATTGCTTAAGATTCTGAGGTATTGGCCAAGAACTCACAACTTGAATCTTAAGTGGATCAGTGGATACACCCTCTTTAGATAGGAAATGACCCGAATACTCAACTTTAGGCAAGGCAAAAGCACACTTAGATTTATTCAAAAACAAATGATTTTCCCTTATGGTTTGGAAAATCAATTGTAAATGAACTTGGTGATCCTCAAGAGACTGACTATAAACCAACAAATCATCAAAAAATACAATAAGAAACTTCCTCAGAAATGGCTTAAAAACCTGGTTCATAAGAGATTGAAAGGAGGCCGGGGCATTGGTGAGCCAAATGGCATGGCTAAGTATTCAAAATGGCCACTATGAGTCTTGAAGGCAGTTTTGTGCTTCTAGCTTGGAAAAGATAACTGACCCATGAAGTTCATCCATTAAATCCTCATTCAAGGGAATGGGAAAACGGTCCTTGATAGTAAGGTCATTGAGCCGTCAAAAATCCACACAAAGACGTCAGGAGCCATCTTTCTTTAGCACCAAAATAGTGGGAGATACAAAAGGGCTAGTACTATGCTGCACAATACCCTGGTCAAGCATATCTTGAACCAGTTTGTCAATCACATCTTTTTGCACAAATGAAAAACGATAAGGGCGTAAATTAAAGGGTTGAACTCTTTCTTTAAGTGGAATTTTGTGATCAAAACCTGGACCAGAAAGAGGTAATGCAGTAGGTTCAGCAAAAATATCAGCATAATGATCCAACAACTGCTCAAAAGCTGGAGGTAACCAAACAGTGGAATCTGAAGCTTGCAAAGCATGACAAGTAGGCTCCATAAAAGGGTAATCCACATTAGCAACATTCAGAAAACACAACTCTACGCCTTTTTGCACCACATGAGCAAATGATTTGTTGTTAATCAGCTTAAGAGTTGGAGTCTTGACACCCCTTAAAGTGAATTTGCGACCATTGGTGGTAAATTCCATCTGAAGCTTAGCAAACTCCCAAAGATAGGACCTAAGGAATTTAACCATTGTATACCTAGAATCAAGTCACAACATACCAACGGGAACACAAACATATCATCAGTGAACTGGGCTTGTTGAAAATTCCATTTAAATCCTCTACAGATTAAAGCAGCTTCCAACAGGGGCAGGATTGTCAGTCACATACCTCCACCTAGAGACCATGTCAATCAATAGTTGAAAAGCATGAGAACAAGCATATACAATTAATGCAGACACTTGAATCATAAATTTAATAAAAAAATTTAATAATTGAATCCAATAAATAAGAAGAGGTTTATTAGGAAACCCTAATAAATAGAGGTTTAGGTGTTCAGAAAAACTAACATCATTATAAAACAATTGAAAAACATACACTAGATAGAAGAAGATGAGTAGGAAACCCTCTTCCTTTAAGCTATGATGCTTAACCCTTGCTTTGTATCGCTAGCTTTTTAAATAAATAAAAGTATTTTCAAGGGTCCCAATTTATATTGCATCATTACTTCATAATTGAGAGATGAGAACTGGACTTTTTCCTCCGATCCATCTTGGAAAACAAGCTAAAACCGCTAAAAAGCACAATGGTGCATAGTTGGACACGCATAGGCATATGAGCCAGCCTTGGAGCCTGTCTCATGTGTAGGGTGCATGGTCTATCCTCAAGGTTGTATGGACACCTAGGGTATCATGGTTCAGAGAATGTACGGAAGGTGTAATATGTGTTTCATTAATAACAATAGTTTCACCATAAGTAACAACAACTGAATCATGGGTCACGACATTTGCTTCAACATTTTCACCATGAGTAATAACCGGTGCTACATTACAACAACAACAACCAAGCCTTATCACACTAAGTGGGGACGGCTACATGGATCAAATGCCGCTATAGTGTTCTATCAAAAACCATATTTGGATCCAACTCATTGACCTCTAAATCTTTTCTAATAGTTTCTCGAATGGTTTTCTTAGGTCTTCCTCTACCTCTTTTAACCTGACTCTTCTTCATATGATATACTCTTCTTACAACGACATCTACAGGTCTTCTCTCTACATGTCCAAACCATCTAAGCCTATTTTCTTCCAACTTTTCTACTATAGGTGCTACCCCCACTCTCTCTAATGGTGTCATTCCTAATCCTATCATGTCTAGTCTTACCACTCATCCAACGCAACATCCTCATCTCCACTACACTTACTTTACTCTCGTGTTGGCTCTTAACCGCCCAACAATCCGTATCATACAACATTGCCGGTCTGACTGCTGTCCGATAGAACTTTCCTTTCAGCTTAAGTGGTACTTTCTTATCGCACAAAACACCTGAGGCTCTTCTCTATTTCAACCACTCAGTTTGAATACGATGATTTACATATGCTTCTATTTCTCCGTCATTTTGTACTATGGACCCAAGATATTTAAACCGTGTAACTTGGGGTATGATATGATCTCCAACTTTCACCTCCAAGGTAGACCCACTTATCCTTTTGCTGAAGTTACATTCCATATACTCTGTCTTGCTTCTACTGAGGCGGAAACCATGCGCTTCTAAGGCTTGCCTCCAGGTCTCTAGCCTCCCATTTAACTCCTCCCTCGACTCACCAAGCAAGACTACATCATCTGCAAAAAGCATACATCTTGGTGCTAACTCTTGGATGTGTTCCGTCAGTACATCCAAAACAAAAGTAAAAAGACAATGACTTAGAGTTGACCTTGGTGCAGTCCTATTGTTATGGGAAAATCTACTGTATCCCCATCCTGCATCCTCGCACTAGTCGAAGCTCCCTCATACATATCCTGGATAGCTCTAATATAGGCAATCCTCACCTCTTTCTTCTCCAGGGCTTTCCACAAAATCTTTCTAGGTACTCTATCATACGCCTTCTCCAAATCTATGAAAACTAAGTGTAAGTCTTCTCTATTCGTCTGATATCGCTTCATCACGCGTCGAAGTAAGTAGATCACTTCCATAGTCGACCTCTCAGGCATAAAACCAAATTGGTTATCCGTAACGTGAGTCTCTTTTCTTAGTCTTCGCTCAATTACCTTTTCCCATAACTTCATGGTATGACTCATTAGCTTAATTCCTCTATAATTTGCGCAATGTTGTATGTCCCCCTTGTTCTTATAGATTGGAATTAAGGTGATTCTTCTCCACTCGTCTGGCATTTTCTTCATCCTCATAAACATGTTGAAAAGTTTTGTGAGCCACATAACCGGTGCTACATTCTTTCAAAAAAATAAAAAAATAACCGGTGCTACATGAATACTCACCGGCGCATCAAAAACCATGGAGGATCCTATGCTGTATGAATTCTCTTTTTCAACATATTCTTCAATTGTTTTCCTTGGAACATGTACAAGTTACCTACACGATCTACCGTTTCCACAAACTTCTAAGGGATCAGCCAACGACAGGTCGTGACGTCATTACCAATAATTTTGCAATGTGAGCAAAAATCAGGGAGTCATTCATAAGTAAATTCATAATTGAAAGCAAAGACGTCTCATTCAACCAATATTTCATTAAATATACAACGAGAAATATCTATATCAACTAAACTATGAGCGTAATGTTCAAACACTATTTTTGGTAGGATTATCAGTATTTAAAGGAGGACCTATAGCACTAGAAAATTCTAAAAGAGTACGGTTATGAAAATATTCCTTACGAAGTTCCATCAACCAAATCCAAACTTGAGAATCAGTTTGCCTTTGAGAAAGTGTTTTAAAATCCATAGTCCACTTAGATAAATGAAGCAGCCCTTGTTTCATGTTAATAGTGCCTTGCGCTTAAACGACCCTTAAGTCCTCTATCGAGCCAAAAGTAAACTCAAATTATCCTCGACCTAAGGGTATCAAACGCCACGGCTGAGTGGTTTTCCGAATCTTTGACAACTTCAAAGACACTCCCCTTTGTTTAGGACTAATCGTCCTTGAACTTTCCATTGAGATTCGGCCAAACCCTTCTCATACTCATGTTGTGTAATTTTAATATAAAGATAATCTCCCTTAATCTATGGAGTGTGAAGAGGATCATTTTGCAAACCCGAGTTTTAAACCACCGCCACAAAAGATTGATTGATCGCATGTGCCTTGGGTGGCATGTGGGAAACCAAGCAAGAACAATCACCGAGATCCAGGTAGAAACCAGGAATGTTAGTTTGGAAACCATGAACAGAGAAAAACGTGATTAAATCAGTTGACATTCAAACAAATCACAAAGCACAAAGTATCACCTGATAACTACTAGAAAAAGCAAAATTAGCGAGGGAAATTAGTGACGGAAAAAATGAAATTCCTCACAAATTCCTTGGTCGCAAAATTTAGTGACGGAACTAGAGAGGGATTTCACGTTTTCCCTCACTAAATATCCCTCACTAATTTTTGTTTTTTTAGTAGTGATGTACCACGTTGATTTCAAAAGGTGATCATGTGATTTAAGGTGAAGACCATATATCACTCACGTGTAGCTGCCTTGTGCCAACGGATGAAAACAAATTTAGAATTATGCACCACATGAAAAAGAAGGGTAATTGGTTCCCTTTCTATGTGATGGTGAAAAATATTTCGATAAATAATGAAATTGGTTTTTCCTGTTGAATTATCTGAAGAATTCTTCCCTGAAGCTTATTTCATGGATGTGTAACCTCTATTGTGAAAGTTGTGATGTGAGGAAGGAGAGAACTGGAATAAACAAGAACTGGAGGATGATTCAGAAAAGTGAGACCATGTGTGTAGAAATGTCAGCTGAACCGTTAAGATTGATCTAAGGGTTATGATTTAACCCTCTCATACCTCACAATAAAAATCCTCTCACTATATATACAGGGTTTTGTTATAAGACACCTTTTATGAAGGTGTCTTTTAGTAAAGTTATAACTAAAAAGTGGAAATCACACCTTGAGGTGTGAGTTGCTAAGAGACACCTTCATGGGTGGCTTTTAGCAAAACCGATATATATATATATATATATATATATATATTGGTATTTATAGCTTTTGGATTACCACTTTAAAAAAAAATTGTACTTACCCATTTTGTTTAGAAAAGACATATTAACTGTCCTTAGGCCGAGGGTCATTTGAGTTTACTTTTGGCTCGGTTGAGGACTTAGGATTGGTTTTTGCGCAAAGCATTATTAACATGAAACCAGGTCTGCTTAATTTATCTAAGTGGACTATGGATTTTATTACACATTCTCAAAGGCAAACTCATGCTCAATTTTGGATCCAATTGATGGAACTTGGTCAGCAATAATGGCATAACGTACTCTTCTAGAAATTTATGGTTCTATAAGTACTCCTTTAATTATTAATACTACTACAAAAAATAGTGTTTGGACATTACACTCGTATATTAGTTAATATAGATTTTATAGATTTTTCTCGCTATATATTTGATGTAATATTGGTTGAACGTGACGACTTTGCTTTCAAAGTCCAAGTTACTTACGAATAACTCCCTCATATTTGATCATATTGCGAAATTATTGGTCATGACGTGACAGACTTCCGTTGGCTGATTCCTTTGAAGGTTGTGGAAATGGTAGATTGTGGTAGTAATCTTTGCACATGTTCCAAGGAAAACAATTCAAGAATATATTGAAAAAGTGAATGCATATAACATGGGATCCTCCAACATTTTTGAAGTGCCGGTGAGTATTCCTATAGCACTGGTTATTACTCATATTGAAAATGTTGAAGCAAATGTCATGTCTTACGATGCAATTGTTGTTACTAAGGACGACAATGATGATGCAAATGTCGTGACCCATGATTCAATTGTAGTTACTAATGGTAAAACTATTTCTATCAATGAAACACATATTACACCTCCACCACATTCTTTGAAGCGTGACATGCTACGTGTCTATGCACCCTTGAGGATGAGTCATGCACCCTACACATGAGACGACCTCCAGAGCTAGCTCATATACCTGTGTGTGTCCAACTATGCGCTCTAGTGCTTTTATGTGGTTTTAGCTTGTTTTCCAAGATGGATTAGAGGAAAAGGTCCAATTCTAAAATCTCAATCACTAAGTAATGATGCAATATAAATAGGGACCCTTGAACATACTTTTAATCATTTAGAAAGCTAGTTGTACAAGGAAAGGGTTAAGCATCATATTTTAAAGGAAAAGGGTTTTCTCCTCCACTTGTTCTCTATAGTGTATGTTTTCCATTATTTTGAAATGATGTCGGTTTCCATGAGCACCTAAACCTCTATTTATTAGAGTTCCATGATGAACCTCTTTTTATTTATTGGATTCAATTAATAATGATTTTTATTAAGTTTATGATTCAAGTGGTTGCTTTAGTTTGTATATATCTGTTCTCATGATTTTCAACTATTGGTTAACCTGATATCAAGGTGGAAGTATAAGACTGACAATTCGGACTCCGTTCGAACAAGACAATATTAAATTGATTATTTTATGAATTAAAGGATTCCCCCTTATACATAGATAGGAGGTACAGGTGTGTCGTTGTTAATGGAGGAGGACTATTGTTCGGTAGTAATGGCTACGGGAACCGTAACTATCAAACTTTACAATTTGGCAGTTATGGGGGCTGTTATGATTGTGTTTGGATTAGAGTCCCATATTGCTATGTACGCCCCCTCTCGGGGAGGGGGTTTGAAGCAAGTACCTAGCCTGATGGGGAATTGGGCTTGTTTGTTACTGAGCTTGGTCTCAAATGGGCTTAAGCATTTGGGTTGTCCAGAACGAACACGAAACTTAACCCTAACTCATCATCTTATTAACTTTATATAAATGTATGATTTTACTTTTGTTGATAATACTAGAAAAGGTTAGTTGCGCTTTGCCGAAGCTTGATTCCTCTCTTTCTCTCTAACTTACTGAAACATCACTTACCTTGTGTTCACAAAGAATAATAAAGGTAGCCTTCTACTATTTCTCTATATTTCATTGATGAAGAGAATATGTACGCATATATGAATTGATTATAATAATTACCGTATGGTGAGATACAAATCTCAAATCATTCATGTTTTTTATTATCAATTGCATATATTTCTTTGGATCATTATCAATATTTTAATCTCGTATTGTTTTGTCTTCGCCAGATCCACGAACATGGTGTCAAAAATCATTTTAAAGATTATAATTTTAGAGCTGATCAAATGGTTATCATCAAGATTTTATGTATTTCTAAGCGTTGTTATAGTTTTCCCTATTGTTTGCTTTGGTAATGTCCAAGATAAATCACGTTCGAGTGTAATTCCTTTGATTAAATTTGGAATAAAGAAGACAAAATGTTGTCTTTTTGAAGAAGGTACACCTATTATTCATTATAGCTTATTTTGAATTAATTTTTTTTGTTTTTTAGATTGATATCAAAAGAATTATTCTTTATTTTGACTTAATATTTGATTTATTCTTAAACAAGTACCATAAGAAATCAATATATTTTTTTTTAAAAGTAATGATTATAATTTGAATGTTGATTTGATGTTTTTTCGTATGGATAAAATGAACCTTTGTTATAAATTTTGTATATTGATTCCTAAATCAATTAAATTACTGGTGTACTAGATCCATTAGGGAATTGAACATGATCTTCCTTTTGTATATTTAAATAAATTATATATTCGAGAACGACTCTACTGTGATATACATGCGCATAGTTGGCCAACCCTAATCATCTATTGTTTGTGTCTTTTGTGTATTTAAACATAAATTTTTTTTTTGGTGTTTGTTTAATCATCTATTTTCCGCTATGTCCTAGCCTCTATTTAACAACACTACTTGATGATACCCTTTTTATTGGTATTTGTCAATTAAAAGTGATATTGTCTTAGTACACATCGTTTGAGTGTGTTTGCAGTTGCATTATGGTGCACACTAGAACATAATGCAACTGCAAACACACAAGCGAAAATATACATTGATGTTTAAGTTATGTTGTGGTAATTTTTTCTAAAACTTGTGTAGGACCTACTCGTTTAAACTGTATTGCTCTTGACTATTTTGTATTTACTAACCAATCAACATGCCTTTGTAAATCTGATTATGTTATAATATCCCTCAAAAGATAGTACCCTTGTATTTTCTCCATTTAAATTTAATTGAATTCAATTTGCAATGCAAGTTATTACCTTATTAACTAAAATCTTCATTTGCCTAACATGATTTTATTTTCAAGGTCGGATCACTTGCTGAAGCGGTATATGAACTCAAGCTATCTATAAACTGTCTATATAGAAAATAGACGTGAAAGCCAAGAAGGCAGGTGAGTGAAATGGAGTGCAATAAGGATGAGGCCACCAGAGCTAAAGAAATCGTTGTGAGGAAGTTTAAGGAAAAGGACACTTTGGGAAGAAAGAAGTTTTCTTTGAAAGCTCATAATTTATTTCCTTCCCTTGACGGTATTCCTCAAATGATAGCTACACTCGACGTGTATATTTCTGCCGAGAATAAAGTAAAAGGAGAAGTAGATTGGCATGGTATACTCAGTGTGAACTCCCATGTTGATGATGATACAGTTAGGAAACATTACGGGAAGCTAACTCTCATGCTTCACCCTGACAAGAACAAGTCCATCGGATCCGATGGGGCCTTTAAGCTTATTTCAGAGGCATGGAGTCTACTGTCTGATAAGGATAGAAGAACATCTTATGATGAGAAGATAAAAGCAAAACCACCGAAAGGTTCAACCATATTTGGTGGTTCATCGACAAAAGCGACAGCAAATGGGGCAAACAATAGTAAGAAGAAAACGCCTTCAAGTGGAAAGACTCATAAGAATACGGCTAAAAAAACCCACTTCAGCCTTTGCCAACACATCAAAATCCACATTTTGGACTACTTGCCATCCATGCCATATGCAGTATGAGTATCTCGTAAAGTATCTTAACCATAAAATCATTGGTCCTAACTGTCATGATGCATTTGTGGCTATTGAAACTAATCTGCCTCCCAGCATTTGAATAGTAATAGACAATCCCATCCACATTTTGGACTACTTGCCATCAATGCTATATGCAATATGAGTATCTCGTAAAGTATCTTAACCTTAAAATCATCTGTCTTAACTGTCATGATGCATTTGTGGCTGTAGAAACTAATCCGCCTTCCAACAATTGAATTGTAATAGTCAATCCCATCCACATTTTGGACAACTTGCCATCAATGCCATATGCAGTATGAGTATTTCGTAAAGTATCTTAACCTTAAACTCGTCTGTCCTAACTGTCATTATGCATTTGTGGCTTTAGAAAATAATTTGTATCCCAGCAATTGAATTATAATAGTCAATCCCAGCTTTGAACTTTGAAACCCTTTACTTTAAATAAATTATATATTCAAAAACCACACTATTGTGATAGACATATGCATAGTTGGCCAAACGTAATCATCTATTGTTTGTGTCTTTTGTGTATTTAAACATCTATTTATTTTTTGGTGTTTATTTAATCATCTATTTTCTCTAGATTCCAGTTCATTGGTTTATCAAAACCATATGATCCAATTCCTAATATTAAGAGAAAATCGCGACACACATGTAAGTATTAAAAAAATTAACAATATAAATAGGTCAAGCACATCATTTCATTATATTTTTATGGAAATGAATCACTCTCAATTTCTACTTTCATTCCCTTTATGACATATTGAATAGAAAATACACATTTGAAACATGCCTTGCAAAAATTATGACCACATGGTGTTTTCACTGGTATAAGTATTAAAAAGATGAACCTATGAGGAATGGATAAAATCAAATCTCTGTACTTGTTTTCTTTCTCTCCAAGGTGAGAGAGTATGACAACCCAACAAAAGCAATCTTGGTAGCCAACTAGCAAACAAGAAATCTACATGATACTATTCATGATGTCACACTTTATTGCAAGTTGTCCAAGCAGAATGTTCTCAGAATTTCGAGAACATTCTGCCAAGCAATTTTACACAAGAGTTTTTCACTTTAATGAGTTGGCAAACTTTTCTCTCCCTATTTTACCCCCAAGAGCGTGTGTTTATTACAACGGCAAGGGACTCCTTCCATCTATAAATACAAGGGCTTACAAAGAGGAAATGCAATGAGTCATTAAGCATATATCATCTTACTTGATTTTCAAAACATCAAGAACACTTAAAAGGCTCTTTCATAGTGTGCAACATTACAAATCCAACAACATCTCTTTTTACTTGAGTTATTTACCAAGGCAATAGCATTGTAAATCAAACGCCAAAGATACTGAAAAGAATCACTAATAGTATTTAGTGATTGTTGTTTGTAAAAACTAGTGAGTGAAACTAGTGTCAAGCCCAAATGTGTGAAAAGAAAGAAATTGTATAGATCAAGGAAGTGATCTAAGAAAAAGACATAGTTGAGATATAGTTAATACTCAACTACATATTGGAAAATGTCACAGTATTGGGGGACTGGACTAATAACCCACATTTGGGGAACCAGGATAACTTCTTGTGTGTCATTTTCTCTCTTTTTCTATCTCTTTTTTATTTTAAACAATATCACACACTTCACAATATTATTATTTTATTTACTAACGTAATAACCTAATACAAGTATACACTTGAGAATTTTTATTTGGTAATTTTTATTAGGTCACAATTCAAACCCCCCATTCTTGTGATCTTATTCTACTTCAATATAGTCACCTCTTAATTGGGCTAGGTTAAATTCGTCATATTGGGTCTAACCCTCTCTTACTAATAAATTAGAAATGTTACTACTTACTCATCTTAGTTACCTCTAATCTTAGTAAAAATAACTATTCACCTCAAAACGCTTAAATAATCTCAATTCTAATATTACTAAAATACCCTTGCTTAATAAATGACCAAAATACCCCTTAGTCTAAAAATGACTAAAATACCCTTATAGGCCAAAAATCCACTAATCCCAAATAAAACACACACAAGGACAAGTAATCACACATAAACACATAATAAATAATAAAAATAATTCTAGCGAAAAACAGGCTGTTACATATGGCCCCTTGTAGGGAAGGGGTGTGAAACAAGTAACTGGACCAATGGGGAATTGGGTTTGTTTGTTATTGGGCTTGGACTCAAATGGGCTTACTCATTTGGGTTGTCCAGAACAAAAACCTAACTTTACCCTAACTCAACATCTTGTACACTTTATATAAATGTATGATTTTACTTTGGTTGATAATACTAGAAAAGGTTAGCTGCGCTTCGCCGAAGCTTGATTCCTCTCTTTCTCTCTAGTTCACTGAAACATCACTACCTTGTGTTCGCAAAGAATAATAAAGGTAGCCTTCTACTATCTCTTTATCTTTCATTGCGAAGAGACAATGTACGCATATATGAATTAATTAGAATGATTACCATATGGTGAGATACAAATCTCAAATCATTCATATTGTTTATTATCAATTGCATATATTTCTTTGGATCATTATCAATATTTTAATCTTATATTGTTTTGTCTTCACCAGATCCACGAACATGGCATCAAAAATCACTTTAAAGATTATCATTTTAGATCTGATCAAATGGTTATCATCTAGATTTTCTGTATTTCTAAGCGTTATTATAAATTACCCTATTGTTTGCTTTGACAATGTTCAAGATAAATCATGTTCGAGTGTCATTCCTTTGATTAAATTTGGAATAAAGAAGACAAAATTTTGTCTTTTTCAAAAAGGTACGCCTATTATTAATTATAGCTTATTTTGAATTAATTTCTTTTTGTTTTTTGGATTGATAATAAAAGAATTATTATTTATTTTGACTTAATATTTTATTTACCGTTAAACAAGTACCATAAGAAATCAATATATTATTTTAAAATTAATGATTATAATTTGAAAACAGTTAGAAAAAATCAACCTTTGTTATAAAACAGTTAGAAAAATATATTTAATCATTAAATTGTATTATAAGTTTTTGGTTCCACAATTTCTATCCAAATCAAAATATATCCCTTTTGTGATAGTTCAATTAATTTTTGTTATAGAAATTTCATTCTGTTTTTGTAAATTTTGTAGTAAAATAAAAATTCATTCTATTTGAATTCAAAGCACGAACTAATTATTTTTTTTTCCGAAGCAGTGCACAGATCTATCCATGAATTATGTTGATTCTTCAATATGTTTGTAGCGTAATCAAGAATGGTGGATATGATGCTTAAAGAAAGAAAGCATTATATTTTACAGTTTGCTAACAAGTGATCAAGATTATGTGTTTGATAGTATATCTGGTTCGGCTGTTAAAATTGTATGAATGTTATATAAATTTTTTAATGTTGAATTTGAATTTATGATTACAGTGTTTCATAAATTTGGACACAGGAAAAAAATTCCGTTATAGTGGGGATTTTGTTGGCTTTGTTGACGACCTTCTGAATCAATATGTGAGTTTCTTACTTTTTTTCTTATCGTCGAATCATTTTCTTGTGCACAACCAGTATTAACACTTAACCTAAGTGTTGTATGTACCTCTAACTTTCCTGCCTTGAAATACTTGTAAAAGTGATATTGTTCCAGTACACACCGTTTGAGTGTGTTTGCAGTTGCATTATGATGCGTACTAGAACATAATGCAACTGCAAACACACAAGCTGAAATATACTTTGATCTTTGAGTTATGCTGTAATAATATTTTGTAAAACATGTGTAGGACCTACTCGTTTAAACTGTATTGCTCTTGCTTATTTTGTGATTACTTACCAATCAACATGCCTTTGTAAATCTGATTTGTGTTATAGTATCCCTCAAAAGATAGTGCCCTTGTATTTTCTCTATTTTCTCTATTTGAATTTGAATTTCTCTATTTTCTCTACTTTTATCTAACATGATTTTATTTTCAAGGACGGATCACTTGCTCAAGCGGTATGTGAACTCAAACTATCTCTAAAGTGGTCTATATAGAAAATATACGTGAACACAAAGAAGGTAGGTGAGTAAAATGGAGTGCCATAAGTATGAGCCCACCAGAGCTAAAGAAATCGTTGTGAGGAAGTTTAAGGAAATGGACCCTTTGGGGGCAAAGAAGTTTGCTTTGAAAGCCCATAATTTATTTCCTTCCCTTGAGGGTATTCCTCAAATGATAGCTACAATCAACATGTATATTTCTGCCGAGAATAAATTATAGGAGAAGCAGATTGGTATGGTATACTTGGAGTGAACCCCCATGTTGATGATGATGCAGTTTGGAAACATTACAGGAAGCTAGCTCACATGCTTAACCCTGACAAGAACAAGTCCATCGGATATTATGGGGCCTTTAAGCTTTTTTCAGAGGCATGGAATCTACTGTCCGATAAGGATAAAAGAGAAGCTTATGATGAGAAGATAAAAGGAAAACCACAGAAAGGTTCAATCATTTTTGGTGGTTCATTGACAAAAGGGACGACAAATGGGGCAAACAATAGTAAGAAGAAAACACCTTCAAGTGGAAAGACTCATAAGAATACGGCTAAAAAACCCACTTCATCTTCTGCCAACACATCAAAATCCACATTTTGGACTACTTGCCATCAATGCCATATGAAGTATGAGTATCTCGTAAAGTATCTTAACCTTAAACTCATTTGTCCTAACTGGAATGATGAATTTGTGGCTGTAGAAACTAATCCGCCTCCCAACAATTTAATTGTAATAGTCAATCCCAACAAAAAAAAAATGAATGAATTCATAAGCCATACTTCTGAAGTATATCTTAAGAATGTGAACTCCATTAAGAATGTTCAATCTCCAATCATTTTTTGCCTACTCAGATATCCATTAAGAATGTCCGATCTTTTTTTGGCACGTTGTGATCGCCACTTTTTTCACATACTAATTGCAACATTGGATTGATCAAATTGGATCTATGCATTACAATTGTAAATCCCACCCTATTTGCTTAACGACGTACCCAATTAAGCAAATTATCCCTATCTTTCCATTTAACTTATTCGGGAAAAACAAAAGAGTCATGTCAACTTCGTTGGCATCAAGTGGGACAACACCAGAGTTAACATATAATGAAGCTTCAACATGGACGGAAGCTCCACAAATATTTGGTTTGGTATCAACCTTAGGCAGTTTGCCATCTCCGGAATTTGGACAAAAATTGGTTTTGTCTCTCCCGGATCATCATCCGCGTTCTCAACCATAACTATAAATAAACAACACATAACTGTGAATAAACAACTAACTAACGCATAAACATCAATTGCATAATGAATTAAAACAAAAACAAAATGTAAGAAATAGGCAGTAGCTAACATATTTTTTTAGCCATCGCATCAGTAGTTAACTACCGAATTCCATCGGCAGTTAAATACTGATGCTCCCATACATCGGCACTTAAGTACCAATACATGCATGTCAGTGTATTGGCGAAAGCCGACAGCAAAATCAACAAAAATAAACGGATTAAAATGACCAATACCTGTTTTTTTACGTCAAAAGTGTGTCGAAACTTCCTGATTGATGCTTAAATGTTTTTGGAGCAAGATTGGGGAAAAAAAATTGGATTTTGGGGGTATAGATTGAGGAGGTATGAAAAGTTGATGAAATAGTGAGTAGGAGGACTAGCTTGTTGTTATCAGCTTATGTTGTTTTTTGATTCCGAAACTGTTGTATTTTGGTTTTCCAAATTCTATTTTCTACCGAAGTTGTTACTAGGTTGAGTCACGACCAGGTCGCTCTCTTTAAGACGTTTTGTGGCACTGCCCAAAATTGTGCAAGGCAGACTATCAACCACGCCGCCTCCAGGATAAAACAAGTCCAGCTACAACTGTGCGGTTAACTATTGCACTGTAGAAAACCGTTCGAGAATTACACCTTCAATATGGTACTAAGACCACTCTTTTAATACTGAAACCAATATGGTAATGTAACCACTCTATGGTGCTGAGACCACTCAAATATGGTGTTACCACCATTCACCATTCTAATGTCTCACTTCTCCAAATATCAATATGGTATTTCAACAACTCAAATATGGTGTATGACCATTCTAACATCTAACTTCTCCATGAATTGAAGAAAAATATATATGTTTAAGATCATTCTTATTATACTGAAAAGGGACCATGATCTTAAAATATTATTTATTCCGAAGAGAATGAATTATCGAAGGGACTATGCTCTTAAGACCGTTCTTATTTCCGAAAGGATAATAAACCGAATAGGGACTATGGACTTAGGAACACTCTAAATTCCGAACGGACAGAAAGGAGTAGAAAAAGGAGACGGACTTGTCAACACAAGTCGAAGGAGGGAGAAGAGAGGAAAAACACAGTGAGAAACTTTGGGAGCAAGTAATTCTCATATTAGATCTAGTACAAAAATATCTCAAATTGAGTATCAAAATATATCATATTGAATTCAAAAATATATTATTCAATACATGAATATATTATTGAG
>Ga0228711_1000960_pt1 | contig 39919 bp, 27 predicted proteins | sample MedpolnodulmetaG_2_FD_177996 | JGI IMG/M metagenome (GOLD analysis project Ga0228711, IMG submission 177996) | Root nodule microbial communities from Medicago polymorpha collected in Santa Monica, California, United States - brown nodules | ecosystem: Host-associated > Plants > Roots > Nodule...
TTTTAAGCTATTTGTGTGCCGCATGCTTAGTTTGTTGTATTGCATTTTAAGTTAAGAAAATAAAAATAAATTATTTAAATAAATTTTGTTTTTTCAAAAAACAAAAAAAAATTGTTAAGTGTTTTTTATTTTAATTTAATTATAATTGATAATTGTAATTTTATGTAATTATAAAAATAAAAACAAAAATATAAAATTAAATAAGAATAAGAAATAAAAGGTGGTGGGGTAGAGTGTTGAATGAAAAAATCATTGGAGAGGGTAAAAGTTGAATGAGTGTTGAATTAAGAGAGAGAAAATGATGTGGAGTGTTGGGAATTGAAAAAGTGGGTGTTGAGTGTTGTTGAATGGTATTAGCCATTGTAAATGGTCTAAGGATAGATGGAGTATTAATCAAAGTATTTTAGTAAATTATCCTAATTTTACTTTTAAAATCAACACATTGTCGAGGACTATAAATTTATTTTGAAATCTAAGCATTTAATCGACCATTGTTCTTCATCGTATTTAGTAGATTTTGAACTTTCAATTGGGAGTTTGGAAGATGATTTTGAAGATGCAAACGGGAGCAAAGAAGCAAGAGTGTCCAATGACAGAGTCTGAGTCTGTTTATCTGAGACTCAAGATGAAATCATAAGCTGCAAAAGCTTTTCTATCAAAAAAAAAAGTTCCTTCGTCCAAGAATGAAAAGGTTGTGCAGCAAGATCTTCAGTTTCACTCTGATATGGCTGATCATGCAGAAGCTAAAGAAACGGTAGACGAAAAAGAAAATGAAGAAAGTGAAGATGAAGTTATGGTTTTGTTAAAAGAACTATACTTGAAGAATCAAGAAGAACTCACACGTCTGGCAAGACAACAAGATAAGATGTTAGGGTTAATGGCTTTGTAGGAGAAGGATGAAGAGTTGAGACAATTCATTACTAGTGTTCTAAGGAATCAACAACCACCATCATCTTCTTCTTAAAACTCTATTTTGCCTATAATCTCTCTTTATTAAAATCATGTCAGTGATGCTCTTTCCATATTCCCTAAAAAATGAAGGAGAAATGTCAAAAGCGATAACCATTTCCTTTGGTAGTGAATGTATTTGTAGTAGTGAAAATATTTGATAAGAAAACCATCATCTATTTTATTAATTAAGAAGGTTTTTTTATTCAGGAAAAAAAGGTTTATTTTCATAAGCATCATGGTCATTTATTAAGTAACGATTAAGCTTACCTTAAAGAAGAATAGATGGTGATTCCTACATCTAATTTTATTTTTTCCAGGAATTGAAGAAGAAAAGTTTGATTTTTAGATGAAAGAATATGCTTAGTCCTACGCAATCCGAGCAATCCTTTTTATTAACAGTTAGATGAAGAAGAGACTACGCAATCCGAGCAAACCTTTTTATTAACAGTTCCTTTATAACATGTTAGATGAAGAGTGGACTATGCAATCCGAGCAAACCTTTTTATTAACATTTCTTTTTTAATAAGGTATACTATGATTGCATAGGGTGACGGAATCAATAATACAGGAATTTGAAGACTACAACAAAATGCAGGTAATGTGTGATATATGCACAGGACTAGTAAATGATAATTCAGCATTATCAGTTTTTGAAGGGGAAGCCGTTGGCCTTTAATAAGCTATGCAGTACTGAAAGAGTTTCCCTTGATATCATTTGGCGTAGATGACTTGGAATTCGGCATCACTTTGGAAATTTGTAGGCAACATTATGTTTTCTGTTTTCAACATTGCAGTGTTGTTTTCTTAAGAGACAAGTCAGTGTCGTTCTCTTATCCGGTGAAGGAGGAGCTGCAGCAGGTCGAAGCTTGTTGATCAACGTAAGAAGGTTTTTAGAATTAGATTGGGAGGTTCGCACTTGGAAAATTGTACGCAACATTATGTAGGCAAACACATTTTTCAATGAAAGTCTATATTTAGGACAAAGTAGTGGCCCCTAGACATACAAATGACGCTTTGTTATTGTGAGTCCTTCAAAGAAGAATCCAGGTCCCTTCTCTCCTTCAAAAAAGTTTCCTCCTAAATTAGACTAAAGTGGCTATAATATATCATGATATTGATGGCCAATTGTTATATGTATTACTCCAATGGAACATGTTAAGAAAAATTAAGAACTTCCTACTATCACATGCTTTCCAGAACAAAATATAAGCAGCAATTTATACGTTAATTCCATGATGCCCGAGTAAAATAATGTTGTACAATTATGCATAAATTTTATTCAAGATTAATAAGCCCTAAAAACGATTATACATAACAGATATCATATAGGCAAATGCTACAAATCGCGACAAATTTATCCCGATAGCATCACGACATTGTACATGTTCACTGTAGCAAGTCTAGTACTTACATCCATCCGTTCATGTATTGTGTGACAGGATTATCTAAAGGTGACATTATGTTCGCAATTCATTCGTGAAAGAGACGTTCGCTTTATATAGCAACACTCTTTCATATATATAGACTCAATATCATAGCACGACAATACATTTCTCATGTTTTAAAACCCAAAATATAACTCTTTAATAGACGAAATGCATCCTATAATACACATCCGTAATCTAATATATACTAATCCAATTATTAAGGCAGTGATGATGTGATCAATTTCACTTCTTGAATGTCTTAGCAGCATCAATAAGGACAGCCTTCATCTTACCAACAACCTCTTGCATCTGTTCTCTAGAGTGTAACGGTGCAGGATACACACAAGCACAATCCAAGCTTCCATCTCTTATGGTATCAAAAATGGCAATAGATGGACCCACCCCATGAACAGAAGCACATCCCATATAGTCCTCTACACCAACCTCTCTTTGCTTCTTTATACTGTCGTCTATAACCGTGTCCTCGAACACCGACATGATCGCCGTTCTTAACGAAGAAGATGGTGTCAACCCTGGATTCTCTATGGCCTTGCACATAAGAAAGTTTAAGTCTGCCATGTCTGAAAAATGTTTGTTGCATTTCTTTGAGTTTGCAAAGGCTCCATAGGTTTTCTTTGCAAGCTCCCATAGAGTTTCCCCTCCTTTCATCTCGTGGGAATTGAGAATGGCAGAGTGGTAAAAACCTGCATATATTCGTAGGATCAAATAAATTGTTTGATTAGATACAAAGGCCAAATTTATTGAGTATTTGAATGCATTTTTTTCTATGTTATGTTACGTCCTATTCTTTTATATGCTCGTTTTGATTAGTGTCTTTATGTCGACACATGTAGTTTAATGTGACAAAGGAGTAATCGTGAACAAAAAAAAGAGCTCTTGTACAAGTACCTTTCAATTTCCCAACACATATTTAAGACATCATTTTCTCTCTATCTCTCTTCTTATCATGTCTATCATCATATTAATTTCTCTATTGTTTTCTCTCTCTCAATGTATACATGGGTATATATCCACAATTGACGGAGTCTTTACCATTAAAACCCGCTACCTAATAGGTACCCTCAATGAGGAGAAAAAAATTGGGGGTCTCTTAAGACCCAGGGTCTAACTTAAAACCCCCCAATTTTAAGTGGATCTCACACAACTTTTCAATAAAATAATCATTATTTGAGTTGTTTTTGTTACTTTTCACTAATAAATAGTTATTGGTAGGACCCATTTATACATTTTGATAGAGGATCTCCATTGGAGTGGTTGAGTACCTATTAGGTACTATTATTAAAAAATAATAATAAAATAATGTGTCCATGTGAGACTCGTTTAAGACCTCAAATGTGAGGGTCTCTATTGTGAATGCTCTAAGTGTACTTTGAACATTTTCTTTTATAACAAACGTTATATTTTTTTTATCTTAAATATAAATAAAAGTTTACTAAAGTGTCATGTTTAATATTTTGAGAAAAAAACTTTGTCAAATTAATTTTCTAGTATAATTTTTCATTATGTGAAATTTATTGATTTCATGCAAAATATATGTAAAATTTACTAAAGTGTCATGTTTAATATTTTGAGAAAAAAATCAACTCAACTATCCACATTAACTATTTTAAATTAAAGGGAAAATTACACATATCTCCCCTAAGGTTTACTAAAATGACACTAACATCCCATCTAATTTTAAAAATTACATTAACTTTTCTTAAGTTCTTTTTAAATAGACAAACACCTCCCTTTTCTATTAACACCGTGTTAACGTTCTGTTAACTTTTTTTCTTTTAGAAATTTTTCATCAATATTTAATGGAGGTTCTTGAATTACTATTGAGATGAAAAAAAAGGCAAAAGAATCGTAAATGCAGTTGATAACCATTTCATTGTTGTCATCAACCAAATCCTTCATTGATAAAATTAAAAGCATCGCAAACGCAACCTGGTATATGGAAAGAAAGCTTACACTAGCCGATGCTTTGAAACAACATTAAATATTCATGTTGTAGACTAAAAAGGATTTCTATAGGTGGAAGCCAAACATCTACACAATTTCCATTGCAAATCAAAGTTATACATTAAAGTAACTCAACACAATTCAAGTAAATGATGACACAAAAACATATTTTTACTCGTTCTAGGGAGTTTTTTGTTTTGTTTTTTATCCAGTTGTATTTAGATTTGGTTGATGGTATTAGTGGATTTGCCATTAATGGTAAACTCAACAATGGAGATTTTTATTTCTAGAAAATTCCCTAGAAAAATAAAGTTAACGGAAAGTTAATGGTGTTAATGAAAAATGGAGGTGTTTGTGTATTTGATGAGAACTTAAGGGAGATTAGTGTAAGTTTTAAAACTAAAGAGGGTGTCAGTGTCATTTTAGTAAAACTTAGACGAGGTGAGCGTAATTTTACCTAAATTAAAGGAAGGCAATATTAGCAATAGAAGCATTAATTAGTTTAAAAATGGTCGATTTTTGTTTATAATAGTGACTAAGATTTGAGACACTTTTTTTTTTTTTGCTTATGATAGAAAACAATCGTTTTGAAAGATAGAAAGTTAAATAGACACATTAATATAAGACTGAAAGTCCATTTTATTTCCTGATAAAATTCATAATATCCGATTTAATCCTTGAGAAAATAAAATCAACTTTTAGTCCTTGAGAAAAATAAACTAGTACAAGTTAGTCCCCGACCTATTTCAACTTTATTTGGTTGACGAAGGAAATATAGAGGAAAGAAAAAAAAAAGTGAAAAGAAGAGTTTGGTTTCATTAATTAAAATCAAATGCATTTTTACCTATTTAAAATATTTTTGTTATTTTCATTGATTGAAATAAAATACATCTTTTATTTTATAAAAATAATAATTAGTTTAGCTTATTTTTATTATATCAAGTTTTTGTTTAAGAATATTTATGTCATTTTATCAATACACATATTTTTTTATTCATACAAATATTTAATTTTATCAATAATATCTTCTTTTTACTTTGCTTTCTTTTTATCTTTCTTTTATCAAGTAAATAAAGTGTAAAGAGGGGAGAGGTTAACTTTTCATGGTATATTTTTCTTTAAGGACTAAAAATTACTTTTATTTTTCTAAGGAGTAAATTAGATCTTGCGAATTTTTTTTAAGTACTAAAATGAGTTTTCACTCTTAATATAAAATAAATCATCAATTTAATCTCTGATCCATCTCTCTAATTCGATCCCTACACTATTACAAACCCATTAAATTAGTCCCTAAATACCTTTGAAAACAAGAAAGAAAATGATCCTCTTTGATGGCCCAGCGACTATCTTTAATTTTTTTTCTGCATTAGTTGTGCAAAAGAGAAGGAGGCAGGGAGTAGTAATGTGTTCATTTATTACATTACTATGTTTAGAGAATTCAAGCATTTATTACATACCGTGCAGGATTCCAAATGCAGTTATCACCCATCACTTTTTTTTTCTTCATCACAAACCTTTAATTTAATGGCCATTTAATAGTATTTGTACGAAGCAAGTTTACTTTTATGGTTCGTAATGAACAACACAGTTGAAAGTTGGCATAGGTTTGAATCCGGCACCATGAAAAATAAGTTTAATTACAGTTTTTATCTTTATATTTTCATCACTCGTGTAATTTGAACCCTATTTTTTTTCTTTTTGAGGGAGTTATAGTCCCCTATTTTAAAAATATGATATAATTAGTCCCCTAATCTTTCTATTTTCATCCACTCGTGTAAATATGTTTGGAATAAAAAACAAGATGTACTAACATATTTTAAACGATATGACATGCAAATCTAGATGTGAAATGCTCAACTTGTAGGAAAATCTCGCTAAACCCTAAGATAAATGATATTTGTACGATCATTTTATGATAATTTTTAGACAACAATCTCTTGTACTCATGTTCTTACCTTCTCTTCTTTTTTATCTTTGTTATTTTTAACCAATAAGAACAGGTTATCACAAAAGTTGTTATCAAATATGGTTGTACAAATATCATTACTCAAACCCTAAACATAAACTTACCAAAATTGTCGGAGAGACGAGATTGGAGTGTGGATCTGCAATCAGTGAGAGTAACAATACCATACTTCTTGGAACCACGTTTTGAGCCATGGGCAGCCATCAACCCAGCAGCACTCAATACCCCACACACTTTTATCCCATTCAACGTGCAACCCTATCAATTAAAATTCAATCATCATCATATAGTAGAGATATACATTTAGTCATTACATGAACATTAAACTCAATATATACAAATGGTAATTAATTAAGGAGCTTACAACTAGAACCCCCTTAGTGTCATCTTGATTAAGTTGCAACCTTACAACTTGTGAAAACCTCGTTGCTTTGGTGTCACAAAATTTCATATTCGTTAACCTAAGTGAGTTGAGTGAGTAACCAAGCATGTCCAAACCACGTGCTAACAAAGCCTTCTTTGTTTTCTCACGAGGAACAAGATCTTCAATAGCCAAACTAACCTCATGTTTAACTTCCTTTTCATTTTCTTCACTAAGGATCTCTTCCTTTTCTTCCATCAACTCAAGCAACTCTCCCAAAAGTGACAACGCCGTCGTGCGGTCACATGCAACGACGTGGAGCCGCAATGCAACAACCCAAACGTTGTTCGGCAGTGTGTAAACACTGCCGAAAAACATTTCGTTTGAGTCACGCTTTGCGTCGCGCCACTCGCTGTCGTTGTTGAGTTCGAGTTCTAGGATTTGTTGGAGAGGGGAAAGTGAAATGGTGTCATTTTGTTGTGATGAGAGGTCGTGAGTTGTTAGTTGGAGGAAGGGTGTGGGTGATGTGAGAAAGGAGAAGGTGTTTGTGTGTTGGAGAAGAGTGGACCTGAGGATAGGATGGGAGTTTTGGAGTTTGTGGAGTGCTGTTTGGAGACGGTGTATGTTTGGTGGTTTTGAAGAGCGTAATGTTATGACAGCGACGCCGGTGCCGCCGCGAGCCGCCTTGCACCAGCTGCATTCTGTGCCGCCAACGGTTCTACCTTTGTGTTCGGTCATGATGGATGGTTTGGATGGTTGGAGGGGAGCTTGATGATGAAGTATTTATATTGGATTTTATGCACAGTTTGATTGAGCCAAATGAAGAAAGCATGTGTCACTTTATCATTAATTATTATTGAAAAAATATACAATTTCATACTTTTTCTTTTATAAAAAAATTTCATCGTTGTTTAGTAGGGTGACTAATCCCTATCGAACATCATTTGCTTAAGTGGTCTAAATTTCTTACATCAATTAATTGTTGGACTTTGGTCAATTTCATACTAACTATTACACATTATGTTTTCGTAAACCAAAAAATATTACCCTTTATCTAAAAGTTTGTGAGTCTCTTTTATTTTAACCAAGGTCATAGGTTTGAATCAAGTCTTCCATATACAACAATGTTAAAACTTTTAGGAAAAATTTATCGTTCATTTGAATCGAACAAAGCTCGATGAATTAATCTCTGCAGTTAAACACAAAGCATACTTGGTTTATGCCAAAATAATATTTCACTTTCATTAAGTATTTTTATTTGGAATCCTTAAGTTACGTACTACATTCTAGGAGTATAAGAATTGGGTGAGCCTAAGTCAAATAATTCAAGGTCTAAACTTGTCTTGTTATCTTTCATAAACGTTTTTCTTTCTGTTCTTTTTACATAATCCTAGCCATTTTAAAAGTTTAATATGACATGTTAGCTTAAATAAATGTTTATTTTACATCTTCGGATAGATTAATGAATTATTAAACCAATAAAATTATGCTCTATTTTGATATTTTAGAGAATATTACATTATAGTTTTAAAAATAGAATTTAACTTTATATTATATCATATTTCAATTTAGTTTATAATTATGCATTTATATAAAAATAAAATTAATATGTGGCAAAATTAATGTAGATTTGCACATGTTAAAACAATTGATAGAGAATATTACATTATAGTTTTAAAAATAGAATTTAACTTTATATTATATACTTTATATTATATCATATTTCAATTTAGTTTATAATTATGCATTTACATAAAAATAAAATCAATATGTGGCAAAATTAATGTAGATTTGAACATGTTAAAACAACTAATAGTAGTTACTGTTTCTTGGAAAACAACAATTATTTATTCAAAAATTTTATATTTAATATTAAATGTATAAGTTTCAATAAAATAAAAAATTAAACTTCTTAACATGTGTAAATTTACACATAATAGAAAAACTTTCCTTAAAAATACTAGATGTGGTTCGTAAAAACCTCTTTTAATCGAAATTTGAATCATTGATTCATCCTATTGTACAAATTCATCATTATATATTGTACTTTAGAAAATAAATATTTGAATTCATAACCAGCTGTATTCAGCTGCGGTGACACTACTATTCAATGGAGGAGTGGCGGTAAAGGCATATGATTGTTTATAGTAATTTATTGCTGTAATAAACTGATGACTACTACTCACACCTCCTAGCTATATCTCCGACTAAATATAGCAATCTATCTCCCAACCACATTCATTGAGGCACTAAATTTCTTTTGTGTTTCTCATGTTGTCTTGGCCAAACATGGTACACTTTCCGTCTTCAACGTGCCTACAGAGTACATTAATTTCATTAGTTCCTTTTTATAAGACCCACCATTAATAATATGAGCAATGCTATACAACCCGAACAAAATGACAGCGAACAAATCATGAAGCTTATGTGTTTGGAGGTGATTTGGTGTAATGCCGTTTTTGGTGGAATAAAGCATGTTGTGGCGTTTATTTATTTTTTGTTATGCCTATAGTGATTTGTCAGAATTTTTTTTTTTTTTGGGAACTATAGCATTTTCCTATTAATATTTATAAAAATTTTAAAAAATAATTGTAATATAAAATTTGTAAGAAATGTGAGTTACTTTGTCATAATTACCTCTACAATTATGATATCATCATAGGAGTAAAAACAAATTTACATTTTTCTAACTGAAAATTAAACATGAAAAGGGAACATTATATTAGTGACGATGAATTAATTTAGTGGGATATGGCAACACAAATCCTTTTTTGTTTTTTCGGTAGGATCAATTCAAATAATTTTTGGATTTGTTGTTGTACACATCACACATGAACTGAAGATCAGCTAAGAGTATAATCCATGTGCATGTACTTCTTTATTTTGAGACTCATTTAATTTGATACTATGTAGTTCTATATACTTATCCATGGTGGACCTACATACAAGGACCCCAATGGGCATCATCATGGTATACATTAAATTCCACGCAGATGTCCTTGCTTGTTAAGGTAAGAAATTTGACCACCGAGCTGCTCATATTGGTTGTCTAGTCTGTAATTTTTTGAATGGGGGGGAGGAGTTTCTTTTATCTGAAGATAGATCGGTTAAAATAGGTTAGAATGTTGGTTCGATTGATCCACATTTTAGTTGTATTCTAAAAAATTTGAAGGATAATTTTTAGAGTATCTTTTTTTAAAATGTTAACACATGCTGTAGATAATTCTCATAAAACATTTTTCAACACAAAGAGACATAAGAGATGTTAAAGGGGTCTAAAAAAAACCCACTTATAAAAATAAAATAAAAAAAGCAAAAGCATAATCGAATCATTTTGGTCCGATCCAATTAGTCTTGATAATGAATTGGCCCGAAATGACTAATTGGACTTTGGACCAACCACTAAACATCTCTAGAAAATTGCTTTTCTGACATCAAAAAGTTCATAATAACACATGTAAATGACCAAATTACCTCCATCGGTAGTTAACTGCCTCTGACATATCCGGCAGCAGTTAACTACCGCTGGCTTCAGAGGCAGTTAACTGCCTCTGGCTTTGTTGCACTTAACTGCAGTTCCAGTTATGATTTTACGCATTTCGGTCGAAAAATCGAAATAAATCGAAACTTATTCAGAATTCTACGAAACTTTACAGACACCTCAATAAAATACATATAGATGATGTGAAAAGCTTCGTAACATTCCGAATAAGTCTCGATTTTTTTTATTTTTTTCGACCGAAACGCGCAAAATCGCAATTTGAAAAAAATATAAAAAAATCGACACTTATTCGGAATGTTACGAAACTCTGCAAATCATCTATATGTATTTATATAGAGGTGTCTCTAAAGTTTCGTAGCATTTCGACTAAGTCTCGATTTATTTTGATTTTTCGACAGAACCATGCAAAATCGCAATTTTTTTCCAAGTGCGAGTCCGAAAAAGTGTCCTAGAGGTTGAACTTTTTCATAATTTTTTTCACTCATGTTTAGAACAAAAAAATAACATATCCCACAAAAAATTTGAATTTTTCGACAAGGGACGGATTAAATATGAATTTTTAACGCGCCTAAAATTTAAGACACGAAAACATCAAAACATCAACCTAAAAATTGAATTTTGAGCTGTTTTTTTTGCAGACACCTCTATAAAATTACATATAGAGGATCTGCAAATTTTCGTAGTATTTCAACTAATCCTCAATTTATTTTGAATTTTTTACTAAAACGCGTAAAATTGCAATATTTTTCCAACTGCGCATCCGGAAAAGTTATATAGAGGTTGATTTTTTTCATTATGTTTTGCACACATATTAAGAACATAAAAAAAACATTTCCTGCAAGAAATTAGAATTTTTCGACAACGGATGGATTAAATATGAATTTTTAATGCGTCAATAACTCAAGAAACCAAAACATCAAAACGTCGACCTAAAAATTGAATTTTGAGCTGGTTTTTTGCAGACAGATCTAAAAAATATATAGAGGGTATGTAAAGTTTCGTAGAATTCTGAATAAGTTTCGATTTATTGTGATTTTTCGACCGAAACGCGTAAAATCACAATTGAAACTGCACTTAAGTGCAGCAAAGCCAGAGGCAGTTAACTGCTGCCGGATATGCTAGAGACAGTTAACTACCGCTGGGAGTAATTTGGTCATTTACTTGTGTTATTATGAACTTTTTGATGTCAAAACAACAATTTTCACATCTCTAAATTATTCCTGATAATAAGTGGAAAATTGATGTTCTGACATACAATACTTCCTAATAACACATGGAAATTCCTTAAAAGCCCCCAGCGGTAGTTAACTGTTGTTGATCATTCCGGCAGCAGTTAACTGCCGCTGCGTGAGCTTCCATACACTCTTTCATCACTCTCTCTCTCTCTCAAAATTTGAATTTTCTTTCACTCTCTCTAAAAAAAACTCTAGCAAATCATCCAAAAAAATTTCCACTAAATCACAAGTAAGTAATCACTTTATTGTCATAATTTTTAGTTAGTATATATTTTTATATGTTTATAATTTGAGTTGTAGTTTAATTTTTAATTTTTGATTTATTTTTTTAATAGAGTTATGTTGTAGATTTGAAATGCTATTACCAAATATTATGAATACTTGTTATAATGGAGTTATATTGCTTGAATTTATATATTTTTTCGAATTTTATAAATTTTTTAGGGTTATAGTTATGATTTTTAGGGTTTATGTATAATTTTCACTCCAAGTGTTTGATGAAATGTTTGAATGAGTTTTTCATTAATTGTTTTTAATTTCTTATTGTGTAGATTTGAAGCAATGGCCGATATGTTCGACGTTCATGCACAATTCAACGGCGAAGAACCTCAGAGATTGAAGGTTCAGTGGAGTCAACCTCGGAGACACAAGGAGGATGGAATACGTTCGGTATAAACGTCCAACGCTAGACAAAGGGAGAATATCATTCAGTTGGGTGGAATTAAAGAAGGACGAAAACGTGAAGAGTGTGTTTTGGGAGCACAACATGTTCCAGTGGATCGATATGCGTGTAACGTTGCTGAGATCAACTGAAGATATTATCAACTGTTTGATTCTGGCAGAAGATCGTGATTAAGTAGGGATCGTGATTAGATAGGGAATGCACATTTCAACTACAGCAATTGCCTTACCCTGAAATGGAAATTCAAACTTGTTAAACGCCAATTCCCAAGCTTTCACCCAGCAGTTCTATTGTTCCATTCAAAAGATTAAATTTATGTTAGGCTGGTTTAGATGAAGGTATTGAAGTGTCAAGGAATGCACCTCATTCTTTTGACACTTGAATACCATCATTTAAACCAAGCCTAACAAGAATTTAATCTTTTGAATGGAATAATAAAACTTATGGGTGAATGTTTGAGTTCTGGTGTTTAGCCAGTTTGAGTTTACCATTTCAGAGGTAATACAATTGTTTTAGTTTGAAGGTGCAACCCGAATGTAATGTAATGTAATGATAGGATATATTTAGGAACATGTATTATTGAGAATCAACTATATGAATTACGATATCGAATTCCTTCATATAAGATGAGTGTCACGAAATGCACCTCATTCTTTATGTGATAACTCGTCTTATATGAAAGAATTTGATGTGATAACATATATAGTTGATTCTGCATAACACATGGAGTTTTGAATGGAACAATAATTTATCTATTCACTTTTCGAATTTATTTATTCATTACGCAATTTTTATTCTAATTCGCGTTAGATTTAATTAATCTTTATTCGAAATTATCCAATATGCGAGTTTAATCGAAATTATTCAAAAATGTCAAGGAAAATGTAGCAAAATGCGCGCGTACAAAAAAACAAAAAAAAAGATCCAAAACAATTAGGCATTACAAGCCACTACATTCAAGCATCTTCCTCGTCACACAAGTCAATTGGGTTATCATCGTCAGTCCTTGGGGAACCTGCTTTTGGTTGAGGACCAAAATAGCATGTCCTCCCGCTCCTTCTCAACCTTGACTGATTGTACACCAGCAGCTTCGAATCCTGCTTTTTTACGGAGCCATCACATTTGATTTCGTGCCATGTCACAAGCGATTTGATTTTGCTTTCTTGTTGTCATCACCCTCCGTTTTGTTCAACTGAACCTGATTCTGAGACATATCTACATAGAGAAATTGGTGATCAAAACCTAAACTAAACAACAATGTCATAAACTATCATCAAAACTTAAACCTAAACCTAAACAATTCTAACAACTATTTTAACAATTCTAACCTAAACCTAAACTATCATAAAATCAATACCTAAACCTAACAATTCTAACAATTATACAACAATATTATATTCAACTCAAATCTAGCATCTAATCATAAAATCAACAAAACCAAATTATGTGACAATTTAACCAAAAAAACTAACAAATAAATCACAAAATAGCAATGTAATAGGATGGCAACAACTTGATTTTGTGAGCGTAATTGATGTTGAATCCGCAATAATTGGAAAATTTGGCACCTCCTGAACTTCAATCCGCAACAATGGAGTTTTGGAAACTCCTATGTCTGTTATGTTTTTATAACAGATGAGCGGCAGTTAACTACCGTTGGCACCAGTTGCAGTTTACTGCTTCCGGAATGCTAAATGGTAGTTAAGTACCGCTGGGGGCATTTAAGGACTTTCCATTTGTTATTAAGTATTGTATGTCAGAACAACAATTTTCTAACAAGTGTGGGTAAATTAGTTATTTTATAAGAAGTTCATTTTTTGTGTTTTGATGAGAATAATTTTTTTTTACTAAGTTACTAGTGAATTGGGGTAATTATTTAGAGATGATAACTATTCGGTATTTTAACGGTTTAAGTGAGGAGTATCTTTTGAGAATTACTTGATAAGAATGTTAAGCCCATTATAACAATTAAAACCTAGCCCAATTAGGAGGTGGTATATAAACATAACTCTTGTGAGAAATTAGGTTAAGTCACTCATTATTTCATTTCACAAAAACATAAGAGGTAGAAAGAGAAAGTTGATTACAAGAGGAACTAGAGAGAGAGAGAGAGAGAGAGAGAGAGAGAGAGAGAGAGAGAGAGAGAGAGAGAGAGAGAGAGAGAGAGAGAGAGCTTGGGGTTAGAAAATTGTGGGTTTTTGGTGAAATGAACTAGGTGATGATTTTGATGTCAATTGACGTTTTTATTCCATGTGTGCAGTGTTTTTGATTGCCTTTAATTGTATGATAACTGATGAATAAGTTTTGGGGACGAATTTGAGTCAAAGGGGATCAAAAACGGAATTTTGGTGTGAAAAATAGTGGGTTCCTTAGAGGAAACCCAATAACAGGGTGCACCTGTCTGGTGCAACTCGCCAGGCGAGTGGTAGCTCACCGTGGCGAGTTGCTCAGTGCAGACACCCATGTTTTTGGAGTATACGGTGCTTCGGGGCTGATTCGGACTGTCCAAACTGATTCTTTTGATGTATTCAAATGCCTTTATGCTTTCTACACCTTTGGAAACATCAAATGAATAGATTGAACTTAGTTTTGTGAATCGAATCAAACTTTTTGAAAAATATTCAAGAACGCGATATTTTCCGAAACTCATTTTCTCAAGGGAAAAGGGTAGGGTTAGGGTTGTTTACTGTAACCATGATTTATAAAAATGTTTTGAATGGTATTCATGAGCTTTAACTTTGTCTTGCCTTGAAAATTGGAATTTTTGAAAAGTGACAAAATGAGACGAACTAAATGAAATTTTGGAATTAATCGGAATTGGCCTATGATGCTTATATGCATAAGCTATTGTGATCATATGTGAGTAGTGTATATGCTTGTTTGAGGTGTTTGATCATGTTTACCTTGTTTTGTTGAAATTACTTAGAAAATGTAGAAAGTTGTGAAAATAGACGAACTTTATAGGAATGAGTTTTCTTGATTAGATAACTTGCAAATGGTGTTAGAAACATGATAATAGGATGAAATGATAATGGAGTGAAGATTGTTGGGTGTTTGATATATTGATTATCATGATGGAGTTATATATATCGTCTTTTATGTAAAATGGTGGTTTGTGAGATGATTGTGTTTTATTTATGATGGATGAATGTTGATGTTAAATACATTGATGAATTGAATATGACTGGTTGAAATGTATGGATGTAAATACTTTATGATGCAATAGTGGGTTCTTGGTGGGAATATTATATGATGAAGGGGTTGTATAATATGATGTTGTAATTTTTCGCATTGTCGAGTCTTTGCTTACATGTCCATGCATTCATAGTCATGTCAAATTTTGGTAGGAACATAACCAGAGGGAGTTATGTTAGTACGTAGTCGGAGGGGATTGCGTAGTGGGTTCAAACAGTAAAATTATCTCCGGAATTCATTCGGTACCACATTCATCTAAAAGGGTCTAGAACATTGCATGCACTTGTAATTGGTGAGTCGTGTCTTACTCGGATATGTTAATTGGTGTGTATGTGCATTGTGAATTTTGTTGATTGTTCTGTATACTCGAAAAAGGTGAATTGTATGCATTGCTTGTATCCTTGACGGTTTATGATGATGTTGAGTTTATTAATCATGTGAAATTAAATTTTGTCATTTACTTTCATTTGATTATACTTTACTTGCGAAATGCGAACTAACCCTCTGGTGGTCGTTTGGTTGACCGCCTACCTTATTCTTATGGATGGGTAGACGGCGTGCAAGAGTAGTTTTACTTTGCTTGGTGAGTTGTTAGAGGCTAGCTTGGAGCTACCTCGTCTTTTGCTTTCAGAGTCCTAGTGTGTCGGTTCTGATTAGGATGTCTGTCTGTTTATGTCTCTATGACTTGTTGGGATTTTTATCACTCAGTATGTTGAGATTAGATTTTATATTTGGGGCTATATTGAGATTTATATGACATGGCTACTTGGAGATTTTTACTAGTTGTTGATGAGTTGTATGATTATTATTCTGCTACGATGTTTTAAAAAAATTAATATGTATGTTTTCAAACTTATAGAAGAATTAGCATCTAAATCATTGTATGATTTGTATTATTCGCGTGATTTATCGCTTTAAGGGTTTAGTGTGTTACAATGTGGTGTCAGAGCCATGTCGGTCTTGTCCGGACCAGCAGTAGGTGATTTTTCCTGTTTGTATGTGAATGGTATTGAGTTACCTTCGATACTTGTTTTGTTGTTCTTATATGTTGGTTTGGTTTTGTGTAGAAGTGAGATGGCCGGTGGAGCTGGTAGGAATGATGTTATGATAAGGTTGTTTGTGTCAGTCCAGGTTTGAAAGTCATGGATTGGAGTTGTCAAGGGTCTAAAGTTGCTTCTCTGTTCATGTGAGCCTAAGATAGTATTAAAGTCCCCTATCATGCACCAGGGAAGCAAGTGGTTGGTTTGGATAAGAGTTAAAGTCTCCCAGAGAAGTCTTCTTTTTATGGACATGTAGAAGCATAGATAACAACAATAGAAAAAGGCTTACCATTGTAAACAATTTGAAAAGAAACAAGCTGATCATCAATGTGAAGGATAACAGGGTTCAGGTTGATAGAGCAAAAACACCAAAGGTTTAGGGTAAGGTTTCCTCTATGGTTAACACTAAACAGTTTGTAACCAAGTCTATGAAGCCAAAAAGTGGAAAATTTGGAAATGTCCAGCCAAGGTTCAGAGATAAAAATGAAATCAGGTTTATTAGAAACTATAAAAATTTTCAGGGCCAACCTAGTTGGGGAGTTGGATATCCCCTTAGGTTCCAGTAAAGACACTTCATTTCAAGGATTTGGATGAACCAACCATTGACCTAATTGGGTAATTACTCTTAACAACATAAGCTTTTTGGAGCTTTTTTGCATTTTTAGATAAAACTTGTTGGAAACCATCCTTATCAATATTCTATAGGTTTAAATCTTCAGCATGTTTAGATACAATTTCAACATTAGGGATTAAAATAGAAGTAACAAATTGCATGTTTACATGAACTGGAGGTAAATTAGCTTGCAAAACATCATTTTCTTCTATTTCTGTCAAATTTGCATAGGATGCTTTAGGGAATTCCATATCTTTTTGAGCAATATCCTCAGGGTGATTTGTGCTATAAGTAACATTGCTATCATTATCAAAGTTTGGATGAGTGGCTTCTACAAATTCAGATCCTTCACTGCTTTGTACCTCTTCAGCATTTGCAAATGCCTCCAAATTATCCTTTTTAGCCGCATTCTTCTGACTTTCCCTTTGAGCCTCCAAATGATTATTTACTTCAATCTCAAGAACAATATCCTCCTTGCTTCTAGTTTTTGACTCCACAAGAACAACTTTTGGAGCCTTAGATTTCTGAACAAACTCCTGTCTAGGTTTAGGAATAGTGAAAAAGGGTTGCTTTCCTTCAACCTCTTGCAGTTTTCCAATGATTAACCAGTGTAATTACAATGGGCACAAAAAACAGGAAGATTTTCATACTCAAAGTCTACAAAGAACAGGTAACCTTTACTCTCTACAAGCACTTTGTATCTCAGATCCTGACTCAAATCCAAATCAACTAAAACACGCGTAAAGTGTCCAAAAGATATTTCCATTCTGGGCTTATTTGTGATTGAATCAGTGCATATAGGAGTTGCTACACTTGATGCAATAGGAAATAATATATTTTTTCTCCAGTATTCTTCTAACAAACCGTAAATACGCAACCAAACCTAGACATTTGTTTGTTGTGGCAAGCTAGGGTTAAACTCGTTGGACCAAGCAAAAAGCTTGAGAATCCCAGGATTCAAAGACCAAGAACCCACTGATATAACCCTTTTCATGTCCTCAAGGGGTGAGGAAGTGAATTCAAAATACAACAATAATTAGTGTGTGTGTGTGTCTATATATATATATATATATATATATATATATATATAATTTTAATAATATCTCTTCCTTTCTTTCAGTTATAATGTTTTCTTAATCTGTACTCTTAATCTATATGTAATTGTAAAATGTGACAACCAGGATAAATAGAGTACATTTTAATTATATTTCTTTTTACCTTTTTATTGTTTATGGTGCACAGTACTTACTATCATATTGTAAATATATTTTTAGTAATTTAAATCATTGAATACATTTTTTTTAGCCAAATTCATTGAATACATAAAAGTATATTAGTCTTAAATGTTTATATTCAGTTATAGTAATTTTTTTCATTATTGATCTTTTTCTTAATTTTACACTCCAAATATATATTATTTATTATAATAAAATATTTATATTATTCTTTACAATATACCATACGTGTAATAATGTTAATAACCAACGAAATTATTCCCATGAGCTTAGCTCGGTTTGTAAAGACAATGCATAATATATGCAAGGTCTAAAGTTGTGTTCACATTTTAGTGTTCGACAGTGTCTCAAATATGATTACCTTTAGTTGAAAAATATATATAAAAAAACAAAAAAACTTTTTCAAAATAATAACACTAATAATAATTAATAATTTTTTTTGAGAGGACTAATAATAATTAATAGTTATTGATTAATAAATAGAGAGAGCGTGTTTTTAGTTTTGTGTCTGAAATATGATATGAGGTTAAAATAAATTCAAATGAAAAAAAGGCTCCCGCGTGAAAGGGTAATAAAATCACGTTTGTCCTAAGTCAAAACTCCAAAAACCCATTTCTCTTTCTTTCTTCTTCATCATATCATCACTCTCTCTTCAATCCAAACATGTCTTCTGTTCGTCACGAAAAGGAGAAAGGCGTCAACGTTCAAGTCCTCCTTCGTTGCAGGTATTCATTCTTCTTTCCATTCAATTCATTTCTCATCATGAAATCAATTAATTATTATTTTATTTTTTTTGTGTTCTTCTTCTTCTTCTTCTTCTTCAGGCCTTTCAGTGAAGACGAATTGCGGAGTAATGCGCCGCAAGTTGTTACTTGCTATGATTACAATAGAGAAGTATCAGTTTCTCAGAATGTAGCCGGCAAGCATTTTGATAGAGTTTTCACTTTTGATAAGGTTTTTTTTTTCTCACTTAAATATTTAATTGATTTTTGTGATTATTTCATGGATTTGTTCAAACCTAAGTGTTCACTGTTTAACTTTTGGGGATCAATCACAATTCGTTTATGTGGTTGTTTGTTTAATTGATTAATTAAGATATTAACCTTAGCTCTTAGATTGTGATTGAATAATTTGAAAGAAGAATAATAGGTTTAACATTAAAGACTATTGTGGTCAAGTCACTCTTGGATTATGATGCTTCAGAAGAAATGGAAATGAAATTTCAAGCAATACAATAGCAGACACGAGACACTGACACTGACACGTCTACATGTTTAATAATTTGAGAAAATAGAATAATGAGTATAACCACATGTGTCGGTGTCAAACATGTAGTGATACGTGCTGGCCGACTTGCTATCAGAAGTGTCGGTGTTACATAGATTTCAGCGTTTCGTTGTTAAGTAGAAAAGTTGGGATAGCTTGAAAATAACAAAAGTTTTAGTCAAAATCTTAATTAAATATAAACTCTAATCGAATTGATTAATCAAACCACAATACAACTGAACTGGAATTGATGCAATACTAGAGTTTTTGAATGGCACAATGTGATTTGGAACTCTTAACTCTCAGGTATTCTAGAAACCTACTTCTTTCCCAATTTACTTATCTTAATTCTCAATTACCTCTATGTAACGCTTCGTATCATTTTTTATATTTATTTTTTATTATTGTTGAATATGAATACAAGTGGTTATTCTTTATTGACAGATGTAGGTCTTAATCCTTTGCTGATCCTCTATTCTATCTAACAAAAACTCTACCTATTAGGGGGTTTGATAATTGGTATTAGATTCTTGAAATATAAAAACTGATAAAAGATTGTTTAAATAACAGGAAAGTTTAAAACTCTAATAGTTATCTCTTGTAATACCAGTTTTGTTAAATCGCAACTATAAAGGCAAAATAGGGCTATAGCATAGCGGAATTCAAACAAATCGCTATTGTTATGCCATATATTTTTTAATACAAAATATTGTAAAATAGTGGTTACAGTGGCGCTATAGCACTGTCGCATAGCGGAATTTAAACAATCCGGTATATTCTGCTATCTGCAATTGACAACACCGCAATAACCCTTGAACATTCTTCTTCATTCTATGTTGGATTCTTTAATGAACAGATTCACAATACACTCTACAGTTCATGATAAGCCAACATTATATGGGAAATGCAATGGTTTGCAGGGTGGTTTGCTTTTTATTTTTGAACTATGAAATTTATTCATGGTATATGGTGCAGGTCTTTGGTCCTTCTGCGAAGCAAAAAGATCTCTATGATCAAGCTGTAGTTCCAATAGTAAACGAAGTTTTAGAGGGCTTTAATTGTACTATATTTGCATATGGTCAAACTGGTACAGGGAAGACATACACAATGGAGGGTGAATCCAAAAAAACCAAGGTACAATCCAGTTTCAACCATTTTCATCTGAATCATTAATGAAAGGATGTTCTGTATGCATGCTCCATACTCACCGATTATTCTTAATAAAGTTATTTGATTATTCTACAGAGTGGGCCGAATGGAGAGTTGCCTTCAGAAGCAGGAGTCATACCTAGGGCTGTTAAGCAGATTTTTGATACTCTTGAAGGCCAGAATGCTGAATATAGCGTGAAAGTCACTTTTTTAGAATTGTATAATGAAGAAATTACTGATTTGCTTGCGCCAGAGGAACTTTCAAAAGCTTCTTTGGAGGAGAAGCAAAAAAAGCAGCTTCCTCTTATGGAGGATGGTAAAGGTGGCGTTCTTGTAAGAGGTTTAGAAGAAGAAATTGTAACAAGTGCAAGTGAAATTTTTACTCTGCTGGAAAGAGGGTCTGCCAAACGGCGTACTGCAGAAACTTTATTGAACAAACAGTCAAGGTAATGATTGCTTTACGTGTGTCTTATGCTTGTTTGACCATATTGTCAAATTTTTATTTCTAATTATCAATAACAATTGCTTTCCCTTTTAGTCGGTCACATTCTTTGTTTTCCATTACAATCCACATCAAAGAAGCAACCCCAGAAGGTGAAGAACTTATAAAATGCGGCAAACTAAATTTAGTGGATCTAGCAGGTTCAGAAAATATTTCTCGTTCTGGTGCTAGAGAGGTATTACACTTTAAGCATACATCTTACTTTGTATACACTCAGAATTTTCCAATGAGTTGATTGATTGGATTTGCATGATATATAAGGGTCGTGCAAGAGAAGCGGGTGAAATCAATAAGAGTTTACTTACTCTAGGGCGGGTGATCTCTGCACTTGTGGAGCACCTTGGTCATATCCCTTACAGGTTTTTCCCTTTTTGTTTATGTCTAGATTATGCTCCATTCTATCTGTTAACACCCTTCAATTGAAGTCAACACTATCTTAATTGTCTATGAGGCATTATGTACACATTTGTGTGTATCTTACATAAAAAAGCTGGAATTTAGGGATAGCAAGTTGACGCGTTTATTGCGTGATTCACTCGGTGGAAGAACAAAAACATGTATCATAGCAACAGTCTCTCCTGCCGTTCATTGCTTAGAGGAGACCTTGAGCACATTGGATTATGCACATAGGGCGAAGAACATAAGAAATAAGCCCGAGGTTTGTTGCTATTCTTAAGAGCTTTGTTAAACTGTGCATATCTAGTGACGTCTTAGTACTACTAGTCTTTAGTGACATGTTACAAGAGTAGTAGTTTTCGAAGAATTGTGTGATATTTTTAGGGGCCATTGTATGGAACATTTGTAATATATAAGCAGAGATAATATGTGCATAATTTTATTTCCCTTCTGAAAACAAAGACGCTGTTTTGAAAATTTTGATTAATCTGTTTGTGTCATCATCTTATGAATTTAGCTGTTTCAATTCAAATTTTGAGTTGCGGTAAATTTAGCGCTTGCTTTAGGGGATTAATGAAAGCTTTCATATTCTCTTATTCCAACTGCAGAGAGAACTTGCCTTCTACTGATACATTAGTGTTTCAAGTTTGTTGTCAAGTGAGCTGATAGTAGACTGATGATAAGACATGCTGGATGTGTGGACATTTTTCTTTTTATTTACCATGAGAAATGTTGTCACATTCTTCTAAGACATTTTTCTTTTCTAATTTTACTAGGTTAACCAAAAACTGATGAAAACAACTCTAATCAAGGATCTCTATGGTGAAATTGAGCGTCTTAAGGGAGGTTAGTGTGTTTGTCTCATGGTTGATAAAGTAAGTTACGTAAGGTTTTAGCTTTCTCTTTTTTGAGTGTTTCTGAGGTTGATGAATTTATGATTTTGATAAGAGGTTTACGCTGCTCGTGAGAAAAATGGCATCTACATACCAAAGGACAGATACATTCAGGAGCAGAATGAAAAGAAGGTTGTTGTTTACTATTTTATTATGTTTGTTACCTTTACTGTTGCAATACAATTATTTCAACATGTTTATCAGGAAATGTATTTTATTCCATGTCACTTTCAACCACTGAGGATGTTACACTGCTTTTGTCTGTAGTTTAAAACTTCCTTTTTTCTAAGATCCTTCTTTCTTTGTTTATGTTCATTTGTTGGAATAATCAGGCAATGAGAGATCAGATTGAGCAGATGAATATTGCATTAGACAGTCATCAGAAGGTATGTTTTGTTGGCTATTATATTTCAATGATACTTTGGCTTGGTCCTTTTCCCTGTTATGCTTAGCTTGTTTTGTTTGTATATTTCAACTAGAAACTTGAGGAATTGCAAAGCAAATACAATGACCAAATTTCTCTATGCTCACATTTGAGCACAAAACTCGATGCCACGGAGGTAAGTTGTCTGAGCGTTTGTTCTTTTTGTGGCACAGTTCTATATGCATTCTTGTAAAAGAAATTATATTTTACGAGCAGAAAAACTTGAAGCAGACCAGCATAATGCTTGCCAACTCAGAGGAAGAATTAAAGAAATGTCGGTATACTCTGAAAGAGAAAGATTTTATCATTTCTGAGCAGAGGAAAGCAGGTATGAATGGTTGCATGTTTTAATTTTATCATCGTTTCTTTTGTTGCTTCGTAATTTTTATAAGATATATCCTTACTTTGTTGTGCTAATGTTAATTACTACTTGCAATAGAAAATGCTCTTACTCATCAAGCATGCATTTTACGAGCCGATTTGGAGAAAGCTGTTCAAGATAATGCTTCATTGGTCTTAAAAATTGGTGAGGGTTTTTATTCTTTTCAGCACTCGGATTGATGAAAAAATATTCAAGAACCTAATTATGTATAAGTTATTACATTTTTTAGGTAGAGAAGATAAATTGAACTTAGATAACAGAGCTGTGGTAAATAATTTCCAAGTGGAGCTAACCCAACAAGTTGGTTCTCTTCGTAGCACTGTGGCAACATCATTGTCTCGACAGAATGAACACCTTGAATGTGTGGAGAACCTTTGCCATTCATTTATGGGTATTCATGATAAGGTGTGTAAAATAATCTATTGTCACAGTTGGATTGTGACATCCTTTCAGGCTTTTACTAAATTTGTTGATTCCTTTTCCTAAGTTTAGAAACTCTCGTTCATGATTTCACTTTCTACTTATTTTATTCTTGTAGTCATTCATTCATGCATCCATCTTTTTATTGGTTGTAGGAAATTGCTGATTTGAAACAGAAAGTTACAACTCTGAGGGCTTTGTATATATCTCATGTCGAAGCAATGCAAAATGTTGTGCGTTTGCATAAGTCGGGTTCTGATGCTAGCTTTCAGGAACTATCATCTCTTATATCCTCTAATGGTCACTCCATTGAAGAAGTACGTTATGCTATAACTATTGACATTGCTTATGTTTATTTGGTATGTCTCATTAGCATACTTCACTCTTGTTCAACTACTGTTAAAAGTTACTTTTACCATGTGAATCAGTTTCTTGCATCCGAGGCCACCAAAGCAGGTTCAATACTTGATGATCTTCAGATTTCTCTTTCAACTCAGCAGGGTGAATTGACACTTTTTGCAAGTGAGCTACGCCATGTAAGTGCTTCTGGATTTGCTTCCGTTTATATTTATAACTGTTAGCCACTCTTTCATACCAGTGCCTTTTTTTCTTGCAATTATATATTTGCTTACAAATTTTTGCTCTATATATTGTATCATCATTTTGACTGTACAATTGATTTACTTAAGTTTTTTCTTGTTGTTTTTTGGCTTGGCCAAAAGAGATTAAGTGCCAATGCTGAGAAAATAAAGGATATATCTGAGTGTACTCATGAGTTCGAGGATACAATTTTGAAAGAAGCAAAAAGTCTTGAAAACTTTGCGTCTGCAGCTGATGAAATGCAAATGAAGAGCATCGCTGAGTTTAAAAAAGCTTATGAGGTGATATAATATGGTATTGTTAATTTATTTATTTTTAAAATAGTTTATTGTTGATACTGATTTGCAAATTATTACACTTATACTGTGCAGGAACAATCAAGATCCGATGTAGAGAAACTTATAGCTGATGTGACTAGTTTATTATCAAATCACGCTTGTCGTCAAATTGATTTGGTCTGTTTCGTTTGTTCCTTTTGATATATTTTCCATTTTCTTTTCTTTTTCCCCTCCAGGGGAGGATTGTTAATGGGATAATGTATAGGTTTGTGCCCGTAAGTTAATACTGAATATTAATGGATCGGTGATTGACCCTGTAGGTAGATACAAAGCTTGTAGATCTTAGGAAAACTGGCATTGCCAGCAAGTCATTCGTGGATGAACATGTATCATCAATGGGAGATATTGTCTCATGTTCAAAGAGAAAGTGGCAGGGCATATGCACGCAGGCAGAAAAAGATGCCAGAGACACTGCCGAGTTTTCTGCTGCTAAGCATTCTTGTATGGAGGAGCTCCTGCAGCAGAGGTGATTGTTATTTCTTTTAGATTCAGGCCTTTTTCGTTGCTTTATATTCTAACAATGTCTTTGAAATCCTTCTGTTTAGTATCAATACTGCTCAATCAGCTTTCGAAAATACAAAGAAGACACATGAGGTTGTAAATGAGACTGGAGCTAAACATGTTTCAGCAGCAGTGTCACTTATCAGGTGTGTGGTGACTTGATTCAAATAACTGTCTCCAATGGTCACGACTCTTCTCTTTTATTTATCCGAGTGTAATGTGTTTTCTCAACTACTAATTATCTCATTACTAGGTTTCCATTTTATATTGATTAATTTGGTACAGGGATGCTACCGATAGCAATATGCAACATGACATTGAAATTAGTTCTGCTCGGATTACAGCTGAGGAAGATGTGACGAAGAACAGTGACGATGTCCTTCAACAGTTTGATGGTGAGTGTTGTGTTCAAGATATTTGTCCTTTGATTTAGTAGTATTGTTTTGATGAGTTAAATCCTTGTTTCTTCAAATTATTTTGCACAATGTGATTCACTAAGCATGTAAGTGTGGGATTTCAAAGTTCTTTTGTCTGTTGCATTAATGTGGTCATTTTCTTGTGATCTTGCAGACATGTCTGTACAAGAGAGAGATTCTGTATCTGGTATGTTGAATGTTGTCAAAATTCATGTGAATACACTTGAGACCTTCAGAGAGGATCACTCTAGCATAGCAACTTCAATTGAAGAAAAAGCAAGTGAAATTTGTCAGCAACAATATAAGGTATGTTTTGCTCAATATTCTGTTCAATTTAATGTTCAGAAGATGATCTTTGCATGCTATTAAATAGGACATGTTGATGAAATTATGCATATGATTTACACAATTTTGTGTTATACAGGACTATGAGCCAAGTGGGACTACCCCAATAAGATGTGAACTTGAAGTTCCGAGTAGAGCGATAATAGAGTCTCTTCGATCCTTGCCAACGGAAACTCTTATTGAAGAATTCCGGGAAAACAATTTGTATGAATCATTTGAGTCATTTGATATAAAGGAGTTGAAACCATCACTAATACCTCGTTCTCCTCTCAGCCAAGTAAATGCAACTAAGGGAAGAACAAGGTATCAGTGATTAACAATTGCATCATTGATATGTTTGTATTTGTAGTGTAGTTAATATCAATTGATATATTACCGTTCATTTTTTAACTCAATATAATATTGTTCATGGTTAGCTGCAGTGTATATTTTGCAACATCCGCATGTTGCTAAATTTTGTTCTTTCTTATCATTCATCTGATAAACACTACCTTTTGTAAAGTTTTAATGATATAAATGATTTACTATGCAAGGAGATTGTCATTTGGAATCCTGTCCAAAAAAAATTGTGTATGATGGTAATTTTGAAACTCAGTTTCGTTTCTTTCTAAATTTTTATGGTAGAATAGCATTGAGACACGTAAACCAAGTCGAATGTAGATCCAGTCATATGTTAAATCAGCACTTACTGATGTTTGAGACATGTGGAATAAGATATTTCTGTATAAAATTATAATTGGATAGTACTAGATGTTTATGATTAATTTTTATTGCTTGAGATCAGTGTCATACAAACAAATATATTCAAAAAACTAAATAAATTCTCTAATTTCAACATATGATGGTTAAGATCACAATCAAAATGTATTTTCAATGCATATTTGTAAGAATGAGATTTGAAGTATAAGTCTCCTACAAATCACAAATCCATCACAACCAACAAATGAAATTCTATTAAAAAAATTATGTGAAACTCCTTATCTAGTGATTAAATGAACAATTATACAAAATCAATTATGTGAAACTCCTTATGTAGTGATTAAATGAACAATTATACACACTACCCACAAAAAAAATGAACAATTATATAAAATCAAGATTGTAAGAAAAAACCAAATACACAAGTTTAAGAAAGGAAAATACCTTTCAATGGCAGCCTTGACACCCTTGGTGTGATCAATCTTCCTATACTACAAACTCCATGCCACCCCCCAAATACAACAACCACAAATCGGTACATGGTGGATAATGTAAAACCCTCATTAATAGATAGTTAGTTAAAATTTCGGAGTTTTTAAATTTTTTTTGCAGAAATTATTCTGAATCGACTCACGTCTCTATCCCGAACTCTATCAAATAAAGTGTATATAGTAAACTGATTGTTTATTACATTATGGACTATGAACAAGAAATTCAACCTAGTGTGATTCAAATTAACTTGAGAGATATAATTTGTATCAACCTAGTATTTTTAAATCTAAGTTTTATAGAAAATGTGTTGTTAATTATATTCACAAATACCTAATTTTCAATTCAGCACTATAAAAGAAAAACTTGGTTCTACCAAGTTAACATAAGAGACGATGGACTTGTATATGGCTCGATTCTCTATTGTTATGATGAAAAAAGATGCATGAATACTATTTAATATTTATGTTAAAATTATATAAGGAGCTTGTCATTTGGAATCCTGTAAAAAAAAATTGTGCATGGTGTTTAAACATTTTCTCTTTCTCCTTCACTTGGGGTGATTTTAGGTCATTTTTGACCTAGAATCATCTTTTACATTTTTTTTCTCTCCCATTTCTTTCGATCTAAATAAGTAATTTTCACATATACTTAATTTTCACTTGGGGTGATTTCGGTCGATTTCATATTCTATCAATGATTTGGGCGTTGTTGTAGATTAGATTCAAAATGATGAGTATTTCAATGACTTATATTTTATCATATTATTATTTATGGGCATTTTTAGAGATGTTGAATATGTTATTTTATATTATGTACTCTATTAATTTGAATGAATTAATATCGTTTTGTTTTTGTAAAAAAATAACTTTCAAAATTATATGCTGAATACCAACTTCAAATGAAAAAAAAAACCATGTATGACTGAGAATCTTGAAAGAAGCCCCGCTATCTTTGGAGTTTATTTACACTCTCTTTCTAAATGGCAACCGAGTCTTGCATTCGTCTTCTATACACCTGCAGAAACATTTTCCATATCAGACAAGTTCACGCGAATGCATTAATCAATGGAACTTTCAACAATCTCATTGTTGCAAACAAACTCCTTTACTTCTATATCCAACACAAAGCAATCAACGATGCACATTACCTGTTTGATGAAATGCCAACAAGAGACCCAACAACTTGGAGTATCATGGTTGGTGGGTTTGCCAAGCTTGGTGACTATACCAACTGCTATGCAACCTTTAGGGAGATTCTTCGATGTAATGTTACGCCAGATAACTACACTTTGCCGTTTGTTATCAGAGCTTGTAGGGATAGAAAGGATATTCAAATGGGTCAAATGATTCATGATGTGGTTTTGAAATATGGGTTGCAATTGGATCATTTTGTTTGTGCTACGCTTGTTGATATGTATGCGAAGTGTGCGGTGATTGAGGATGCTCGGAAGTTGTTTGATGTCATGGTTAGTAAGGATCTTGTGACGTGGACGGTTATGATCGGTAGTTATGCAGATTGTGATGCGTATGAGTCGTTGGTTTTGTTTGATCGGATGAGGGAAGAAGGGTTTGTTCCTGATAAGGTTGCTATGGTGACGGTTGTTAATGCATGTGCAAAATTAGGAGCTATGCATAGGGCTAGGTTTGTTAATGAGTATATTTGTGGGAATGGTTTATCTTTGGATGTTATGTTAGGGACTGCGATGATTGATATGTATGCTAAGTGTGGATGTGTTGACTCTGCAAGAGAGGTTTTCGATAGGATGAAAGAGAAAAACGTTATTTCGTGGAGTGCTATGATTGCTGCTTATGGATATCATGGGAAGGGGAAGGAAGCTCTTGACTTGTTTCATATGATGTTGAGCTGTGGAATTTCGCCGAATAGGATAACCTTTGTCTCCCTCTTATATGCTTGTAGTCATTCAGGATTGACCGATGAGGGTCTTCACTTCTTCGATTCGATGTGGAGAGATTATGGTGTTAGACCTGATGTCAAACATTATACTTGTGTGGTTGATCTTCTTGGACGTGCCGGGAGGCTAGACGAGGCATTGAAATTGATCGAGACAATGAATGTTGAAAAAGACGAGAGGCTGTGGAGTGCTTTGCTTGGTGCATGTAGAGTTCATGGGAACATGGAGTTGGCAGAAAAAATAGCCGAGTCTCTACTTGAACTACAGCCAAAAAATCCAGGGATTTATGTATTACTATCTAATATTTATGCAAAAGCCGGTAAGTGGGAAAAAGTGGCAGAATTTAGGGATTCGATGACACAGAGGAAGCTGAAAAAAGTTCCTGGATGGACATGGATCGAAGTGGATAACAGAACATATCAGTTTAGTGTTGGAGATAGATCTCATCCTCGATCAAAGGAGATCTATGAAATGTTGATGAGTATAGTTAAGAAGTTGGAGATGGTTGGTTATGTACCTGATACAGAATTTGTGTTGCAAGATGTTGAGGAGGAAGTTAAGAAAGAAATGTTGTATACACATAGTGAAAAGCTTGCTATTGCATTTGGCATAATTGCCATCCCAAACAAGGGTGATCCTATTAGGATCTCTAAAAATCTGAGAGTCTGTGGTGATTGTCATACATTTTGTAAGATGGTATCAGACGTTATGAAAAGGTCCATAATTGTTCGGGATGCAAATCGCTTTCACCATTTTAATGAAGGGGTTTGCTCATGTGGAGACTATTGGTAGCTTTATGAAGCCCCAAAACTTCAGTTTGAAGGCATGTCCGGTGCTCGTGTCGATGCTTCATATGACAATCTACGGGTCAGTTTTTGGTGCCTAACTAAATATAACATACAATCATAGTGAACCAGAAAATATATGAACCTTTTGCAATGTGATTTTTTACTACAACAGCTATGTACTTGGTAAGTTTAGAGTCCATATAAAGGCCTTCTGCATTTGATTTGAATTTTTGGGAAAATACCCTTATTGTAATGTAAACAGAAAGGAATCTCATTGATCCACACCATTTGATGGATAGAATAAAAAAAAACAAAGACAAACATGGGAATCTGGATTGTTGTTTTTCTGAACTTGCATGGTCATGTATATTACTTTTGCTAGCTCCTGATAACTAAATACCTTTAGATATTACTGAAATCAAATTATGCTATTATCAACTTGGTTTGTCTTTGTCATCATTGTTGCAACCTAGTGGTTTGGCTGTGAGAACATTTTATGCGTAATCCCAGGTTCAAACCCAGGTCACCACACTTCCCCCTCCCTATGTGTGTTTTTTATTTTAGCTAACCCAGGCCACTAGGCCATTAGAAAAACAAAACAAAAAATTGGTTTGTCTGTTTATTTGTATAAAGCTTTTAATCAATTTCTGAATTCCATGCCGCCCTCCTCTCTTGTGCCCGCTGTCACTTAACTGCTTCTAGTCTTTTAACTTCATACTAGATGATTTAAATTTAGTTGAACTTTTTATAGAATCTATATCATACTAGATGATAAATTTAGTTGAACATTTTGGAACGTAGTCGAATCGTTCAAGTAAAGAGTTGACGATGTCAAAATCATGTATAGGTTTTTCAATATTTAAAAGGTTTTAAATCATGCTAATACCCTGATAAGAAGAGCTAGGAAAAATTTATAATGACAAGCTTTCCACAGTGCCAGACTGTAAAATTCTGTGTATTTTTACTAGTTAATGAGTTTGAATCATGTTCCATTTTCGTTCCATTGTATATTTGTTGTTGATACAAATTCTTCAAACACTTTTTCCTTTTCACTTTATGTTAATACAAAAATCTGTGTATTTTTACTAGTTAATGAGTTTGAATCTCCTAACATAATAATTGCAACTTGCCATCCCTTCCAGCCTCTTGTTTCATTCCTTGATTATATTGATGTCAATGATATTTGAGAAATTTCAGTTCAACTTGTATAGTTATCTAATCTTAAAATGCTACATGAAAAAAATAAAAAGGAAAAGGAAATTGCTTGATGTCACGAAACGGTTCCCTAACGAAATAATATCATTGGACATTGACCTATGTTTTCCATCAAACGTCGGTTAAAATTTTTCTCATTTGTCCGATATTCGTGTCTCTTTTCTTTCATCACACGTAGCACAGCTGACATAAAAATTGAGTTGATGTTATCTACTTGCTGACAGCTTGCTCTCTTACAGTTAATCTGTCTCACCTAAAGAGTGAATGCAAAAGATGTATCAGCATATCAGCATCAGGGAATAGAGTTCTCAGATTGATAGCATATCACCTACCATGGATGAGTGAAAAAAAGGTGAGTGCACTGCATGCTACACTAGGTTGTATGGTAACTGTTAGACTGTATTTTCCGACACAAATAATTTGACAGAAGAAAAACATGTTAAGTTGGGGTTAGTGTTTGTTTACATTACAGATGGTTGTTAGTTCGACAGATTTTGGAACACTTGGCATATTGGAGATTGCAAGTCTATTCAGTTTCGACTAAAGAAATTTAAATTGCTTATGAAGAGACAAATTCAAAAGGTCGAAGACACGTGGGAGCTTGTCAAGAAATCTGAGAGACATAGCAAGACATGTGTCGTAGGTTTTTATTTGTGACTGTTATTTTCAGTTATTTTCTTAATTAGTATATATAGTGGTTCTGTATAGAAAATAAGGGTCACTGATCATTTACAGAAACCTTAAACACTCAAATTATCCAATTACAACGAGAAACGAGTCTTAGGAAAATGTATGTATGATTTGATGTACTAGTTTTCTTCATATATTCAATCAAATGCTTTTCTTTAAAGTTGTTTACCTTTACTTTTTTGTTTCTTTATTTATGAAAGTATTTCGACCCTGTTGAAATAAGCAGTTAAATTCATCTTTTTTACATTCAAACTTATGAATATGATGAACATTCAAACATTTATGAGAAATAATTGAACACATTTTTCCTAGGATTTAATAGTTTGATCCCACAAGTAATTAATTTAAAACTAGTAATTGTTTACCAAAAACAGGGTAAACAAATTGGCACGTCTGGTGGAACCCTTTTGTGCAAAATTTTAAATAAATTCATTTCTTAAAAGTTCATTTGTGTATGCGTTTAAGAAGTGGTAAAGCTCTTCCTGAAATGACTTGTCCAAACACCGAGCTTCTACATCCAACACACAAAGTAACGTTCAAAGTATGCGAGAACAATCAACCCAAGCGTCAGTTGATGGCGCCAATGTGTCAAATGTTATAGGAGTAACTGCTCTTATGCCAGCGTCGATAGTTATGGGGGGTAACTGCTCATGTATCAGTTTCGACAATGACAACCTCGACGCATTCTGACTCGGTGGCATCTGTGCTACCACCAATGAGTTTAATAACACCTATGGGTACAAATCCCCCAATTGGAAACTCTATTGAATCTAGATTCCCTTTTATGCCACAATTTTTGTTACCAATGGTCAGCAAATGCACGCAAACCTCTGAGAGAGTAGGACCCCACATGTACGTACCCGTGTGATCAGCAAATGCACGTGTTAGCATGATCCTTCTGAAAATTATAATTTATTTATCAATGCTATATGCTTCGAGTTGATAATCTCAAATGGTTAATGAGCTTCACCAAATAATGAGTTGTTCATGAAAATCTGAGTTCGATTCATGTGTATGTAAACAATTTTGACTTTACTTATATTCCGGTCGAACTTCAAATTATCAAGATCTCTTTCCACTGAGAATGAAGGATTAATAGAAAAATATTACTCCATCCGTCTCAAATTATAAGTCGTTCTAGGCATTTCATACAAATTAAAAAATGTAATTAATCTTATATAAGAAAAAGAAATTATGAGTAATTTTACAAAATTAGTCAGCATTAATTGTTTGTGAAATATAAATTAAAGAATCGAAAGAAGAAAGAGTAATAAACAATTAAAAATATAATAGAAAAAATAATATTAATATTACGTTGATATTGTAAAACGACTTTTAATTTAAGATAAATTATAATTTGGGACGGAGGAGGTATATGCCCTGGGGTACATGCTGGAGGCACATGTTGGATTGGATTTATTTTTAACTCATTGCACGCTTGTTCATATTCTTACTATTATTTATGGGTCATGTTGCATGAGGGGGCAATAATATGAGGACAAATATGAGATCAACTTTACCCACTTCACATTTCTAAAAGATCACATATGATTTTGGAAGTGTACACATTCAGACCATATAAAAACTGTTCTATTTTGGATGTGTACTTTTGAAATGATTATGGATGTGAGAAAAGTTCCTCCTTTAATAGATCAAGGAAAAATATGGGGTTTTATTAGGTCTTGGAAATGCATTTCAATGGGTATGAACTTCTCTCATCCCCATCTTATGTTTTAGCTTGAGTTAAAACTTGTGGTTGATGAATAGAATAAGAGAATAATTCCTTATTCACACTTTATTGCTATTATTCATGAGTGCAGATAATCTTTAATTTCTCTTTTATCAAACTTTTCACTTGAGTTTACGAAGTCAAAAATAAATTATGTTGCATATATTTTGTGATGTCTTATTTTATATTACCTCCGTATCTAATTATAAGATTATTTTGATAATTTTTTTTGTCCATTTGTACTAGACTTCTTTGTTATTTTCAACTACAATAATATATTTCTTTACATAAATACTCTCTATTTATTATACATCTTTTTCTTCAATCAGTAATAAATAGCATGTTAAAAACATAAACTAGTTCGAATTACAAATATCAACTTTCTTACTTCAAGTGATTTTGCCAATAGGGTCTTATAATTGGGACAAAGGTAGTATACAAGTTTAACAATAAATTTCTATCACAATTTAAATGGTTAACATAGTTTAAATATATAGCCAATTCGAACTCAATAACTGACATAATTAACCACGATTTTAATGTAATTACCTGTATATTATTTTTAACTTTCAATTATATCAATGAATAGATGATTTTGGGATGACTTTTCACTTCCAACTATACCTTTTATTTAAACTATTATATCTACAGTTTTATCCCCTTTACATTATTATTTAAATTGTTAAAATAGGAACAACTTATTAATAAAAAAATATAGTCAAAGTGTGTTAAAATAAAAACAACAATACATGAGCAATATTTGAAACGATTAAAAGATCGTTTATTTTAATTTTATTTGCCAAAAATTTATGATAGAAAGATCGTTTATGACAATTTTAATGTCATTAACTATATATTATTTTCAACTTTCAAGTATATCATTGAATAGATGATTTTAGGATGACTTTTTCACTTCAAACTATATCTTTATTATATCTACAGTTTTATCCCCTTTACATTGTTATTTAAATTATTAAAATAGGAACAACTTATTAATAAAAAAAATAGTCAAATTGTATTAAAATAGAAACAACACTACATGAGCAATATTTGAAACGATTAAAAGATAATTTATTTTAATTTTATTTGCCAAAAATTTATTTGGTCATAGTATATATCAGTTTTATTTTTTTTAACATTAAAAAAATGGTTAATTGAACAACTTGTTATATTTTTTGAACATTCACCGAACATAATTAATCACATATTTAAAATTTAAATTTTTGTTGAAGCCAAATGATATCATATTGAGCCCAACAAAAAAAAATTGTTGAAACTTGTATGTCAAAATATCATCTATGAATATTTCCGCAAGGATGAATTTGTTAACTATTTTTTTTTTTTGAAGCACTTATTCACATGATTTTGATGACTTGCCAACTTGTACATCATTCATATTGAAATAGAATTTTTTTTTTTATAATTAGGTGTTAATAATTAGTGTTTACGTTAGTTTTTATGATCAAACTTTTAAAACTCTTTCAATATCTCTCAACTCGCCAATCAAATTAGTTACATGAGACCGAATGAAATACTTCTATTGTAGCAAAAAAAGTTTTGCAAAGTAAGCAAAATAAGAAAGTAAAGGAGACGAGAACAGTCCAGTTAAACTCTTGTTGTTTATTTTTTTTTATTTTTTTATTTCTGTATCAAAGCATGAAATTTGGATTTTTGACACTAATAGTTCCGGAGATTATCTCCAAAATATAAGTGTATGCTCGTGTGCACATTAGATATCTCTCGCAGCTTCACTGTGGTTTTATCAAAGCAACAAATTAGAACTTCACTCTTGACACGTGGCATTGTGCAATATTGATGTTTCTAAACATACATCAGTTTATCGGGTAAAGATCTTCTCCATTTATAAAAATAAATGGAAGATGCAATTTGAAGAGAGATAGAGACATAAAATAGATAGTGGGTTTCACCGTCGTTAATTACTTTTTACTTTTTTATGTGTCTTCATCTCTCCAAATGGTAGAAATGGAAAGGATGATAAATGAATCTTAACTCAGTTGGAACTAGCTATGAGACTAATTTTCATTTGATTAGTTAGGGCGTAGGTCAAACCTTAAGCGTGTTTGATTCTATAATAACGAAAGTAATTTCAATGAATTAATTTTACAAGATTATTAGCAAAAGCTCCCATAAAAGAGCCTCTAAAATCTCTAAATATCCAGACACAAGTGGAGAGGCCAAGGATCCTCTAGATGCACCATCAAGTTTGCATTTAAGCCAATATTTAAAAGGAGCAAGGCAATAAATTGAGCAAATAGTCACTTTAGTCCCTGACTCTGCACTTCGCTGTCATAAAGGTCTCTGACTCAGAATTAAATACAAATAAGTCACTGACTCTGCACTTTCGTTATGACTTTAGTCTCTGCCGTTAAAAAATTATGTCAAGTGATAATGTTGCACATGTTTTATGCTGACAAGGAGTATGAGGTGTCACGGAGACTAAAGTGACATTAGAAAATTATCACTTTGGTCCCTGGACCGAAAATTAATATCCCCAAATTTAATCTCAAATCCCTAAATCCTTAAATCTAAAAAAATTATGATTGGAAGTAATCAACCAAAATCTCTATGTAGTACTTGCTGGACTACTTCAGTAGGTATTTTCTATGCAGTGGTTGGGCAATCAAGGTTTGGAACAACCTGTTACTTGGTATGGTTTTGTGCATGCTTTTTATATGGTCATAATACATTGTAGTTATTAGTGTGTTTTGGTTATATGCAATAGAGAGATATTTTCATAACGAATTGAGGGAATAACCTTAATGATATAAAGAAAGTCAAAATTGCACTAATTTGATATAAAGAGATAAAAACACATTTAGAACCATAAACTCTGCTACTATATTCACTTTATGCAGTAATCTCTTTCAACACCAAGTTGTCATGCCATGAACCCAATACATAGAGCAACAATGTACTTCCTGTTTAGAAGTTATGCAGCTTAACATATTCCTGGAATTCATATTTATTAGCATATAGTATATTGGTCTAATGAATAATAAGCATATATTATAGAGTTCTAATCATATATCCATTATATAGACAGTTATCGGCCTATAAATGTTTGAAGGCATTTTACCAAAAGCATGATTGATATTTCAAATATCTTGCTGGTTTGGTATTTGGTTTATTTTTTCAAACATTGGTTTGATATGGTAGACCAGTTCAATACATAATTTTCTTAACTGCTTTACCAATCATATAATGTAGTTTAGGCATTTAGGGATTCAATTTGGGGATATTGATTTTCGGTTCATGGATTAAATAAAGTGATCATTTTCTATTGTCATTTTAGTCCATGTGACACCTCATACTCCTAGTCAGCATAAAACATGTGTCACATCATCACTTAACATATTTTTTTAACGGCAAGGACTAAAGTGATGACGGAAGTGCAGAGTCAAGAACTTATTTGTATTTAATCCTGAGTCAGGGATCTTTCTGACAGCGAGGTGCAGAGTCAAGGATTAAAGTGACTATTTGCTAGCGATAAATTCGAGTGACTTTAGGAGTAGCTAGAGCATGACAAGTAGCCCCACGAAAATTTATAATGTAGAACTCTTCTATACAAGAGTGCATAAAGTTCTTTATGATTCATTTATTGTTATAAAGACCAATTGTATTAAAATACGAGTAAACCATCAAATTTGTCATTGTCTTTGTAAATCACTTTTAAATTAGTCTCTGACTATATTAATATTTCAAATTAGTCCTTGTCTTTGTTAAAAGTTTCTCAACTATGTCCCTTATCATGTGACAAAAACATAAAGATAAAACCTAATTGAGAAACTTTTGACAAAGACAATGACTAATTTGAAATATTATTAGAGTCAGAGAGTAATTTGAGAGTGACTTACAAAGACAAAGACCAATTTAGTGGTTTACTCATTAAAATACGTTGATTTTGCACATATATCGTAGAAATATTCTAAATTTTCATTGATTTACACTAACGATGCATTTTTTGTTGAAAGAAATATGCATATAACATTTCATCTATACTATATATAAAGAAAACTACCATTTTCGGCTCTTTTAGGCTGGCTTTTTCTCTTTCTAAAAATGCCCTTAAATTTCAATACAAGTAACACATCTAACAAATAAATAAGAATAAATTTAAATATTAAAATAAAAGTGTAACAAATACAAGTGTCCAATTTTTTCGTTTATCATTAAAAAAGTGTAACAAACTATATGAATGTGTCTATACTTACTCTTTCATTATTCCAATTATACTCTTAAACAACAACTTTTTTTATAATAAAGATTGTTGTTGATGTCATTAAAAAAAAAGAATTTAAATTATATTTTTTGGTTTTTTTTTTACCAAAGCAAAGTTAACTATTATCATTAATCAACCAATATTCAATACAAGAAGGATAAGATTAAAAATACGGTGACTAGCCCAAGAACAGGCCGCCCTAGATAAAGTGTGAGCAACCATGTTTGCTTGTCTCCTAACAAACTTCACCTCGAAGTTGGAAGTAAAGATAACTGATAAATAATACTAGAAACAATATCATAGAATTCCGAATCACCATGGTCCGGAGACGATAGAGCTTGCACTAGAGTAGCTGAGTCGAACTCGAAGACAACTCGGTCCCATCTGTTCACATCTGCAAAGTGAATGACATCGAGTAAGGCTATTGCCTCCCCTTCCAACACTGTCATATTTGCCCGCTGCCATTTTGTTTGAGCCCGAATAAATTGCCCACGGGAGTATATTTTTTTTGTTATATTGTTGGTTTCATTGAAATAGATAATCATGGTTAGTTTGATCTATTATAATTTGAAAGCAAAAAACATTTATATTTTTACTTTTAATCGAAATTAAAATTTCATAAAAAAATACTCTTCATAATTTTCAAACGTTAGCACAATAAAAAGAGCGGAAAGACGGACACATGAGTACCCATCTTTTTGCTAGTTAGTAATAATAGTCAATATAATCGAGTACTTCAAAATAAATAATGGGACTAACTGATAACATGGCCTCTCCATCAAGAAAGTGAGCTGCACGTTGACTTGTCGCCGACTAACGATGCATATTGATCGGTAGTTAAAATGAATTAAACATAAAATGATTTATATTTCATACATTCACATATAATTAATTTGAATAATACATTTAAAGTTTTTTTATTTTTATATTTTGTCATTGGCTAGTGGTCAACTCAAAATACTAATTGAACACACACAAAAAAAGGGAATATCCTATCCTGTGTTCAAACCTAAAATATATCTTCACAAGTCACAACTAAACCACTAGACCGTAACAACTGGGGTAAAATCATCACATTTAAAGATTAGAACTTCAAATCTAAACTTTAAATTAGAATACAAAATCAATTATAGAAAAAAGTACATGGAGGTGTCATAATTAGTTTTATGTATCTTAACTTGTTTTTATGTCTTAACTAAAGTGAATCCAAACCAACAAGAATTGACACTAATAGAAGATAATAGACTTGCTAAAAAAAAAGAGAGAATATACTTTTACAATATAGTGAACTAAAATTCTAATTCAAACATAAGCAACTAGAAGAAAAGAGTGGATTCAAATTGATGATTGTGCCTAGAAAAGAGTGGATCCAAATTGATGACTGTGCCTAAATTAGAAGAATTGAAATGGAACGTGGAAATATGCATGCTCTTTGTGTAAGCCAACATTCGTGTGCAAGTGGCAAATTCCCATTCTTCCAAAGGAATTGGTGTACGAAAAAAGTGTTTAGTTTGTATTTGCTAAATAAAAACACTACAGTGGACATGTGGGTTAATGGGTACTGTAGTGGGGTGTGTCATTGAGCACATTCATGATTCCATTCATTCCAACAACAACAATAACAATATCATGTTTGAGTTTGTCTTTCTCTAACTTTCTATTTCACCATTGTGAATTGACATGCACTGCATGGTTGATGCCCAAACATTATACTCCAGATGCCATGAATTATATTATATACTATCTTATATTTTTCCCTAAAAGATACTATTTAAGATACATTATCTGGCTTAATATAGTAGCTATCTTTTTGTGCTTAATAAATAGTTATCTAATAGTTTCACCAAAAGAAATTGTTATCTATTTGTATTTTTTGCTTTTCATTCTACTTTCACTTTTTCTATAATTTCAAGTGAGATTCACATTGTCAATGATAGAGAATCTCAAACAAATTGTTTATCAGTTCCTTTAATTTCCATTTCTTTTCCTTTCTTGCTTTAAATAATTACACAAACATATTATACTCCTATGTTCCACAATAATGGATCTACTATTAAACAATTTCAAACATATGAAAAATATGTATCAATAAAAAGATAGAATAATGCTTTTATATTACTTTTATCAAGTATTAGTGTGTTTATCATTTTCATAAATACGAAATGGAAAATATTGAATTTAGAAACTAAAATAGAGAGAAAAAAATAAACAATATTGTCTTGAAAATTGAAATGTGCCAATTATGAGTGAAAAGTGAAACAAAAATATTATTGACACGTTGACTATTGATGGTAAATTTAGGCTCATATGTTATTCTTTTTTTTTTTTTTTTTTTTTAAAAAACTTATAT
>Ga0228711_1000961_pt1 | contig 39919 bp, 28 predicted proteins | sample MedpolnodulmetaG_2_FD_177996 | JGI IMG/M metagenome (GOLD analysis project Ga0228711, IMG submission 177996) | Root nodule microbial communities from Medicago polymorpha collected in Santa Monica, California, United States - brown nodules | ecosystem: Host-associated > Plants > Roots > Nodule...
GTTTTCTTTTTTTTTTTTTGTTTTTTTTTTTTTTTTTTTTTGTTTTTTTTTTTTTTTTTGGATAAATGTATCTTAAACATGTTAATGAATGTCTGCAGCGCTTTGGAGTATGGGCTGACTGGAATAATCCCTATCTTACTCTAGATCCGGAATATGAAGCTGCCCAGGTAGCTGGTACAGCCTTTCTCGTTTACTCTTATGGATTTATTAACCGGACACAGAATTCAGCACTCTAGATGTCCTATTCATGATGTATTATAGATATTAGAGTTTAGGACTTTACTTTCAGATTTTGGATTATTTTTCTTTGAGAACTCTTATAGAAAGGACCTCAAAATTCTGTCAAGACCTAGTTAGATTGTGCAAACTGCTTTAGTAATGAAAAATTTCATTTGCACATGACTTCAATTCATACCAGTTATTATATAGTCCTCATAAGTTGCATCGTAATTTTAGATTGAAGTATTTGGCCAGATGGCCTTGAAAGGCTATATCTACCGAGGCAGAAAACCTGTTCACTGGAGTCCTTCGTCACGGACAGCTCTTGCTGAAGCCGAGTTAGAGGTAAATTGATTTTATCACGGTGAACCTTTTTTCTAATGTCTATTGCTATTGTACTATATGCAACCTGGTATTGTATAGCGTGTGTGGAAGCCGCACAATTCTCGCCTTCTTGGCCAATTAGCATGTGAATGCTTACAGTTTTCTCTCGTGTTACACTAGATGGAGCAATATTTTATCATATCCTTATTGTATCTTAGCATAATTTATGATAATTTAAATAGTCTCTCAAAGCTTGGTTTCTGATCAGAAGTGATTATAAGAACAGCGTCCAATGAGCAGGTGAGTTGTTGAAATGGCAGGGGGGTGTCTGCAAAAGACACTCCGACACTCAAGTCAGAATGTGAGCAAAGAGTATAGAGTTTAAGGGTGAATGAATTGTAACCTTGGAGGATGTGAAATGTCCTCTTTTATAGGTGAAGGATGAAATCCTTCTAATGATGGCCGAAAGCCGTTGGTCAACGGTTACAGACGGCAGTGTTTGTAATCGTCGAGCGCTGTGGATTGAAGTTGAGGGGGAGACGCTATGATCATTGATTCTGATGCCCATAGCCATTGCGGGCACACCTCCTTTGCATGCAGGGTGAGGGTGTGAATAGTGTTTCTTGGGCTTTGGCGAATTGGGCCTGATTTTGGATTCTGGTCTGGCGAGCCATGCCCTTTGGGCAGTCAAGAACAGTTTCTATATTTCATTACTTAGGATAAAGAGCTAAGTATTATTATAAATAAGGGCCAATGCCTTGTTGTTTGTAATATATATTATTATCATTCCAAGTATTTCTGAAAACTGATTTGATGGATGTTTGAGTATTTATTTACTACCTAATTGGTTTTTCCTCTCTCAATACCCTAATAGATTAACTCTTTAACTTAAATATTTCTGAAACCTGATTTGATGGATGTTTGAGTATTTATTTACTACTTAATTGGTTTCTATGTAGTACCCTGAAGGGCATGTTTCAAAAAGCATATATGCCATTTTCAGAATTGCAAGTGCTCCTCTAATGCCGAGTGACCTACTACAAGAATTCCCAAATTTGTGTTTGGCCATTTGGACTACTACTCCATGGACTATTCCTGCCAATGCAGGTAGGTTTTTTATTCGTTGCATTTTCCATGTTGGCTTGGGTTGAAGATATCATTCTTGTTGCTTTTGCTAGTCATAATGATCTCAATTTTTGTCCTCTACTTGTTCTTCTATGAATTTCTGTGATAAACTGAAATGTCTTGAGTTCTGTATTTATGGTTCTTTATTTATTTATTCAATTAAAAAGGAACACTAGATTTGGAGGTTTGGCTTTCTACTTAATCTGCTATAATTAGCACTGCTTGTTTTGTACCAGTAGTTTTGTTTGTATCTGTTAATGACCAGGAGGCCCCCAATGCATGTTCCTCTCAAATCTATCCATATAATCTTTGACGGAGTGTTCTTGCTTCAAGGTAGCCAACCTTTCCAACATACCGCTGCCATAACTCTCCCCAAAACTTCGAATCAAGGCATTGGAAAACATTTCCCAGGTTGAGTCTTGGTTCTTTTGGCGCCAAACACTAAACCAAAGCCCCGCCATATCTTCAATGGTAATATACACCGACTTCAACTTTTCTAAAGCGCGAATGTCTTGTACTTCAAAGCACTTTTCCACCCTGTCAATCCACCCAATTTGGTCTGCCCCTTCAAAACCCGGTAATTCCACTTTCTTGGATCAGATTTTGTTCCCCTTAGACTCCTTTGAAGGCTCACCTTCCTTGCACTTGATCTTCCCCTTTGGACTAGAAGAATTTTCATGTGTTTTCCTCTTTGCATCCAGTCTCATCACTCTCATCACCTGATACCTTGCCACTTCCTCTAGTTGGCAATCAGTTGTTTGATTTCTTCGGTTGTGGCCACATTGTTGCAGTGGTTAGCGAGTTGTGCCATACACTCCATTACCATCTTCTTGAAAAACACGTCTGTACTCGCAAAACCCTCCATATGCATCTTCATCCTTCAATTAGACTAGCTATCTCTCAAGGATCTGTCGAGTCGAACCAACTGATAGATTCTTTTTTTATCAAAGTGGATAAAGAATAGTGGTGCAAGAACATAAAAGGAAAAAAAACAAATTTGTAGTTTATTAGCTCTACCAAGGTAGTTTCCCTTCGCAACTGTTCCAAGTTACAACAGGTCACAAAACAATTCACACACTGACTGTGCTCTCCTTTTCCCATCTAATTTGTATTCAAACCCTCTTACAAACTTCCATTCCCCTGCTCCCTATGCCTCTTTCTATAATACACGTTGAATAATGGGCCTTGGGCATCTTGGTCCCTAACAGTATCCTTACATATCTGGTACGTAAACTTATACATTATTCTTTACAGTTAAGAGTTTGCTGAAGTAGACTTTAGGCAAGATGGTAATCCTTTTCTACTAGAATTAGTCACTTTTGGCCCTGAGTACCCGTGAAAATAAAGTTGGAAAAAAAGAGAGACCGACACTGTTTACATGCACCCTTTTTTCTTCAAAAATATCTTATCTGCATGTTGGATAACAGTGTCATTTCTGGCACACATTGTATCAATCAATAGTCAATTTCTTTAGTTATTTAAATGTTTTAGTTTAGATATGTTGCTCTTTCTCCTCACCCCTTCTTTCTACTGTATTGTGCCCAGCTGTTGCAGTAAATTCCAAGCTTGAGTACGATGTTGTTGAAGTAGAATCACTAAATGAACACGACTCTTCATCTGGTGACACTAAAAAGAAAAGGCTTGGAATTGTTTTGAAGGATGAGAAAAAGCTATTTCTCATTGTAGCTTCAGAACTTGTGCCAACGTTAGAGGCAAAATGGGGTGTGAAGCTTGTTTTCAAGAGAAGGCTGTTGGGCTCTGATTTGGAAAACTACAGGTTAATATGGATGTACCAAAATGAACAATTGTTTTCTTCTTATTTGATTTTGCCACTGCTATTTGTTTCTGTAACTATGTGTTTAAAATTATTGTTATTTACCTATGGTGCATGAGAAATTTTCGCACTAAAGATATGTTTAATTATTATGATCTCAGATACATCCATCCAGTAGATAATAGGGAATGTCCGGTCGTAGTTGGGGGAGATTATATTACAACAGAAACAGGAACAGGACTGGTCCATACAGCTCCTGGACATGGTCAAGAAGATTATGTGACTGGTCAGAAGTACGGGCTACCCATACTATCTCCAGTAGATGATAATGGAATATTCACTGAAGAAGCTGGGCAGTTTAGTGGACTTGATGTTCTTGGTGAAGGTAACACTGCTGTTGTGAAATATTTGGATGAAAATTTGTCACTCATCATGGAAGAATCATACCGTAAGCTATTTCTGTCTCTTCATGCAATTTTCTAAATGTTCAACCTATAATTAATTATACATCGATTCATCATCATGGTCTCTTATCTTTTTTCTGATTTAGAACACAAGTATCCGTATGATTGGCGGACAAAAAAACCAACAATATTTAGAGCAACAGAGCAATGGTTTGCATCGGTTGAGGGATTCCGTGAAGCTTCTATGGATGCTATTGGCCGTGTAAAATGGGTTCCACCTCAGGTATTGCATTTAAAGTTTTTTTTGCTACATAATTCTGTTTATTTGTAAAGTTTTGTTCTGTTAGAGATGTGCAACTCATCATTTTTCGGTGCTGCCTTTTGCTGATATATGTGAATTGCTTAGGGAGAAAACAGAATCTCAGCAATGACCTCCAGCCGCTCTGATTGGTGTATATCACGCCAAAGGACATGGGGTGTACCCATTCCAGTTTTTTATCATATGCAGTCTAGAGAACCTCTTATGAATGAAGAGACAATTGAGCATATCAATGGTTAGTGAAGTGAAAAAATAGCAACTTCATGTTCTTTTAATTCTTTAAGACTCAATTTATGATTATGTACTACGCAATTTCATTTTTAGTTTGGTAGAGTTACTTTTTTTATAGTTAATAAATATAAAACAAATATTATTGTCCATATTTGATTACATGTAAATATTGCAAAGTTTCTTAATAGCTTATGCTCTTCTAAATTATGTTGGTCCTACGAAATCAACGCATCTTATCATTGATACTTTGCTTTTCTTTCTGTGACTGTCAGCTATTATAGCCCAAAAGGGTAGTGATGCATGGTGGTACATGACAGTAGAGCAACTCCTCCCAGCTAATTATCGTGATAAAGCTGCTGAATATGAAAAGGGAACTGATACAATGGATGTGTGGTTTGATTCAGGTACAATAATATTCTGGTGCCAAATGCTTTTTAATTTCCATTCATACATATGGTTGCAAAGGTTCGGCCAATATTACACGCATTTATTACAACTGGAATCTTTTTCTGGTACATGTCCATAATTGTATGATGCATGGGTAATATCCCTTTCTATCATTACTCTTTGAACCTCGTTGGCCTGAACAGCCGACCCTAGGACCTTAGCCATACCCCGAACCTCCAGATGCCTGAGCTAATCCTGCTGGCATATAGTTGTCTGTAATTTTTTTTCATTGCTTGCTTTCATTGAATTTGGTGTCTCATGGCTGGTTATTTTTACGCCAGGTTCCTCCTGGGCTGCAGTCTTGAGAAAAAGAGACTCCCTTGGCTTTCCGGCAGACTTATATCTTGAAGGAACAGATCAGCATCGAGGGTGGTTTCAGAGTTCATTGCTAACTAGTATAGCTACAACAGGTAATGGATTTTTTTGACATTTCCACTATCATGGTTATCTTTCGTACAATCAAAACCATGTCCTTTGTCCCTCAAATTAACAAGGAAAATACTATTTATAACATAGACTTGTCTCATTCTCAATGCTAAAACCGTAACAAGAAAAGACAAAAGGAATAGGGTGTAAATGCTTAATTTGCATAAGTAAATCACCCCTGGGTTCACCATTTATTTTCAGATGAAAATAAAATATGCTTGAAAGACCCGCGAAAGTTATTTAGCGCATATACTGCTGCTATCTTGGCATCTTGCCTTGATAAATCAGACAACCAATCAACCTTATTATTTTTACCATGTTTGACCAACTCTGATTAAAGGTGTTAGTTGGAGCAGTATAGTTACCTGTGACTAGTCGCCTCTTGGCTAACTAGCTAACAAAATTTAGAGTATTCAGTGTATACCATTGTAGAAGTTCATTTTCAAAAGTGCTCATTCGGTAATAAATTGACGTTTGCACAAAACTTTTGAGTTTGGGGTAAAATTCAATTTCACCTTCAAACAATGATTAAAATTTAAAATATTTGTTTAGTGTGATGCATTTCTTAGCATCTTTTTTAACTTAATAAATATTTAAAAAAATATCAATCGAGAAAAATATTAGAAACCTAAAGGTTTAGGAATAATTAGACAGCTTGAATTCAATAGTGATAAAGATATTGGTGAAATCGCAAATATGATTTTTTTTTCATTTAGTTATTTACTTTTTAGTCTAAATATTATGAGACTAAAAAAAGCACATGATTTTTGTATTCTTTAGACTCTAAAAAAATGCAAAAATCGTGTGTTTTTAGTCCCAATAGGGACTAAAACATATTCTTTTTTGGTCTGTAGACAAAGAGGCAAACACCATTGAATTCATGCCTAATCTTAATCGTCTCTAATGACTTTCTACACTACAGGGCTGTTTGGGTGAGAATGTTTTCAAATATTTATATTTATGCCAGTCAGACACTAATTCTGTCATTTTTGTCCAATACAGGAAAGGCTCCATATTCTTCTGTTTTAACTCATGGGTTTGTATTGGATGAGAAAGGCTTAAAGATGAGCAAGTCTGTGGGTAATGTTGTGGATCCACGTAGTGTGATTGAAGGAGGAAAAAATCAGAAGGCAAGTTACATAAATGTATTGTATAAAAATTCTGGAACCATATCAAACCCTATAATTTCACTTTACCAAAATTGCATTGTTCTCAGGAAGCACCTGCATATGGAGCTGATGTCCTGCGGCTTTGGGTTTCTAGTGTAGATTATACCGGGGATGTGATGATTGGCCCACAAATTCTTCGTCAAATATCAGAAGTGTACCGGAAGTTACGGGGAACTTTAAGATACCTCTTGGCAAATCTTCATGACTGGAAAGTAAGTTCGAGTCCTTTTTTTTTTGCCTGGAACGACTGCCTACTTTGAAATTTTGCCAGATGTATCTTTACCTGTCAGCATGTATCTTTTTCATACTTCTAAGTATGCAATTGTTTTGTTGACGTGACAGGCAGATTATACAGTTCAATACGACGAACTTCCGAGGATTGATAGGCATGCATTATTTCAACTTGAGAATATTGTAAAAAATATTCAAGGGAATTATGAAAGTTACCAGTTTTTCAAAATATTTCAGGTAAGTTGGTTTAGACCCTAGAGAAACATTCTATATATACACAATATATTTATATGCTAGTGCTTAACCCGTTCAAATGTGGATTTGTTTGATTGTATTTTGTTATAGTAGAATTGAAAATGTTCTTTGGGATGAAAGGGGGTTATTTGTGGCATAGGATTCATCTCTCAATTTTATATCTTCACATAGAAATTTGAATTCAGTTTTCTTAGCATGACTTAGCTGATTTTTTCTCATCTTATTGTTTGATTTACCAAAAATTAGTGTGTTTTTTTTCTTCACATTTTCAGATTTTACAGAGGTTTGTCATAGTTGACCTTTCAAGTTTCTATTTTGATGTTGCCAAAGATCGATTATATGTTGGGTACATTTCTCCTATACCCTATATTTTGCATTTTCAAATACAATTATGGACATATATTTAGGTTTTGATATGCGCAACTCAGTATTTGTATGGGAGCACAAGATGTGAATATTGCCTGTTTTACATTTTATTCTGTGTTTATTAAAAAAAAACATCTCTTTATGCTATTTTTTTTGTAGTGGATCGACTAGTTATACAAGGAGAAGTTGTCAAACAGTTCTTGCCGCTCATCTCCTTTCTATTGTAAGAGTAATAGCGCCAATATTGCCCCACTTAGCTGAGGATGTGTGGCAGAATCTTCCATTTCAATATACAACCGAATATGGTTCCTTTGCTGAATTTGTATTCGAATCAAGATGGCCAACTTTGAATGAAAGATGGCTTACTCTTCCTGCTGAAGAAATTGAGTTGTGGGAAAAGATCCTCGAGGTACACTAATTTTTCCAACCACGCGTGTTAAGCAACCTACTTTCTTGGTTTCTTAGAAGATAATTTATTCTAGTAACTATAACTTGGCACCAATTTTTCGTTGAACATTATAAAATAAGTGAATAGCTACTTCATCACTTAAAAGGGATCAAACTATTAAATGCAATAATCTCTTTCAAAGCTAGTATCTTTGTTTTACATTATCTTTCAAAAACCATCTATCCTAAAAGCTTCAACTATTTGGTAGAGTCGTAGAGACTCATCTATAATTTTACATCTAATACACATTTGAAGTGTGTCTGAACTTTGAAATGTGGATAACATGCAAACCTATGTTTTATTGTTTTGTATGTAATCAACTATATTATGATAAAACGGGGAAGCAAGGTATGAAATTTCCTGATCACTTGATGATTCAGGCTCTAATTTTATATCAAGAAGCAACTCTTCTCAAAGCTTAGGTAGCTATGCCATTAGATGAAATCTCAAAAAGGTTTTATTTTTTGGGGTATGTTCACGGCTTATACTTAAATTGCATTAGAGATTTGGTTTTTCTAGATGTGGAAATGGTTCATTATTTAGCCAATCATAGCCTTTATTTGGAATTTTAAGAATTTCATATTTACAAGTAATGAGAATGACTAAGGATTTGAAGATGTTGGGCTATAAATGAAGGAAAAATTGCGTCATTTTAAATGTGAAATAAATTAAATTATTTAATGATTCTTTTTCTTTTAATCAATTATTTCAAGTGTTTTTTTATTGTTCCTCGCTTTTATTGATGCTTTTCTATTGATTGGCTTGCAGTTACTACTAAAAATTAAAGCTGTCTCATAATTTTTTCTTTCTCAAATTTTCTAAAACTACAAATAATAACATATTAGTTATTTTTTCTATGTATCTGTTACTAAACGAGTACACCTTTTTCCAGCTGAGAACAGAGGTGAATAGAGTGTTGGAGGTGGCTCGAACTGAAAAATTAGTTGGTGCCAGTTTAGATGCGAAGGTTCACATTTATACATCTGATTCCATCATGGCATCCAAGCTATCTGAACTGTGTACAAACGAAATTGATGCTGATACATTGAATAAGTTATTCATAACATCTCAGGTATGTCTAAAATTACAATACTTTTCAGTGACTAAAAGCAAATGAAAACTGAAGATACAATATTTAGGGGCTGCTGTGTGAGTGTGTATAACTAGTTTTGATTCCAGAACTAGTTATTATTATTAAATAAATTTTCCTAAACAAAAACAATTAATTTTCATCATTGAGGCTTTTAGATTTAGGCCCAAAAAACTAGACTTGGAATATCTTTAGTATCAAAGATGTTTCAAATTCTTATCATATTTTTTATATTTAGACATTAGGATACAACACTCAGATATACTATGAACTAACTCTTGGATAATGTTGCACCCAAGAGTTAACATTTGATCATATATAAGCTTTATCATGTCATTAATTAAACTGTGTTAACATGTTTCATTGGCAATACTCAGGCTGAGATTCTTCCTTCACTGGAAGATGAACATGTTGCAAATATACCATATAGTGGTGAATGCCTAATTCAGGGTAACAGTAAAGTGTGGATTGGTATATCTCGTGCTAGTGGTTCCAAATGTGAAAGATGTTGGCATTATTCACACCAAGTTGGTTCATTTTCAGACCACCCTACTCTTTGCAGCCGCTGCTATGATGTTGTTGCTGTTCAGATGCCCTCTGGCTCTGAAGTAGCTGCTGTCAGCTAATATTTGAGTACAAGAAACTTTTATTCAGTTCCAACTTCATTTGTTTTAAAATAAAAATATTTATTTTTGAAATTGAATTGTAATAAATTCTAAATGTAAAAATTATATCATTTACAATTGGTACATGACCTTGCATAACAAAAAAATAAAAAATAAAAATCCAAGTATAATATTTATATTGTTAGTGTATAGTAATTAAATTCTATAATTGATTTTAAATTTAAGGTATCATGAGTGAATTTACAAAATTATATAACGTTAAAAAAATTATAATTTTATTTTGATTTAAATTTGTAATGAAAGTAATTTAATTTTAATTAAATATTTACACAATAAATCGTCATTAATAGCTAGATGGAGCTTCTTTTTCCTTTATTTTGTTTGACAGATGGAACTTCTTTTTCCTAAAAACTGATGAGTTATAAATAAAAAATAATAATACACCGTTCAAAAAGAGTTAGTTCACCATTATCACATTTCAAAGTATCTGTTGAGAATGATTGTGTAATAAGGCAAATATTGCTGTCTAAATTACAAGAGAAATTTTACAAGAATTGTATTTACAAATTAACGCAAGAGATAAGAGGTATTTGTTCTTTTTTTTGTGTGTGTGTTAAAGATGGTACAATCGATGTATTGGTGATGAGATTCCAATTTCTGCTCTTTACCCAAATGGTTTTGCTCATTCCCAAAGTAAATGTACATATTGCCCCTGCGTCAGTTAACTTACGCTCAGGTTAACAATAGCGTGAGTTAACTCACGCCTGTTTGGCCGGTGGTCACAACTCAAGAACACGTTTTTTGGATTTTGGTCGGTTATTCAACCTTGATTTTATTGAGTTTTACACGTTTTTTTTACTGTTTTTTGACTGCATTTAGTGCATATAAAACCTATGCACTAAATTATTTTCATTTAGGCCTTTTTTCAATTTTTTTTTAATACGTAACTTTATTCGAGTTTAGTCTATACACAAATTTTATTCTAATTCACTTAAAATAAATATTTATTCGATAAATAAATACAAATATAAATAAAAGAAAATGAACTAAATTAATATTTATTCATTAAATACAAAATTAGAAAATAAAAGCAAATATAAAATAAAAAGAAATGAACAAAATTGAGGCATATAACAATATCTCATTTTATTAATAGAATTCATACAATACAATAATTGATACAATGATTTATTCGAATTCACTAATTTATTCTACTTATTTTCTCCCTCTTGGGGTAAAAATTGATCAATCTTCTTGGGGTAAAATAGTGAGCAGCCTTCCTGGAGAAAATACATCATCAACCCTTGGGTTAAATTTAAATCTGATTTTTTTTATGCCCCAAGAAGAATCTTTTTACCCACGGTAAAAAGTTTGTGGAGTAAAAAAAAGCAGATTTAAACTTATCCCAAGGGTCGATCACTTCCCCAAGTCGGCTACTCACTATTTTACCCCGAATAAGTTTGATCACTTTTGCCCCCAAAGAGAATATTGAAAAAAAGAAAGAAATAAGAGAAATAGAGAGAGAGAGTGAGGAGGGGGAGAAAGTGATATGGTGTGAGGAATTAGGGAAGTATAGAGGGTATTTATAAGTGGGAATGGTAGTATAGGTTATAAACATCATTAATGTGGTCAAAAAACGTGTAAAATTTGGTATAAAACGTATGGATTGAATGTTGAAAAACTGACCAAAGACCAAAAAACGTTTGTTCTTCAGCTTTGGTCACCGGCCAACTAGCGTGAGTTAACTCGCGCGAAGGCTCAGTGGTGCGTGACTTAAGTCACGCAGAGCTAACACTGGCGTGAGTTAACACACGTAAAGTATACACTAGCGTCACGTAAGGGCATTTTGAACATTTATTTTGGGAATGAGTAGTTTGGGTAAAGAGGCAGAATTCAATATTCTTTTCTCCTGTCTCTCTAAACCCGTGCACAATCTCTCACCCTCGGTGCCAAAAAAACACGAACTCGGATTCTATGTGATCTCTGACTCTGCGCATTCATGCAGTCAAGAGATTCGCAACCATCCGATCAAGCAAATTATAATTTTCTCTAAATACTAAAATTACGGAGCTTGCGTATGTAGTGCAGGGAATCTGAGTTCCAAGAACCACCACTTGAGTCTCCCCGCCATTCCCACCACTGTCCCCTTCTACAGACTAACGTCTCCTTAAGGTTTGGTCACATACTAGCTATCTATGCCTAGGATACAGGGATGAATCTCATCAAAATCATGGTGCGAAAAATGAAGTATCACAACACCATTTTGGGTTACTCCTTCACGAGTTGGAGAAAAGATTTCCATGTAACGTCATTATGGAACCTCAAGTTTTTCCATTGCAGCACGACTTGCCCAAAAAAAGGGGCAGTGTGATTGTACACATGGTGATGCTTCACTGCTGTGAGTCTTCTATAGCAATGTACGATGGTGATCGAGCTACATAGGACTATCCAGAGAACACTCACCAGACAACAATTGGAAACAATTTTATAACATCAAATGAAAACAGAGCCTTAAACATTAGTAACCTCTTTGTTTAAGGTTCTTCTGCTTGAAATTCTTTATTATCTCAACTCAAAATATTTTAGTATTACTTACAAAGTTAACCTCTTGTAACAACAAAATTTGAACCACAGCCTTGTGAACATAAATATCATCCTTATTCAATAGACCAACCTTCGTCGGCTCAATCTCAATTTTAGAACCTTAAATAAATGAAGCCAAACTATCACTAAACATACAAGTTTTTTTTTTTTTTTTTTTTTTACTTTAAACATCACACGTCAAGAATGACAATTTGATCGGACAAGCTAATGAGCCATAGATAGGCTGAAAATATATTTCTGAACCTTAACCTTAGAGGAGCTATTTTGACCAAGATATGAAGCAAAATAAAAAAATACAACAGCTCTAATAATTTTACAACAGTTCTTAATCTCCCAGCCATAAAGGATTCAATATATTACTGGTTAAATATGATGCAATCAAATGCAAAACCAGGAGCACAAACACTCACACTACACAGCGGATGCAGCTTTGATTAATTTACAGGCAAGGGGTATTTCCATACAAGACGGACACATTCCCCCCACTAGCTTATTCATGTGACATACAGATGCACAGGTTAGTAGTATTCATTGACTTATGTGTTCTGCATAAACGAATCAATCTGCACACATGAATTAGGTGAAGGCTGTTGCATTATCTCAGTGTCGTCAAAATCCTGAGATTTGATCTTTACATCCTGCCAAAGAAACTGACATCACTGACAACATTTATGCAGTAAAAGAACCAAAAAATTGCTAACAACATCCTTGCTTTAAGGATATCGGTTTTCATTACTCTTAAATTTTAATGTGATAGGGCCCACCTTAAGAGGATTATAAGAGCGGTTTCTAGAACTTTTCTCGTGAATTCCAATATAAGAAACTCCCCCAACAATGTTTCCATCAAGGAAAATAGTGACTTTAAGAATAAATCAGTTAGTGTTTTGTTTTGTAAATCATTAATCCTCTTTGCCAACACGAGACTGCAATTTCCACTTTCTTTAACTCTTCCTAAATTGAAAACATACTTCCTAGGGTCCCCTATAAAATTATCATTTGCAACTCCCCTTCAAATTAATCTAACGGACTCCATAAGAGTGAAAACAAACCCACCTATTTTCAGTTTCAAGTTTTCCATAGAATTTAAGTTCGCTAAGTAACATGCAATGGGAAATATATGATTATAAAATGAATACCTGTGTCGGCAAAAATGGTTGAGCTTGTGGCTGATCTTGGGTTGTTGGATAAGATTGTTGTTGAGACATTCTATAGTATGGTTCTTTCAGATCAAGTTTACAGGATGATGTTTGAAGAATCCCTCCTTGTTCAGCACCAGGCCCCCACATTTTAGCTATATGCAAATTGATATTTATTAATCCACTACATAAAGCAAAAGGTGTATACAAACAAGAAAGAACATAAAAAAAAGACCAACCTGACAATGTTAAATAGATTGTGTAACTTTGAGCACTGTGGGCAACCAAGTGCAGCCTGCCAGTAATTTCTTGCCCTGCCATAACATAAATGGGCTGGGATAGAACACAGCGTAGCTGATACCAATGAGTTACTGGTGAACCAGGAGCAGTTGTAAGCCACCTTTGCACAGTACTGTGGAAATGGAACAATTGCATGAAAAGTTATTTGCTAAGATTAATGACAAAACTTTGATGAATAGTAAAATAAGTAAAACCCCACGAATAGAATAATGGTTACCTTCCATTGAACAGTACATCAAACCAACATGCTAAACCATGTACTCTGGCGCCCACACTGGCTATAAATCTGAGAGGAATGTCAATTTCATAAAGCTCTTCTTCCTATAGAATAAAAAATTATTTCAGCATACATTCCTTGGTCATTTTATTTCAAGCAGTAATAAACGAGCATAGCACCAAAATGAATACAACCGAGTTCCTAACCAGCAGCAGAACCATTGCAAAACACAACGATAATAACCCTAAACAAATGCATGACTTTGTTAAGAGTCCCACATCGGATAGGTGATGGCCTAACAATGTGTTTATAAGTGGGGGCAATCCTCACCTCACAAGCCGGTTTTGTGGGTTTGTGTTAGGCCCAACCACGATTTCTAAGATGGTATCAGAGCCTCTCCAAGATCCATTGGGCCACCTGCTATCAGGTTTCCGCTATCAGACCACCCACCATTTATGTCCACGAACCAAGCCCAATAGTGCTGGTCGTGAGGGGGTGTGTTAAGAGTCCCACAACGGATAGGTGATGGCCTAACAATGTGTTTATAAGTTGGGGCAATCCTCACCTCACAAGTCGGTTTTGTGGGGCTGTGTTAGGCCCAACCACGATTTCTAAGAGACTTAACCAATAAAGATCTCAGAATATTTATTCCAACATAGAACACAAGAAATGAAGACCACCAGATGAAAGTCTTGCATAAAAAAGTTTCAACATTAAATTATTTTTTTCAAAAAGAAAATGATATTTAATGTTAAAAGAAATATGCATTAGATGGAATACAAGCATGAAAATGATATCAAAACAGACCAGCTTGTTTTATGAAAAAGTGGAAATTCGTCAAATAAACGAGAACTCAAAAAAGTATGTCAAAAAGATAGTTAACGCCTACCTTTATTTTGGTGAAGTCCATCGGATGGCAAATAGGAGGAGATATTAACAACCTTGGATCAAAAGCATCCACAACAGGCTGCATGGAAAAGAGGAAAACAAAATGGAATAAATATATTATAAATTTATCAACCACATCATAAATTTTAGTAACTGCTGGAAATACAATCATATTGATTTTCCACTTTTCAAGTAGCCTAGATAAGATTCTTTGTAGATCAAGTAGAATAGGTTCAATGAATATGAGGAAACAGTGATAGCTGAATCACTCTCCTGAAATTGTATTCACATTCATTTACAAGCTTATAAATTCTGCAGTACCTCAAGGGAAATCTAGGAAAAAGAATTGTATATAAACAATATTTGAATGCGATTATCAATGTGACTATGCAGGGTTAGTTACGAAAAGGAGTTCAATAATTGGGTATTGTACCTTTCTTTGAGGAAATTTAGTAACTTGGAGGAGTAAAAGAGAAAAATGTGTTGGCTCGTTCTAGTGCTAAACCCTAAAGCTTTACTGTGATAATCAACAAGGTGGTTAAAATGAAGATCCTACCAAGAATTGGGAAAAGGAGTCAAAATAGTAAATTTTGGGATCGTAACACGGTACTTAAGATCCTACAATATTCAGAAAATTATATATATGGAATAGAAAGGGTTATAAATTAAATGGGATTTACATAAACCGAGTATGAGACCACTGTCAGCTGTAAGGAACACTACCGTGATACAAATGGATGAAGGTATAAGCCTTCTTGCAGAAATGATACTCTCCTAAGAGAATATCCTTACTACTGAGATGAGAATCACTCTCAAGGCTCAATCCCAATTACCAACTACACTCTTATCATGCCCATCAATTTCATTAGTTGGATCCTCTGGTGGACATCTCCCTTTATCTCCTCAATCATTTTGCAACATAGACCCAAGATACTTTAAACATAGGACTTGTGGTATTGTAAAAGCATTCAAACATTAAGAAAGTACAAAGAGATGCCAAGTTTTGACTCAATACTCTAATTGGTGTGGAAGATTCTATATGGATATAGTTCAAAATAAAGTACCTTCATAGAATAAATTAGAAAGCTTTACTTAATTTTAAGAAACCAGGCTGGTAAGATACCTGAGAAAAGTATCCTTGAAAGGCCGTCTTGTGTAAGGGCGTCAAATCAACACCAAAATAGTTTTGTTGCTGCCAGAACAGCCCCTGAGTAGATAGAACAATATTGATAATTGCATTAAAGAAAGAGGGAAAAAAGTATATGTAGAGAAAGGAATATAAAGAACAGTAAAAAAAATAGGATGGTTCCTCTTATTGAATATTGACAATCACTAAAGGATTGCTAGATAATGATACAAATCTAAAACACATTATGAAACCAACGTCTAACAACTTGGACTCTATAAAGCAAAAGAATTTTATTTTTTGGTGGTCTGTTTGGGTATTGCTATCCAGTTAACTAAAAAATTGAAGTAAAGCCCAGTAAGAGATACATCTGACTATATGTACCATTCATTGGTGGCATGTGATAATCTTTAAGGCTTTGTTTGCGAGTTTGGAGGGGAAGGGAGGCGAAGGCTTGGGAAAAAAGGAACAAGCAAGTGGAAGAAATAGAGGAAAATGGGAGGGGAGAGCTTTGGGGGGTTAACTTTTCTTCATGATACAAAACTCTCCTCATTTGGAGGAACTCAAAAATTGTATTAAAGGAGGGTTTTGGGGGGATTTGGAAGGTTTATATGAACTCTTCAAATTTAATCTATGTTGTTATAATATTTTTAAAATTAAAAATATAGTAATCATATGCATTAATTTATCATTCTCTAAAAAACTACTCTTTTAAAATTTTTGAAAGATTTCTCCATTTTTCTTCATATTTTTCACTCCCCAAAGCCTTCCCTTCCCCTCTCCTCCAAACTCCCAAACAAAGCCTAAGAGGCTTTTTACAAATATAAGTCTCCTTTTATGTTATCTTGATGCTAATTTAGTGCTTAGACAAGTCAATATATAGTGAGAATCCTATCTGTGAGGATCCTTACTCCATTTAAAGATAAATCAAAGAACTAAGAGAAGTATGATTACTGAAAGATATATGTATATACCTGTGTGAACATACACACACAAATAAAATTGTGAATCTTATTAACAATTTCAACAAACGTATTTATCACAATTCACATACACATTCATTCTTTCAAAATTCAAAGTATCATTCTTCTGACAAGTTACAAATATGCATGTCCGTATAGTGTACTGAAATATATCAAAGAAGTGCGTGTAGAAGTAAATATGTCAGGGTACATCTCCACATATAATTGCGCACCTTACTAGCAATTTCGACAAACAAATATTCGTCACTGAAAGGTGCCATGTGAATCCTGCAGAAGTAAAAGTTCAAGATTACGACGAGACAAATAACTCTTAGACAACTGTAACAAGTTGGGAGAAAAATGCAAACTTCAAAATCCTAACCATTTAGGACTAACAATGTAGCATTTTTTATTGGTAAAAAACGTAGCATTTTCAAAACAAAAATTTCGCATTTAGAACATACATCTACACATGAAAAATGTGGCACAAGAAATTAAAAACAAAATCTAGGTATGCATAACTTTTAAATGGAATGCGATTATCTTAAAAATTCTCATCTGTAATTTCATATCATCAAAATAACACTTAGTATGACAGAAACACAAAAAATAAAAAGATAAAAATAAAGGATGCTTCAAAGTTCAACCAAACCTTCCCGATGTAGGAAACATTTTGCCGTTGGGGGTAAGAAACCTATCTCTGGCAATAACATAAGACTCCAGCATTCTTTCATTAACTAACAAGGTGCCTGCACAAGCAAAAAATTCCAGGTTATAGAAGTACCAACGAAATGGTTTTAAAAATATGTTAGTATGTTACGATCCAACAAAATACATTTAGAATTGTTAAGTCACAGCGTATGAATGGAAAATCTATTCGAATAATGTACCTCAACTAATGAATGGAAATATCATCATTCATTTAATAATCGATTGCAAGCAGAATATGAACTTACCCATGGGCTCAGATATCAGAATATCGGCTTTCTCTGGCAATACAACATCCTCGACTCTGCCTTTGATAACCTGTATATATAAATAATTAATACAGTATGTATTTCCTTGACTGATCCAATAACTAATGAACAGACTACAGAAAAAAACTGGAAAGAAAAAATATCTCACGGTAATCCGTTGACCCAGTAATGGGTTCCCGGCTATAAGTTTGCGTGCATATTCTGCCATTTCAGATGCTTCTATTGCATAAACATGTTTTGCACCTGCCTGCAAAGGAATAACACATATGCTTAACAGTTGCATATGGTACGATTAGACTTAGCCAAAAGGTGCCAAGTTACCTGAGCAGCAAATAATGACAAAATACCACTGCCAGCACCAACATCAACTACTACACGACCAAAGAAATCAGTGCGATTCTCCATAACAGCAGCATAATATGATCCTACCAAAAGATAATCACGAACTTGTCGAGTAAATATAAATATACAATTAAATATATTAATAAAAGACTGCTAGCATACAATTAGGTATAACCTGTCCTCACGTAGTCCTGCAACATGTTTTGCTGATGAAGAAGTTGCCCATAATAATGAAAATACATTTTTGCAGAAGATGGCTCTATCTTTTCATCAAATTTGCTTTTAGAAGTCATTACATTAGCTCCATTTGGTATGTTCCCTCCTGAATTGAACGATCAAATATGTAATTAAGCAAATATCCTATCTTACCAACAAACAAACTTGTTTTGCAAGCAAACTACACACAGAAAATTCTAATTAAAACAAAAATGTAGATATGATAAAGAAACAGTTGAAAATGAAAACATTTAACCAATATAGTTACTTTTTTTTAAAAGGCCAACCAATAAAGTTATTTAATGGGGAATTTGTATTGAAACACTAATTCAGATGCTGGCTGCATCAAGAAACATAAGAGGGGTATAAGACAAAAGAAAAGGCCCAATTATGCCTAGAAAATAAGAATTACAATGAGATCCAGTCAAACATGAAAAGTAATGTGATAAAAAAAACTACTTTTTTTCAAAAATTATAAAATGTCATAAATTTCTCGATTACACATTGATACCTGTCAAGTATAGCATTACAAATATCTTAAACACGGTTGAACCCTATGATTTTATAAATATATGTTGAATGATGACAGGAATTAAACAATAATAATAATATTCTAAATAACAATTGCTGTACTCTTACATCCTTTGGTTTTTATGTATCTCATCTAATCTAAAAAGTAAAATTTACTAGGTTTATAAATGTCACTCGGAAAACCAAAGATGAGCTGAAGTAATCAAAATTAACACAGTTTGGCAAAAGTAGTTCTACAACAAGGTATACACAAATTTTCCAAAGTAGCACCTTCAACATTGAATTCCTTCTTCCATTGTTGGAATACACAATGGAAGGCCTCACTCTCTTCCTCATTTCTAAACTGAATAGCAACTCCCCTGGAATAAGATGTCTGGTTCAAAAATAGCATAGTTAAAAAGCATGACTATTTGGCAGTATATCAACTTTTTTAAAAAGGAAACAAAGTGACACACACGCCTTGTAAGAGCATAAGGATCGGTGCAAGTAGCAAACAAACAAAAGACAGGAAACAATGTTAAATGCCAGCAGGAGCATAATATTAATTAGGGTCTTGCTAATCAGTGCCCTCAGGGAAATGGTTAATAAGGAATCTACATATAGAAATTTTGTCTTGGAAATATAAGATGTTACTTTTGATCAAATAATGATTGCACAACTTTTTCATAAAAACTTACTTGTTTTGGATGCTTAACCAATGCCCTTGGGGCACTGGTTAGCATTCTCCTATTAATTTATATTCATTCAATCATATCTTACAAGGAAACAACTTTAGGAATATCGCATTAAAATGTGACATTATTTGATGTCGGTGTTAAAATAAACAAAAAAACAAAAAAAAAAACGCAGTGTGCTATAAAACTCATAAAACAATACTAATTGAGGGGAATGGATTCTCTCAGGTGTGATCTCTCACCATTCAAACTAATCACATCTAAATTCTCATGTGTTTCTCTCTCGTTTTGAATGGTGATAGATCACACATGACTCTCTCATGTGGAAATCACACGTGAGAGGTTCCATTCCCCTAATTGAGGTTGTAATAGTGATGATGATGATGATGCATGTATTGTACCTGTTTGCCTGCATCAGAACCTTCCAACATGCAAACCGATTGAACAGGACCTAATCTAAATATCTGCAAAACATAAAACACAAACCAATCTTTTCAGTCACAAAAATGTTATTTGAAGATCAATTTACGAAACCTAAATTCGACAACACTTTAAATGGTCACTGCAGTTCAGACAAGTGGTTAACGAAATTCAATGAGTTGTTAATAAATATATCAAAATTGGATAACTCATTAACCATCTACTAAACTTTATTAACCATGAAATTGAAGGTTGTTCAAAGCCATCAATTTGAAGGCTATTAACCAAAATTTCAAATGTTCCAACTAACATTCAATTACGTGCACCTGCAAATTATGGTTTATCACATTCAAATCCGTGGTTAATGAATGTTAAATATATGGTTACTAAATCACGACACCTAACATATTTATTAACCAAAACCAACATTTCATTAACTGTGTATGTGAACTACACAGTGTTGTCAATCACAGATCACGAAAATTAGCAGTTACTTAAAATTATGCTATGCTAAACTAGCGCCACTATAACCGCTATTGCAGATTTGTTAGAATTCCGCTATGCTATAGCTACTTTTCGATGACGCTATAACTACATTAACTAATTAAAATATTCAACTTGTTGAATTGAAGTGTCCTAAATTGATATCCAAATAAAATCTCAATTAATTACAGCATAATTCATCAATAATTGAACTTAATTTGTCATTAAACAAAAAAAAAAGAACTTTTTTCTCTTACAACTAGCTATGAAACGTTGTGTTATAGAATCAAACCTGAAGAAGTGGAAGATGAACGTCGAAAGCAATCTGATGAGAATCGTGGTGAATTTGAAGAGTGTCGGCGGTGAGGCGAAGAACTCCCGGCGAAGCAGAAGATGGAGATGATGACAGCTCATTGACGGATACCAAAGGGAATTCTCGCTGCTTCCGCTTTATCGCCGCCGATTCCTCCATTGTCTCCGACCGAACTCAGTAGCAGAAACACTGTTTTACGGTTTTTCTTACTCTATTTATAGTTCTCTGCAAAAACCGTTTTATGTTATTAAATGTGAATAGTATGTTTTGTAAAAAAAAATAAAAAAATTAAATTGCAACTTCACTAGAGTTTACTACTTTTAAAGCAAGAACAATTCGATATATTTTTTTAAAAAAAAAAAAAAGGAACAATTCGATATAGTTAGTTAAACTCAACTAGTTAGACCGAATCACAAAATTTAAAAATTAATTTTTTTTGTAATTTTTAATTATTTTTTTAAAATCTCTTAAAAGAAATTAATTCATTATAAAAACTGACAATTTATCATTTGTTGATTTATTCTTCTTTCTAATACGTCATTTTACTGTTTTAACTAAGGAATATTTTTGGGAGAAATGTTACACAGGATGAAAATGAAAGTGATATGTCAATATACCGTTGGAAGAATATCATAAGTAAAAATGAAAATGATTATAATATACAAATCATAATTTATTGAAGAAAAAGAAACATGCATGGAAATGTCGTTAATGAAATCCTACGAGGGACATTGTCATTAATATCTCTGACAAAACCTTTTTTTTTTAGGAAATCTTTGACAAAAACTTATTTACGTAAAAAAACGTTTATCGCTTATTTAGATTAAAAGATGGAAAAAAAATGAAGCATGATAATTTTGAGTTAACAAATGACAGAATACGCTTATTTGATGACGAAAATAAAAGAGAAAACCATGATAGAATAACTAGGGTTGTCTTATTAGAGAGGGGTACTTCACTACCCTTGTCATTCTCACGTCTTTCATAACCAAAAACAAGGTTTGATTCTTGATTATAAATTGTTTAAAACATAAATGAAAACTAATGTTGCTCCGTTAGAAATTGTATACACATACCTTAACTGGTGTATGGTCGATATAAAAATTGAAATACACTTATTTTTATAAAAAATTACTATTTTAAACTCTTAAAAAGTGTCATTAAGACATTCATTAACATTTCTCGTATGTTATTAGTCCTTGTTATTCAACATATATTATCTTGGCCATCTCGACCCTACTGTAGGTAGAATGTAAATCTCTTATACGAATTTGATCAAATATCACTTGAGCATTTTAAACATCACTAACAAAGTTACATTGTTTCAACTTCATCAAAAGATAAACTTTAAATAATCCTCATAATCCAAAATTTCCTAATAAAAATCTCATTCGGCTGAATGAAAGCAATGCTCACACATATGAAGTGGAATTGGAAAGTGTGCTTTTGTGATGTGAAAACGATGTTCATTGTATTCATCCTTCTTTTGTAGTTTTTGAAATCAAAACATTTATTTCCAAACATGATTAAGTTTGTAAGGTAAGTAGGTAAGCAGCTAAGCAATCTTAGCACCATTAACATGCTTTCAAGTAACAATTGTTTTGTCTATAACATAAGAGAAATGTTAAATTATGTCCCACGGCACAGGTTGAGAATTCCAATAATAGAAATTATGTATCGGAAATTGTGTTAATTTATTGTTCAAAATGTTTAATATAATCTTTTTTCAATAAATTTTTACTATTAATGAAATGACATTAATGCTTAACATGTGCCCTTAGAGCACAAGTTAACATGACCCATAAAATAAAGATAACACACACAAAAAACCACTTGGGTTGGTATGGTGATTTTGACCTGGAACCTTGGAATGCGCTCCTCTTAAGGTTTCAATTTCGATTCTCTTTAGTGTCAATTTCGATGGACTAGTTTGGCTTCTAAAAAAATACAACACATACAATGCTGATTGAAAGAAAAAAAAACTCAATGTTGATTCGAATTTGGAGCTTGGTTGAAGAGAGAACTCAATTAAAGTATGCATCTTTATATTTTAGTTTTTTTTTATAGTGAAATATTTTACTCAAAAACATAATTAAGTATGTAAAGCGAGCATTCAAAGCACCATTAAAATTGCTTTCAACCAGCAACTATTTTGTTGATCATGCATGCAATACTATCTTTAAAATAACAAAGATGACACAAACACTAATGCTCAAAGATGATACAAACTTAGAACATGAGGAGTAATTCTGCTAAATTTTCAGAAGGGTTTTTTGTCCTATTTTTTTAGATATTAAATCAAAACTCATCAACAAATTAGTTGAAAAATATCATAAAATATACGGTTGCATATGATGTGTAATTAATTACAAAAAATTGTTCACTTAACCTAGATTGACTTTTAAAATATACTGTCAAAGACAGCCCTCATTTTTGTTCCAATATTCAACTTGGATTGACTTTTATTGTATACTGAATTCGAGTTTTATTACTTCAATTTTATTTTTTTTGAAAAGGTGTTTTATTGCTTCAATACTCAACAATTGTAGTATACTACTTCGTCCAGTCCTATAAATAAGAAATGTTTGACTTTTTAGGTTCATTGTATAAGTGATGTATTTAGTCTATATTTATAACAAGATACATCAATTATTCAATGAACCTAAAAAGTCAGTAGCTTTCTTTACACTAATCTTCAATATCACAAAACGAATATTTCAACCTTAGTAACATTAAATTCACATGCACATTGTGCGAGTTATCATCTAGTATTGATAAAACGATAGAGACTATTATTCATATTACAACACGAATTTTCATCCAACGAGACAAATGATAGAGACTACTATCCATTGTAATTCCTAATGAATTGCTAAGTGATATAATTAAATAATAAAGAGAGGAATAAATATGAGTGCATTGTAATTCCTAATGAATTGCTAAGTGATATAATTAAATAATAAAGAGAGGAATAAATATGAGTGCAAAATACAGCGCAAACATTAAAATTGCTAACAAATTACACATTTTTTTGTACCTTAAAATACCACTATGGTAAATCTAAAATGGATATTAATTTCCATTATCAACAAGTTATAACAACTACACAACTATATAATCAAAGAAGCGTTAGCTTGAAGCTAATAAGAGTAAGATAAGCAGTCCAAGCCAAACACGGTTTAGCCAAATCTTTAGCAAAAGGATTAACCTTTTTAAACCTCAAGTAACAAATAAAAAGGGTACCACAATCAACAATACCAGAAGCCAAGGCAAGCCAATAAGCATTCATAACAAGAACAAGTGGATGCCAAACAATGCTTAGAGAGACATGTGCTATATAGAAAGACAATGCATCTGTTTCACCTTGAAATCCACCATCAGCCCAAACTAACCAAGCAGCTAGACCCATGAAGAAAGATGAACCCAACGTGGCTAAATGAATATACCAAAGTGGTGCAAACCAAAATGGTTTGGCTAAGACATTGTACTTTCGTCCTGATCCAAAGAGGATGATTATTGTCAATGTGAGAGCAATTGGAATTGCAATTCCTATACCTAGGGAACGTAGTGCTCTCTTAGCTTGTGATCTCTTTGTTTCATGCAAAGGTTGAGAAGCCATGAGTTTTTTTTTTTCCTTTTTCTTTTTTCTCTCTCTTAGAAAGGGGGAGGATGAAAATAGAGAAAAGTCAAAACAATATGAAGGAGAGATTAAATCGGTAAACGAGTGTTTTGGAGCAAATTATGGAGAGGAGAGTGTTTAAATCAAGAATTTGGTGTTCGTTAGATGAATGGTAAGCACTAATTATCACTAATATATATAGTTGCTCTTCTCCTCCTACAATCCATCGAATTTTAAGGAAAGCAAAAATATATTACTAAAACGTTTAAACGAGTTAAGTAATCAAAAACATTATTCAAGAGAGAATTTTATTATTTTGTCGTAAGGAAAAATTGTTTTATCCCGTAATTTGCATGAGAAAAACTCAAAGTACGTTGTTATCATATTTTGGGTTGACTTTGTTGTATGTAATATGTATATGTTGGGTTTCAAACTAAGATAGGCAAAGGTCGAATACATGCAACAACCCAATTAAGGTTTCTTAACCTTTTTTCTAAAGTGATATTTAAAAAGGAACACTTTTAAAAGTTTTCATTAGTTTGTCATAAGTATTTAAAATAAAAGGAATATCGAAGAAAAAACTACTTCAACATAATAATAATATTCACTTTTAAAAGTTTTTATTTGTACGGTTTTATAAAAAAATAAAAATGCGAAGGAGAAAAGTCGGAAATAGCTTCATATTATTGAATATAGGAATGATATTTGTACAACCATTTTTAGATAAATTTGTAACAATCTTTTTTCTCCCTTCTTACTGACAAAAGCAATAGAGAAAGAAAGCGAGTAGAAATACAATACGAGTATGAAAGAAATAGTTATTACAAAAATTGTCAAACAAATTTGTTGTAATAGTTAATTTAAATCGTGAATGTATAAAAAGTAGTCACAACAGTCGCTAAACGTATTGAAATTGCAAAATAATATTTGACTGTGAGCTTCGTTAATCAAAATAATCTTTGACGTTAAAAAAAACCCCTTAATCACGACATCAACTCTTTTCATATAGAGACTCGTATGACAATACATAAATACTTATGTGGACTGAGGTGACAATAAGTAAGTATATTGACAGACTAATATTTTGACAATAAGTAAGTATTTTAACGTAAGAGATTATTTTGACTAACATAGTGCACAATCAATTACTATTTTAAAATTTTGATACATTAAATGACTATTGTGGCTACTAGTTACGGATATCACTTGGGTGACATTGTCCAACCACAATGTCACAAATGACTTTTTTCCCCTCTTTTAGAAGATTTTTTTGCCATTTTGTACACTTGAGATATCGTGGTTGGCTTCGTCGTAATAAATAATCCTTTGTAGAAATTTGATTACAAAGCAACCACAAAGCGAAAAGAAAAACATTTAAAAGAGTAGTTTTTTTCGAGATAATGTCATATTTAAATCGAACCAACATGGAATAAACCCCGCAAACTGTATATATCTTTTACCATGATCAAATTATCATCAAACCAACTACTTACTTCGAGTCCCACACTAATAAAATTATGATCAAACCAACTACTTACTTTGAATTAAAATATCTACATAAAAAAGAAAAAATAAGGGAGAAAATGTAATTTCTAATTTCTAAGGTTTAGGTTTAGGTTTAGGTTTAGGTTTATTGGGCCATCTGAAAAAACCAACCCGGCCCATGACATCTAGGGTTTTGGTTTATAACAGCTTGTAGTTTCTCTTAGCCACTGCCTCCCTCTGCTCTGCGTCTGTCTGCATCTCTCTCTTCTGGTTCGTCCCTTCTCTCTCACAACCGATTTGAATCGTTCATCGAGTTCTTCATTTCAATCTGCAAATCGAAATCATCCACTCCACTATATTCTAATTCAGTTTTTTTTTTCTTTTAGATTTTTGTTATCAAAGCAATTTCTCAACAAACCTCAAGATGCAGAACGAAGAAGGACAAATCACCGAGCTCTACATTCCTAGGAAGTGGTATGAACTTTTATAATCGCTTTTTATTTTTTATTATAATTGTTTTGAAAAATCAGAGTTTGATATTGAACTGTTTTTGTTTTGTGGATTTGTTTCAGTTCTGCAACAAACAGGCTGATTACTGCAAAGGATCATGCCTCAGTTCAGCTTAACATAGGTCATTTGGATGAGAGCGGTGTTTACAATGGTCACTTTTCCACTTTTGCTCTCTGTGGCTTCACTCGTGCTCAGGTATCCATTTTTTAACTTTAATTTGGATTTTATTGTTATTTTGATGATTTGTGTTGATTTAAGATTAGGATAGTGAATAATTAGGATTTTGTCTTTTTTTTTTCTTCATTAAATTGTTAACTTGTTGTGTTTTTAATTAAGCACCATACATGTTTTAGGTTTTTAAATTGAATTTTGAAATTATTGTGTTGATTTTTGAATTGCTTATTCATCATACTGTAATAATCATCATGTACCATTTTTGTAAGACTGAAACACTTAATTTAGTCAACAAACATAATTTTGTCTCGGCCCAATTTAGGCACTGTTTGGATTTGCTTATTTTTGATCTTATGAAAATAAATAAGCTTATATGTATTATTCTTGTCAAGGTAGTTTATTAAAAACAGCTTATGAAGATACAATTTTTGTTGTTGAGAACTTGTGAATTAACATAAAAGCTTATTTATTTGCTTAAGCTAAAAAATAAGCCAACCCAAACGGTCTCTTACCTGACTAAAAATTATACCCAAACTAGTTGCCTCCATTTTTATTAGTCTCTCTGCTATGATGAACCATAGATGAATTTGTACTCCGTGTGCAAATGCCAGGACTAAATTGGGCCTTCAGAAATTTGCCAGGACCAAATTGAGTCTTTACTCTTTTTTGAATGTCATTGTGTTATCTCTGGATATGATTTGAAGTAACTTCAAGTGGTTATCCTATGTATCTTATATTGGTAATTTACCTGTTTATTAAAAACTTATTTTGGGGTTGAAATTTTTTGTAATGATTTGGTTTTGTCTGTTTAATTGCCTTGTGTTTCTTTGCTTTGGTCTTCTAGTAGTTTATATTGCATTGTTTTAACTTGTATTTTATAATTGGAGATACATGATTCCTTGCTTCAGTTTACAAATGATTGAGTATTGTTTTTTTTCAAATTTTGCAAGTTTGTGTCAAAAACTGAACAATTTAGACTGAGAAATTTGACATTATCTGCATGAATTCTTAGTAAATTATAACTAAACTATACACAACTGATACTAACCGATGCCTCTCAAGTAGAGTAGTTTTTGAAATATAGTGAAAAATATAGTTTTTGCATGAATTTTTGCAAAAACGTTATCAATTGATAAAGCTGAAAAATGTTGCTGTAACTGTGATTGTCATTAGAAACACACTGAAATACATGCTTTTAGTTTCTTGTATGTGGCCTAATGGCTACATGTTCACTAATATAGTTTTTAAAACAAAGTAGGGAACTAGGGATGAAAATCTTTATATTTATGGACAGTTATATGTATAAAATTGTATGTATTCTAATTCGTGTCATGCCTTGGAAATTACTTTGATGATTTATTGATGCCTGTTTTATTTTCAGGGAGATGCTGACAGTGGAATTGATCGCCTGTGGCAGAAGAAGAAAACCGAATTGAAGCAATAGATGAAATGATCACATCTTTATTATGTGTTTTTTTTATATATTATGTGTTGAATTCAACTTTTGTTAGAGATTTTGGATTATTTTGATCTATGTAATTCGATGCCTGTTTTGAAATTCATTTGGTACTTTAAGGCATTCAACTAAGTTGCTCTTTAACTAAGTGCTTCAAAAAAAATTTAGTTGTTTTCTAAAATATTTCAGAAGTTGATTTACTTACTGTCATCGTTTGTAATTGTAAGTTTAGTTTGGCATTTGCCAACGGCTTTTCCCCTCTGCGTATCCATCCTTTGATTAAAAAAATGCTTACTCGTTTTTTCAATTTATCTCAATCAGTATAGATATTGAACACTTGAAGTGCTAAAATAAACATGGGATTTCAAAAAATTATTTTCATGAATACTAAACTTTTATATGACTATGCAAGTTTGTGTCTTAAGTTTAAATTCGGTTATATGGTTTATCATAATGAAGTGATAATTTTTGTTGTAAATTTGAGTCTAGATATTGGATTTAAGAGCAGTGCTATTCTTGCAAATTCATGTAACATCGCCGCATTCAGGACTACAACCATACAAGGAGCTAATTAAAATAAAACATCTATCAGTCATGAGCTTCAGTATAGGCGCATCCTTTGCAATGCTTGGCATTTTCCAGATTTAGTTCTTACGTCCATGACTATAACTATATATAAACAGATGATTTGCTCTTAGCTAACAATCTTCAATATGCGATAGTTAGGGAATTTGTGAATATGGGTGATTTCTTAATTTCCTTAAGGGACTATTTTCCTATCAATATCTTGTATATCAAGTTTGAAGGCTAGCATCACATTTTCCTATCAGTGTTGTCTCACCCTGACCCAATTTGAAGGCATCACATTTGTTAGCAAGTTTAGTTAGTTTTGGTCATTCCATAGTTAGGATTTGAGAGTCCAACAAGCATGGTCTAGTAGTTATGCCAGTTTTTCTCTGCTGTAGTTTAAATGGTCTTGTATATCTTTTTTTTATCATGATGGTGAAGTTATGCCAGTTTTTCTCTGCTGCAGTTTAAGTGGTAACCATGTCGTTAAAGAGCTTCAACAAAAGGCTACCCACGATGCCAATACCAACACCATGGTGTTGCAAGCCAACACCAAAAAACAGAAACACAACACCACCAAAACAAAGAAGCACCCATACCCAACCACCTTATCCAATAGCAGCCAAAGAACCTAATGACATGCACCACAAAACCAAAACTGCAGGCAACACAACAGCTTGCCATCCCACAACTCCACAGTCTCCTTACCCAGAATATCAGCATAAAAAACACCCCTACAACCAACTACAGTGCTCTAATCAACCAACCAAGGCTTACATCACACCGGACTCGCACAACACCTCCCACATAAACGCCAAAACGTTACCGCATTACCTTATAAAACAATCTCCATGATTCCATTTCCATTAGAATAACCAGCTCCAACAAGTATACTATAACACCCTCCACAACTAAAAGCTCAAACAAAACACCATGCAAGCGGTGCCCCAAAACTCTTCCCAGAACCAAACCTAACAACAAACAACTCCAACTACTCTTGCAGACCCTAGGCACATAAGCAAACTGTTTTCATCAACACCTTACATCACCCTAAGTTTCATCTATTGAGATTACAAATACCATGAATCCATGATCTAACACTTCATGAACAAACGCTGTTTTCATTAAACGTAACTAATAACAATAATTATTCATAAGCATCTTCGCATACAATCTCAATTTTCATTTTCTAGCAAAAGTGACACATAGTCCATGGCAGCTTGTACATAAACTAGAAAAAAAATTCCTCGCTTTTTAAAAAGTAACCAATCTCGTCTCATTTTTGTATAAAATAATGCTAGCAACACACTTAATACACCATCTCTTTATTGATTAAAATGCATGCAGCTCTCTCACATGAGACTCACATCTATGAAAATTTTGACCAATCAGAATGTGTGTTTGATATGCGCATATACATATATAAAATATATATATTTATATATAGTATATGTTATTGATTATGTATACATGTATTAGTCTTCTGTCAGAACGTTAGTATTATATTATTAATTGTATATAAGTAATTAGTAGTTTTATAGAGTTAGAAAATGATGGTTAAGAAACTACCTCTTCTGCTAGATAAATATGCATTGGTAAAGAAAATACGATGAATGAAATAATGAATCAAGTATTTCCTTCCTTTTTATGGAGATCTAGTCCTTCTTGAATTGGAATAATTATATGTATCACTTTCATAATTTCTATCAATGAATATTATTAAAAATAATTGAAAGATATATTTTTTAAAAGATGCACATAACATTTCACTTATAATAATACTTGAATGCGAACCATAAGTCATAATTCAACTAGTAAATATTTCGAAATTGTTTGGTCAGACATTGTGACGGGTTCAAACATCAACTCCTCCACTTACGTGTGTGAATTTTAAATGACGGTTGTCAATTCGATCTAAAAAAAATAAAAATCTTGAATACATGTTGAATTCTCAATAAAAATGTGTTGGAACATTGGTGTGAAGATGGAAAGAAATTGGAAGGTTGGAAGATTAAACACCAAGTAAGTAAACTTTAATCTAGTGTTGTGTGAATTAAAAAAAAATAGAGTGTGGGGGGTCCCACATAAAATAGAACACTCACATTAGATCAGTAGTGTTTAAATAATGGTATTTAATTTTAAATACCCGATAATGATGAAAATAATAATTATTATTATTATTCTTTATTCATGGATATCACTTCCCATAATTTTAGGTTATGTTTGTTGTGATAAGATTGAGAATCCAACTAAACTTCCTATATTTCCTTCATTAGTTTGTTTCAGCTAATCTTGTGGGTTTGTTTCTTTTGAACTTATCCGGTTAGTTTGTTACTTGAGCTGATATGTGGGTTGCTTAATTTTTAAGTTTACTTAATTATTAAGTTTCTCCAAATTAGTTACAAACTCTCTCTATAAATAGAGAGCTCACACAGTGCATTCTACTCACCGAAATTCACACTTGATGTTTCCTGTGTTTTTCCTCTCTTCTCCCTCCTTCAACTTGTGTTGACAAGTCCTTATCCTTTTTCCACTCTTTTCTGTCCCTTTGGAATTAAGAGTGTTCTTAAGACCTTATAGTCCCTTTTCGGTATATTGTCCCTTCGGAATCAAGAATGGTCTTAAGAGCATAGTCCTTCAATTATTTATGTCTTTTTAGAATAAATAATATTTTAAGATCATAGTCCGGTATAATAAGAATAATCTTAAACATATATATTCTTCTTCAATTCATGGAGAAGTTAGATGTTAGAATGGTTGTAGCACCATATTTGAGTGGTTGAAATATCATACTGATAAGTGGTCTTGGTACCATATTGAAGGTGTAATTCTCGAACGTTTTTCTACAATGCAGTAGTTAACCGCACAACTGTAGTTAAGCTTGTTTTATCCTGGACGCGGCGTGGTTGATAGTCTGTCTTGCACAATTTTGGGTAGTCCCACGAAACGTCTTAAAGAGAGCGACCTGATTGTGACTCAACCTAGTAACAACTTCGGTAGAAAATAGAATATGAAAAACTAAAATACAATAGTTTGAAAATCCAAAAACAACAAAATGTTAGAACTAGTTAAAGATCGAATATCTTTACTAAGATCAAATATCCTTACTAAAACATAAGCTGCCTCATATAATTTTCTCTTACCGAAATTAATAAGAGTTCTCAAAATAAGAAACCTAATGAACTCAACTCGAGAAATCTCAAAAACAAGAAGAGAATAGATGTTTACGATCTTTGATTATCTCAAAATTAGTAACATCTTTGATTATTGTTGTGAGAGCTATCAACAACACATTTGGAGTCGAGAGCAAATTCTATAAGTCCTAGTTACAAATTTATTAAACAATTTTTGTTGTTGCATATACTCGAGAGTGGCTGTATAATTCTATCAACTATCCTATTTGGACATTGAGTTATACAATTTATTGGCATCTCATAAAAAAAAAATACAATCTATCCACAGCGTCAAGAGTTAAGAAAACGACACGAACTTGGTCAGGAAAAGAAAACGACATGAACGAGTCGAAAAAATCCAAACATTTTTTAACGACTGTATTCTTTATTGAAAATTCCACACGGTTATTATGAAATTAATTCTCATGTCAAAGACTAGTAGTTAAGCCTTTTTAAATTCATGTCACTGAAATTTTTATATATAAAAAAAAGTCATGTCGCTAAAAATGATTGGTAAACAAGATCCTACAGAATTATTGAACCAAGAATTTTATATGGATGACCCTTATTTTGGCCTAACTCTTCAGAAAATCAATGGACACGAAAATGTAAAAAGTCCAAAATTCTGAAAAGGAACTAAAATGTGTAACCATTCATTTAATTCATCGCAGCCTCTAAGCATGTTAGACAACAGTATATCAAAAACATCCTTTTCCATCATGACGTTATCATAGGAAGAAAAAAAACACAAAACAAAAGAGATTTTTGTGATACTTCCAATGTCGACGAGCACTTGTCAAAAGATTATATTGAATTGACTATAAATTATCTTGCAAGATGCATAAATATTTTTCTTAACTTAATAGCAATTTTGGTCTCCTAAACATCATGATCTTGCGATTTTGACCTCCAAACAAAAACAATTACAACCCAGCTATACGTTGATCGTGATACTTAGTAGGCCAAAACTGTGATTAAACTTTTTTTTTTTACCACTAAATCAATCAATTATATCAAACTTTCATTTAATTCAATGATGTGATTTGGTGATCAAATAGTAAAAACTTGTTTATACATAAGTTAAGATTTGCGACCTTCCAGACGATTCACCTTCTTATCAATTTGAATAAATTGGGTGTCAGGATTTAGATCCAACTTTTGTATATATTATGCATTGTCCCATCTATTGAGTTCGTAAACTTAACCGATAATTTAGTTACATTTGCACTCATCTTTTTGGTCAAGTAGTCTAGTGGCTAGCGCTCACACAATTTAATTGTGGAGAAGTAGAGTGTCTGGGGTTTGAACCCCAGCTCCTACATATAAAACGCAATATCCCTGCTAACTGAGCTAAACTCACGGGAATGATTTGCACTCATTTCTAGTAAAAGGACACAAGGAATTTTTTAAAAATTCGTATCTATAATTATGTAAATGTCATTAAAAAATCGAAAACAACATATTAAAGATTCTTTCCGTCAAAAATATTATACTCCCTCCGGTCCTATTTACAAGAGAAATTTAACTTTTTAGATATATTGAATAATTTATGTATCTAGTCAAGAATCTAAACCAAATACATAAATTATTTAATGTATCTAAAAAATTAATTGTCTCTTATAAATAGGACCAGAAGGAGTATTAAAGATTCTTTCATTTTTAATTAATTGTCTCTTATAAAATTGACAGTTATGTGTATATAACAAAATAACATACTAAATATCTAAACAGATATTTTTCTTCTTTGGTGGGATACGGGCAAAACGAAGTTTGAGATTGTGAGGATCAACAGCAAGTTATCGGGTTAGACTTCCTTTTAAAAAAATAAGTTTAAAATTGTGTAAGTCGTTGACCTAAGTATTGTTAGCCTACATTTTCGACATGCGAAATTAAATGCAATTAATGGAGTTTTGACTCTGTGTTATGAAGAAAAGCTGATATTATCGACTTTGAGAAAGTTGAGGATATGTTCGATGTTCTTTGTCGAAGCACTGGATTTTGCGAAATATGGAGACCGGAAGATTATGGATTAGACAATGTTTGAAGGCTTCGAAAGGATTGGTTTTTAGAGATAACTGTCATCACTAAGACATGCTTTTGAAATTTAAATTGAAGAGGTGTTTTAGGCCGTTAGTGACCGTTGTAGTTTCGAATATCTCTATGTGAGTAGTTTTTTAGTATAAATAACAATTTCTTATAGGAAAAACGGTTCACAGTTCAATCATACAAAAAAGTTACATTCAAACTATCCACATTTAGAGAGAAACGAGTCACAAGTTACCATGTATGAATTTGTGTACCAGTCTACTTTCAATCAATGCAATTTAAGTTTGTTTTCTTAAATTCCTTCGCAATTTACTTGTTTCTTTAAGTATTTTTTGTATCTTTTACTCAGAAATAACTTCGACGAATTTAACCTTCATTGTTTTAATAAGAATATCAAGAACATTCATCAAATTCTGGAAAATAACAAACACAATATGTCTTAAGATTTACTGGTTGATCTTGCAAGTAATTAATTTTAAGGACAAAACTTACCTACAATTCTTTAGGTGCTTTTCGTATGGTTCTTAACTAAAAATACAATTTTTTTTGGATATAACCAACTTTGAGAAAATTATAGATTTACGGAAATCATGGTGAATTCAGTTAAGAACCATACCAAAAGCACCTAAAGAATTGTACCTAAGTTTTTTCCTAATTTTAAACCAACAATTGTTTACTGAAAATCACGGTAAACAAGTATCAGATATTAAACTTATAAAAACATATACTACACTTAATATATGTTTAAAAAATATTAAATAGATAAAAAAATACTAAAAATTTAAAAGAATTTTATCATCTATACTATATATAAAGGGGATAGAGAATTTTAAGTTGGCTTTTACATTATCTCAATTATACCCTTGAACAATTTTTTTATAATAATGTTTATTATTGATTTAATTAAAAAAGATAAGAATTTATATTATATTTGTTATATTGTTAGTGTTATTGAAATATATGTACATAGATTTGTGAATACATTTTCTGATTTTTTTTTTTTTTGGTATATAGAAATATGTTTCCTTAACCAAAAATAAATATTACAAACTTCACGGCAACAAGAAACCATAAACAAAGAATCTCAATCAAAGCTCTAACAATCAAGAAAAGCCTAAGGCTTTACAAATATAACATTAGGTTCTTTAACTTCTTAGATTGCAACCATCTAATGTAGACAACCTTATTGATGCAAGTTCTGAAATCTTTTACTATTTCTCTCCTTCCAAATCAAATATTGAGTCATACTCACAAGTCACAATCATTCTACTTAATTGATTGATGCATAACATTGTTCCTATTATATTGTCTCTACATACATTGCATTCACTAATTGCCGATTGCTAGTGTTAATGCTTATGTTACTCCATCGCACAATATTTGTCCAAACAACATCAGAATACTCACAATTGAATAAAAGGTGAGAATGAGATTCAATTCATTTCCTTTTTACACAAAATACACACTTGGTCACATTGTATACCAACTTTGTTCAATCTATCACAAGTTGGCAACCTGGCATATATAACTAACTAAGTATCAAACAAACATTTTGGAGGGGCATGGTTGTTGCACATTATTTTACTCCAACTAACTTTCACACAATCACCTGTTAAGACATCATACATTTTCTTGATAAAATGACAGAATTCCTCTATTAGAAGCAAATGCAAATGATGCACGGATTTTCGGTGTGAGAAAAGGAAGAAATATGGAAAATGTTTGTTCTTGATACATCAGTGTGTGGATTCAAACATCTTTGAGAAGATCATTGAAGAAGAAACAAGCAAGGATGTGTGGGATACACTCAAGAAACTGTATGGTGGTGATGAAAAATTCAATAAAGTGAAGTTGCAAGCTCTAAGGAAGCAATTGAAAACACAAAGATGAAAGTATTGGAGAATTATTTTCAAGATTGGTGCTCCTCACAATCTGTTGTGTGTTATGAAAGAAAGACATGTAATCAAATTTATTGGAAAGACACGGTGTGTGAGAAAAAAATATATTTATGCATTAAAACGATGGGAAAAATTGTTGAAGAAAGAGTATATATGGTGCGACAGATTTAACTCACAACATTCGTACGGTAAAATGTGGCAGTGGTTTTATACTTTATGAATAAATAAAAGTAAAATACGGTTAACATCAAAATGCAATCCAATGATTGTTGAGCATTTATCGTTTATTCATTGTTTATTCCTTCACACGATTTAACTTTTTCCTTTTTTTTACTCTTCTTGGATCCACTACTATAGCTTATAAAATTTTACCTTTTCAAAAAAAATCTTTCTTTAAGAAAACAAACTTAATTTTTCAAATACATATCATTAATTAGTTTTATTAAAAAAGAGTAAACACAAGTAATTGAGAAAAAAATACAATTGACAAATTATATCCTTAAAAGATCATAACGTCAATTAATCAGGAACACAAACTAATGAATCAAACGTAGACAGAAACAAATATTAATTTATTATCATTAAAATAAAATATTAATTGATTTGTAATTTGAGATAAATAAATATTTTATTTACAAATGATAAATAGTTGTTTAGTAAAAAATGAGTGTTTTGAAAAGTTAGCAACAGCTTTTTAAAGGTTATCTAGAAAAGATAATGGTTTAAGGGGTGTTTTATAATTTTAAAGGATTTCCTTAAAAAAATTAAAGGATTTACATTTAGAGGAATATTTTATTGTATTTATTCTTTTTTTATAATTTTTAAAGGGAAATGTTAACGAGTGTCTTCGGGGCACTTTTTAAGCACTCTAAATGGAAAGTTTTTAATAAAAAGTTGTGTATTGTAATCGTTGACTTTTAAAAGAATAATTACTAAATCTGGGTTGCTTAAAGAGTGTCATGGGGGCACTCGTTAACAAGACGTTTTGATAAAAAGAATCTATTGATTTTTTTAATTCATCTTTTACACCGTCTTTTCAAGTGTTCTTTAAAAATACACATACCTTTTTATTTATTTATTTAAATTATTGATTTTTTTCTTCCAAAAGTGACATTTAATTATTTTCGAAAATCATAAAAATTATATCTATGCTATACTAGCGAAAAGTCGGGCCCTTGTCTTTCCACTCTTTTTATTACACCATCGTTTGAAAAATATGAACGATGTTTTTTACGAAATTTTGATTTTGATTAAACCTAAAAATATAAATGGTTGTTGCTTTCAAATTATAACAAACCAAATTATTATCTATTTCAATGACAACAACAATATAACAAAAAAAATCTAAATTCTTTTGTTTTACTGATACCAACAACAATATTTATTATAGAAAAATTTGTTTAAGGGTATAATTGATATAATGGAAAAGTAAGTATAAATACACTATATAGTTTATTACACTTTTTAAAGAATAAAAGAAAGAAAAAAAAAATCTGGTTTTAGCTCTTTTGAGCTGACTTTTTCTCATTTCAAAATTATCCTCAATTTTCAATACAAATAACACATTTAACAACTAGATAAGAATATATTTAGATATTAAAATAAATGTAACAAACATGATATAAGTGTATATATGTTCAATTTTTTTCTCTATCTTTTAAAAAGTGTAACAAACTATATGAGCGTATTTATACTTACTTTTTCATTATCCCAATTCTACTCTTAAACAATTTTTTTCTATAATAAAGATTGTTGTTGGTATCATTAAAAAAATAAGAATTTAGATTGTATATATTTTGTATATTATTAGTGTCATTGAAATAGATAATCATGAGAAACGAAGCAGGCGTCCTCCACCCACTTTGTCTTGTGAGGATTTCTTAAATTGGTCTAATGCTAATATATTAAAGCACTTGCCTTCGTGGGGTTCTTTTTTCACTTGGACTAACGGTAGATTTGGTAATGAAAATGTTGCCCTCCATCTTGATAGGGCAGTTTGCAATGAGGCTTGGATTAATTTTTGGCGCAACTCTTCTTGTACAGCTTTGGTGCGCCACCAATCCGACCATAACCCGCTTTTGCTTTCACTTATTTTCTCCACTGTGAAGCATGCCACTCCTTTTAAAAATTTTAAAGTATGGACGTCTCATGATGATTGTCGTCAATTGGTGCTTGACAATTGGGCTAAATGTGTTCGGGGTCAGGGTATGTCTCGGCTTCAAGCTAAGCTTTGTAATCTGAAAAACGCTTTCAAGGTTTGGAACCGTAATGTTTTTGGTGATGTGGACGCTCAAGTTAAATTTGCCATAGATGAAGTGAAACGCAACCAACTTTTGATTGATGCTGAGGGTTTCTCTGATCAGCTGTATTTGCAGGATCTTGAGGCGCAATTGTTTCTAACCAAAGCTTTAAATTTTCAGGAACAAATTTAGAAAGAAAAGGCTAGAGATCAAAATTTTGTTTGCGGTGACCGCAACACGGCGTACTTCCACAGAGTTTCCAAAATCCGTCCAGCAACTAAATCTATTTCTTTTTTACAGGATGGTGACAATATTTTGACGGACCCTTTGGACATTGAACAACATATTATTTCTTATTTTCAGGCTATCTTCAGCATGGATAATAATTGTATCCAAAATACTTTGATTGATGAAACTATACCTTTGTTAGTCTCAGAAGCGGATAACCAAAATTTGTTGCGCCTCCCTTTGATGGCAGAAATTAAGGAAGCGGTCTTTGCCCTTAATGGGGATGGGGCCCTGAGTCCAGATGGTTTCGGAGGTCACTTCTATCAAACTTTCTGGGACATTGTTGGCTTTGATGTGGTGCACTCGGTCCAAGAATTCTTTCTAGGCGGTATGTTGCCACCCAATTTTAACTCTAATATGATTGTGCTTATTCCAAAGATTCCAGGTGCAGGGTCCATGGGTGATTACCGTCCTATAGCGCTGGCGAATTTCCAATTCAAAATTGTAACTAAAATTCTTGCGGATAGACTGGCTTGTATTACTTCTCGGATCATTTCCGTCGAGCAACGGGGATTTGTTAGAGATCGTAACATCTCAGACTGTATTATTCTTGCTTCAGAGGCTATCAACTCAATTGACAAGAGACAATATGGGGGAAATTTGGCTATTAAGGTTGACATATCCAAGGCTTTCGACACATTGGATTGGAATTTCTTAATTATGGTGTTGAATAATTTCGATTTTTCAACATCTTTTATTAATTGGGTTTTTGGCACGGGGAAAACATTAATTTCTGGACGGATAATTGGCTTGGCGATCCTTTGGTGGACTTGATACACCTTGAAACAGTTTTTCATGCTCATCTCAAAGGTACGGTGTCGGAAGTTATCGTGAATGGTGCTTTGAGGCTACCCACGATACTAACCACTATTGAGGACATCCAAACCCGAGCACAAGAGATCATTTTACCAGTTGGAAACCTCCCAGATGCGTTGGTGCGGAGCCACACTACGGACGGTAAGCTTTCTTCTAAACAGGCGTTCAACTATCTACGTCCGAGGTCCATTACATTGCCTTGGGCTGAATCCATTTGGCGAGCAGCAATCCCTCCTTCGCACTCTTGTATTTATTGGAGGTTGAATCATAACAAAATGCCCACCGATGAGAACCTTCGAAGACGCGGTTGCATAGTGGTGTCGATTTGTAGTCTGTGCCTTTCAACGGACGAGTCCTCCGATCATTTGTTTTTTCGGTGTCCATTCGCCGACCATCTTTGGGAATGGATCAGCAATAAACTTAGCTGCTCTATAGATCGTTCTACAGCCGGCACCCTTCTCGATTGTCGACCATATAGATGTTCCTCACAAGTATCAGACATTTGTTTAGCAGCGGTAGTGCATACTCTTCACACTATATGGTGGGCACGAAACTCTTTGCGGTATTCAGAAGTCACGCCTACTTTGCATTCAGCTAAGGTCCGTATTCACTCCTTTATCGCCATGTCAGGAAATGTTTCTAAAGGTAAGTGTCTTCCATCGGACTCTGTCTTTCTTGATTCCTTTGCGGTCTCTCCCCATCGCCGCATGGTAAATGATATTGTCTTGGTTGTTTGGAAACCCCCCACCGCTCTGTGGTTGAAAGTTAACACGGATGGCTTGGTTATCGGTGGTCACGCCGCCTATGGGGGGCTGTTCCACGATCACTCAGGAACGTTCCGTGGCGCATTTGTTTGCAATATTGGGACACAGTCTATTTTTTATGCAGAGGTTATGGCAATCATTTTTGCAATTGAGTATGCTGCCCGTCACGGTTGGAGGAATATTTGGTTGGAGAGCGACTCCACCAGCGCTCTCAGAATTTTTTCCAACGCTCTCCTAGTG
>Ga0228711_1000964_pt1 | contig 39877 bp, 17 predicted proteins | sample MedpolnodulmetaG_2_FD_177996 | JGI IMG/M metagenome (GOLD analysis project Ga0228711, IMG submission 177996) | Root nodule microbial communities from Medicago polymorpha collected in Santa Monica, California, United States - brown nodules | ecosystem: Host-associated > Plants > Roots > Nodule...
TGCTATGGATATGTACCACCTGCCATATCTCATTCTTAGACCAAATTGGAGTCCAACTGCCACTCATCTCAACCTCTTTATCTAACCTATATCTAGGTTTAGGCATTATCCTTTGATTCCACCTATCCACTTTTTGTCTTAAAGTAGCATTCATATTCATAAGATAACTTCTTATCCACTCACACATTGTTAAAACAGGTTTGTCTCTAGCCACCAATATAGTGCTATTAAAAGCTTCGGAAATGTTGTTCATAAGAACATCACATTTAGGGTAAAAGGAAAAGGCATGCTTACACCATGATTTGGTTGGGATTTTCATCAGCCACTCCCAAGTAGGTTCCTTGATAGCTTTCAATTCTTTCATTTTGGCTGCCCATTCTTGGATGTACGTGGCCTTTGCAGCTCCCATCATGAGGTCCCTAATGAGTGTACCTCCTCCAAATTTCTTTTTGAAATTGGCATACAAATGCCTCAAGCATAACCTATGCTCCACACTGTCAAACATCTCCTCAAACACAGAAATTAGACCTTGTACATTACCAAAAATAAGTTTATTTAACTAATATAATAATCAGAGATATAATAATAAGTAACAATTAAAACTAAAAGTTTTTACCTTTTGCTGGTCAGAAATGAAGACCCATCTTTTGTCTTGTCCAATATCATGCAACAACAATGTCAGAAACCACCTCCATGACTCTTTTGTCTCAGTTTCACATACACCAAAAGCTAATGGGAAATATTGGTCATTTGGGTCCCTGCCAACAGCAATTAAAAGAGTACCCCCATACTTGGTCTTAAGATGGCACTCATCAACTCCTATAAAGGGCCTACAAGCAGAAAACCCTCTCTTGATTCCATCTAAACAAAAATAAAAAGAAGAAAACCTAGGTTGTAGTTGTGGACCTAACATTCAAAGATTTTTTTCGATTCAACCAACAAGCAAACAAACAAAAGATAAGAAAAAAAACAGAGTATAGGTTAGAATGTTCTACCGTCGATCACCTTCAAATGTCGCTTCTTCTACCGTCGATCACCTTCAAACACCTTCGCTAACCGTCGATTACACTTCGTTGTCGTGATTCACCGTCAAATCGCCTTTGTCGCAGTTCTTACACCATGACTTTCTAACTTCTCTGAAACCCTATTTCACAAGGAAGAAATGGAAAATGAGAGGCATTTTTTCAATAACTAGGGGGGAAATCAAAAGACAGGATGACTTTTGACACTTTTGCCAAGTCACACTAAGCCACGTGTGTCTATGTCTGCCACGTCGTCGTTTTTGTAACGGGAGTTAACGGGAAGGACCATTTGCAAAACGTCAGAAGTTTACAAGGAGAGTTTTGAAAGAAAAAAAAGATACAGGGACGATTTGCAAAAATGCGCAAAATTACAGGAACGATTTGCCTATTTAAGCCTAAACCAAATCAAAGGCTATGAATTTAAAAAACAAAAAAGTGGGCCGTTTTAGCTTGTGAAAATTTTCCTCTTCTTCAACTAACCATAGAAACCAATTGATCTCTAAACTATCCTTAGTGGGCCGTTCTTTCACAAAAAATAAATATTCAGGTTTGAAAGCATCTTCAACCAAAGGTTGTTGTTTAGTTGTACTAAATGTTAGGATACTTTGCTCAAAAAAAATAAATTAGGATACTCTCTTTTTTAACATTTTCTCTAACATTCCCTCTTCTTTTAGGTGAAATTCAGGTGGGAAATGAATTTCAAGCAAAACGAGATGAATTTCAGTCAGGAATCTCACTATTGAAATCGGTTTTCAATAAAAAAGGAATCTCATACATTTGAAAATTCTTTTAGGTGAAACATCATGTGCCCCAAAACAGAGGGCCAAGATCATAGCTTTTTGTAAAGATAAAGGACCAAAAGAACATATTTCTCTAAAAAAAAGAACATATTTTCTAAAATATAAAGGGTCAAATGAGCATATATACAAAAATGTAAAGGCAAAAATTGTTATTTTTTTTATTAGAGTTAAGGATTTAAGCCATTGATTTTGTTCAGATTTTTTATGTAAAAAAATTGGATTTACCTCTTTCTTATACACGTAATCTCTCTTACTCCAAACAAAAGAAAATCCTTCAATGGCTTCACTCTCCACCACCACCACCACCACAGCTCGCTTCCCACCTCTCCCTCCACCCAACCCCACCCGTCTCCGAACCCGAGCACAATCCATTCCCCTAATCGATCCTCCATCTTCATCCCTCGCCGGAACAGTTAAACTAGCAGTAAACGATGAACGGACGAAGAGAATCGCGAAGGAAGTGGAGAAGATGAAAAAGAAGGAATTAAAAGAGAGAAAGGAGATGAAGAATGCGAAAGTAGCGTCGCAGAAAGCGGTTTCTGTTATTCTTCGTAGAGAGGCTACTAAAGCGGTTATTGATAAGAGAAGAAAGAAAGGTCCTGTTAATTCTAAGAAACTTTTGCCTCGAACTGTTCTTGAAGCGCTTAATGAACGGAGTTCCGCTTTTCGTTGGGAATCTGCTCTTAAGGTTGGTGTGTTTTTTTAGATGAATTGAATGTGGTTAGTTATTTGGATTTCGATGGATTTGTGGTTGTGTTTTTGTGCATTGATTGTTAAATTGGAATGACAAGTACTAATGAAACTCACACACAACTGTGATGTCTCGGGTTTGAAATTTGGGTGAAGGTGTCCAATTGTCAGTTGAGCTAGGTCTTACCAATACGAACAGTAAGCATGGCACTGATATTGACACGTAGACACGAAAAATAATTAAAGACAACATAAGTGATTGAATATAATCATATGTGTTAACACTTACACACCCTTTATCTGAAGTGTTGATGCTACATATGTTTTGGTTTGTAGTGTTTGATTTTATGGCATTGTAGGAGTTTGGTACCGGGCTTGGTTTCTATGTTTTTTAGTTGGCTAGTTGATTATGGAGTGGAGTTCCATTGGGTTGGTTTTGGGGTTTTGTGGAGAAGTGAGTTTCTAGTTCATCAATCCATCTAATCCAATCCAAACCGAAGAACTCATACTCATAACCAAAATGTAATGGAAACCCAAAAAAATTAACTTCCTCTCATTGGATTGAATTGTCCTTGGTTCCTATGATGAAAATTGATCAAATATGAACTGAATCAGCTTTACTTATATTAATGTACTGCCATTTGTTATGTATTTGTTTTAGAACAACTTTTAATATTATCTTCAACTTACAATTTGTATGTGAGTTATGATAGTTGTTTGTATGTCAGTCTAGTCAAGAGAATCCAAATGGTGGGGGTTGACTTCGTTTGAATTGTGAGTCTTCTGAGGTTGACTTATTTTATACAGCTAAGTTCAAAGTCATACGGATTATGTTGTAGCCTGTAGGTTTCAACTGTGGTAATATGAGTTTGGTGTTTGTTATGTAGCAAACAGAAAAAGAAGTTAGAACGGATGAGTAGTTTTGACCTTGATAATCTTTGGTTTGATTGAATTTTGGTTAGCTTTTAGGCAAGTAATTAATTTGATGGATGATAATGGAAATAAGTAAGCTAATTCACAAAACAGTAATTAAAATATTGAGTCTTGAACCGGAAAAAAAAATGCCTTTGGATGCAGATAGTTCTTATTACATCTTTAAATACTGAGACATTTTTTCATCAATAATCCAAGTACAACATGGTCATAAGGCATAACACAGTAGTAATATGTAAGCAGCTTAATCTTGGCTGAGCATTGCATAATACATTGTTCTGGCCAATAGTTATGATTAACTTACAAATCAGAGAATTCTCAACTGAACTTTCCATTTTAATGAAAGAAAATTACTTTATAATCCCCTAAAAAATCTTTCAATAACCCCGAGTTTGATAGAAATATTTAGTAGTCTAGCCTCAAAAAGTGTTGAACACTGAGAATTCAAACTGAATATGAATAGTAGGTTGTATCTCAGGATCTTACCTTGTAATACATATTGTCTAATCTTCTCTATTAGCATTTTATAGACTTCTACTCTTGGGAATCTTTTGGAACAAGGTTGTTTTCTTGACTTCTCTATCAGCATTTTATAGTCGTCCAATTTATGAGTTTTTTGAAGGAGTTTTGGTTCTTAACTGGTACAGCCTTTGTGAATGATTGGTCATAGCTCATGAGTTTAATCTTTGCAGCCCCATTTCCAATTTTCCACAATTAAGTTATAAATATCAGCAACATGGTAAAAATGGGCATGTGCTTTGTTCAAACATCAAGACCCTAGGGCACTTGCACAGAAGTTAATTCTTTACAGACCAGTCTTTCTGTGGTGCTTGACAAATGGTTTCTTTCAATGAGTCTGTCTCCTTAGTAGATTCACAGAGGGGCTGTAAAGTTCGTTGAATTAATAGGTTTCTGTTATTTTGTAGTCTTCCTTCCTCAGTGCATCTCTTCTTTCTTTTGTCCAAGGTAAATGAATACTTTGAGTGCTGGTCACCAGCCAACAATGAGTTGGGGAAACCGTATTATGACTAGAATATGGATGAAATGTTGAAAAGAAACCTTATTTGTAGGTGAAAGAACTAGCAGAGTCTACCGAACTGAATTCTTTTATCTTAGATCTGAGAATTATGAAAGGAGTCAGGTTTAGTAATTGGTACCTGAAAAATTAAAGGAAGCCGAAAGAAAAAAAAATTCACTGTATTGATGCTGAATTTCGGACCTGTATCTTGGCATGGCGGGTTCTGAAAAATGAAAAATTGAATATAGAAGTAAGAGGAAAAACTCCGACTGACTCCAGCCTATTTCCCCCAACTCACATTCCCATGATTACAACCGAATCACATACACACTACGCTCCCTCCTTATGGCCAACTCAGAAGTTTGTTGCAGAGTGGAGACTTTTTCATTTTCCGTCTCTTGTTCATAATTTTTTGCATTGCACTAATAGGTGCACAAGCACTTGAAGGATCCTCCGTAAAAAATCTAGTTGTTGAAGAGGAAAAAAAATCATGTCTTTTAAGTATGATAGAACTAGGACCAGGGAATTAACAAGAACAGTGACACAATAGGGAGTTTTCCTCTATGCAGAATGGATCTTTATTGAATTTCAATGAAACACTTTACAGGTAATTTGAAGAACCTGCAACCTCCCAATCTAATTGCTAATTGGCAAAAGTGCTTATTCTACCAACAATTCTACTATTTATAGGATAATTCCCACTAACCACCCTTCTAACTGAGTAATCAATTCTGTTATACTACTGACAGTTACATGTTCCACCCTTCTAACTAACTAACAAGTTCTGCTATACTGGCAAGGATTACCCTATTTAATTCCCTTGTGTTGCTTCCTCCTTTCATACACATGATTGATTGGAGGTTTCTAAGTACTCCACCAAGCTTCCCATACTACTTGATGTGAGGCATGGGCATTCCAATAATACCCACTTCACTTTCCTAGCACCACCATGAGAATTAATGTCTCGGCGGCTGTACTCTATGATGCTTCCCTCGACCTTTTTCTACCCAGCCTCTCTGTAGGTACTCCTTCTGAGACACTGGCAACTAGCTATATTATCATTCGTTAAGCATCAAAGCGTTTGGGAACCCCTGAAAGCTAACTGCCAAGGGGAATAACTAATCCTCTTAGTATTCCACCAAGTATCCCATACTACTCAATGTGGGACTTAGGCACCCTATGATACCCCAGTCCCTATCACGCACCCACTTTTTCTCTTTACATGCTCATGATACCTTAGTTACTGTATGGGTCATATCAATTAGCTTAGATATCAAGTAGTTCATTGGCATACTCCTAGCAAATTTGTATCCTGTTTTTAATTGGCTAGCTTAAGAGTATTTAAATCTCTAGCCCCCTGCTTACTTTTATATATTTTGCTTCAGTCCCTCTACCCATTTGAGGAAGTGAAGCGATGAGGTTCTAATGTTAGCATTTAAGGAAGTATATTTGCATTTATATAGATTATAGAAGAAAAATTTGTTGGTGTAATTGAAAAAATTAGGAACAGAACAAAGACTCAGTTAAATTGGTTGAGAAAGTTTTATTTTCTGCTGTTAAAGGATTTTTTGTACTTCTGTAAAAAAAAACAGGATTTCTTGTATTGTGGAAGACATTAATTTAGGAACTCATTTGCATGTATTCAAGCATAATTAAATTAGTTTTAGAGCAGTGGTTGAAATTTCATGCTGCACTCTCTCATACACACAAACACTTGTGAAACTGTTTATTTTACATGAAGACTTGATAATCATATCAGTATGATCTCATGGTTTCAGGTTTTTGAACTACTGCGTGAACAGCTTTGGTACAGACCTTACCCTGGTGTATACATCAAGTTAATTGTCATGCTTGGAAAATGTAAGCAACCTGAGAAAGCTTTTGAGCTCTTTCAAGCTATGGTTGATGAAGGTTGTGTTTTGGACTGTGAATCATACACCGCACTGTTATCTGCCTATGGCAGGAGTGGTCTCTTGGATAAAGCTTTCTCTCTTCTTGAGGAAATGAAGAGTACACCTGGTTGTCAGCCAGACATCCAGACTTATTCAATCCTCATAAAATCTTGCTTGCAAGTTTTTGCCTTCGACAAAGTTCAGAGTCTTTTATCTGACATGGCCACTCATGGTATCAAACCAAACACAGTCACCTACAACACCCTTATCGATGCTTATGGGAAGGCGAAAAGGTAAAATGTTGACCTTTCTTTAGCTTGTGAAAGTACTTCATGCTCGTTCAGGTTGCTGACAGAATTTGAAAAAATAATTCTATCAACTACCTACTTTTCCAACATTCGCGAGATACAACGAAACAATTGGTAGACAATCGAGGTTGTATCATTTTTAAAAGACAAGGCAAAGATAGACAAATGAATGGCAGCCTTAACATTAGCCATAAATGAGCTCTTTGTGGATATTTATTCCACAGTCTACAGCTGGGCACTGACACTTTATCCAGTCCTGGATCATCACAAGTTTTTGCTTTCCAACTAATATTGTGATGAAAAGTTGTTCTTTCTTTGTTGTTTGCTTGTATTTGCATATCTGTAATATAATTTTATGGTTATTAAAAGATTTTCAGAAATGGAATCTACACTTCTGGAAATGCTTGCTGGACAAGATTGTGAACCCGATGTATGGACCATGAACTCAACACTAAGGGCCTTTGGCAACCTAGGGCAGATAGAAATAATGGAGAGGTGTTATGACAAGTTTCAGACATCTGGAATCCAACCAAATGTTCGGACCTTCAATATTCTCTTGGATTCCTACGGCAAGGCCCATGATTACACGAAAATGAGTGCTGTGATGGAATACATGCAGAAATACCATTTTTCTTGGACAATTGTGACCTACAATATTGTGATTGATGCTTTTGGGAAGACTGGGGATCTCAAACAGATGGAGTATTTGTTTAGACTAATGCGGTCAGAGAGAATTAAACCTAGTTGTGTTACCCTGTGCTCGCTTGTGAGGGCTTATGCACATGCAGGTAAGCCTGAAAAAATCGGTGGTGTCCTACGTTTTGTTGACAATTCAGATGTGACACTGGATACGGTATTCTTCAATTGCTTGGTGGATGCTTATATGAGATTAGATTGTTTAGATGAGATGAAGGAAGTTCTTGAGATAATGGAACATAAAGGTTGTAAACCCGATTTCATAACTTATAGAACAATGATTAAAGCTTATTCATCTAAGGGCATGCATAGTCATGTTAAGGAGCTTAAAGAGCTCCTCGCAACAGTGAAGAGACCTCCTTTGGAAAGAAACAAGCCTGACTTTTGATGATAAGATCAACTGATATTTTTGCTCCAATATGTTTGGCTGTCTGATCTGTTTATTTGTGCATATGTTGAATATACCCTTTTCTAGCTTCCCAGCTTTTAGAAGGGAAGGCTCTCTTTTGACAGTAGACACTGCATTTTAAGTTTGTTTCTTACCCTTTTCTTTCTTAGTACTTTATAGTTAGTCAGTTTAGGACAGAAGAAAATGGGGGCAGAGAAAATGAGAATAAAAGTGTAAAATCACTATTTTGAGAGGGTAAAATATAGAGAGGAGGGAAAAGAAATAATATAGGTTTCTCTTTACTCTGACCTTAAAGAAAACATGGAATTCAAAATGTCAATAGTACTCTTCTATTTCATTTGCATACTTCATACTTGTCTCTCTTATTTAGTATTGGGTTTATTTGATCTTTCTATCTAATGTAGGGACCTTGTTTCTGATGAGTTGTATGCTCCGACTAATATTTTTGTATACACAAGGTTTATCTTCATTTTGGATGAATCGAAATTGTTTTTCAAGTTCATCCAAATGAAGACTCCAACTTCTATAAGCTTTCTCTGATTCATACATAAATCGATTTTGGACTGACAAAATGCGGGAGCTTTATCATATTCGCAAGGACTGACATAATACAATTCCAAACCTTTATAAAAGATAAGTAGGTTTTCTTCTGTTGCATATCTCATATGATGCATTTTCAATGAGTTGTGATAACCTTCATTTTTCAAAAGGAACAAAGGGCTTCACTTATGAGAGATGGAAAGGAGAACATGTCCTAAAGAAGAGTAGGATATGCCTAATTGACTTGTCATTGTCTCATGCATCGCACCATGTCTAACAATATGGGATTCATCCTCTTAGACACACCATTCTTTTATGGTGATTTAAGAAGTGAGTCGAGATATTATTCCACGCATCTTCAAATAGTTCATAAATCTACGTTTTATATAAAGAAAATAGCATGTTTCAGCTTTTTTGGGTTGGTTTTTTTCTCTTTTCAAAATTACCTTCAATCTTCAATTTTCAAGTTATAACAAACAAAATTAACCATGATTATTTATTTCAACGACACCAACTATATAACAAAAAAAAAAATCTAAATTTTTTTAATGACATCAACAACAATTTTTATTATAGAAAAAGTTGTTTAAGGATATAATTGGGATCATGAAAAAGTAAGTATAAACATATTCCTCTAGTTTGTTACATTTTTTAAATGATAAAGAAAAAAAAACATACATATATATCTTCATATCGTGTTTGTTACATTTTTTAATATTTAAATTTATTCTTATATATTTGTTACATGTGTTATTTGTATTGAAAATTGAGGGCATTTTTGGAAAGGAAAAAAGCAAGCTCAAAAGAGCTGAAAAAGGTTGTTTTCTTTATATATAGTATAGATTTCTACCTCATTCTTGAACTATCTTAACTTTTCAAAGGTTTAATTTCATTTGATACACAAATTAATATATACTGAGGTCATTATAAAATGTAACAAAATATAAAGCAACCTAAAGTTTGTGAATGTGTCCGCATACATCATCATGTATGAAAATTGTTCTTTAAGCACCTTCAAATGCTCACAAAAACCCAAAAATGTTTATATTGGAAGTTACACCCCGTTCACTGAAGATCAGGAGTTAAGAAACAATTCTTTGGTCGGGAGTTAAGAATTGATCCCTGGATCGGTAGTTAGAACCAAACTGGGTCGAAAACATAAGCAAAATGGAAAACGCCAAAGATATTCAATAGTCATCATTTAAAAGTGCATATTGTTCAACAAACATGGTTTAAACTAATTGTCTAGAGACACGTTCAAACACACTCAACATTCAAAGACACTCAACACACTTAACCCTCTTGACTATCTGCAATGTATTCAAAGTATCCCTGGCATGATCCTCATCTATCAGAACCTCCACATTTGCTAACCTAGACGGTTCTCCCTTGACTGGAGTCACTAATTTGGGATGAGATACCCAATAGAACCAAGAAATGAAACCTGATATGTATTGTCATTGTACCTCCAGAAATTGACCTTGCATATCCTCGGGTATAACATGCACCAAAAATCTTGAAATGCCTGGAATATCTAGAAGACGTTCAACTTTGGCACGACAGAAAGATGTTTCGTAATGGTCTAAACTAAATATGTCTATACTGACTCGTCACATGCTCTGGTAAGCGACGATAAATCATTTTGTGGCCACACTTTTTTCAAATGGAGTACCAACATATGTTGTTGACCTTTAGGCGATCAAAGAAGGTCATGTAGTTGTATGGTGACTTGTGCTCTTTACAAAAGATATTTTATGGTTTCCTCTATTATATATCTCATATGATGTTTTTTCAATGAGTCGAGATCTTTTCCATTACTCAAAAGATGATCCGAACTAATTGCATATACCCACTCGACACACTTAAACACTTGCAAACACACTCAACATTCAAAATTTAATCAACATTCAAAATGGCATAAAATTGTGTGCATTCATTCAAAAGTTAAAATATTCAATTAACATTGAAGGGGACATAATGGTTGAGGTATTAAAATATCAACATACATCATTCATGAGAAACAATGAAAATCAAAATACATATAAATCATCAAAATGCCCTCCTCATATGGGCGACTAATATTGATTGGGTGACTATGTCTCTTTGGCCATTGCTACATAGTACCATATAGATCTTCATAAGTAATATTTCCTCCCATCCAACGTCATGATCTTTACCCTCGTGACTAGTTGCAATGTATCCCCGACATGCTCCTTCTTTATCAGAACCTATGTATTTGTTCGCTTACATGGATCTCCCTCGACTAGAGCAACTAATTAGGGATGAGATATCATATAGAACCAGGAAATGTAACTTTGTACATATTGTCAATGTGCCTCCAGAAATAGACCTTGCATGTCCTCGGGTATAACATGCACATAAAATCTTGGAATGTCTAGTTATATGGGATACATTAAGCTTCGATGCGACGAAATAATGCCTCAGAATAGTCTAAATACATGTATATTGCCTCATCACATGCTCTGCCAAGTGGCGGTGAATCACTTTGCGGTCTCACTTTATTCAAACATAGTACAAACAGTTAAGCGGTCAAATAAGGTCACGTAGTTGTCCGGTGACTTGTGACCCTTGTCAGGAACATATTGTGTCGTGGCTTCATTGCAGTATAATTGGGGTCGATATCATTTGGATATATACCACGGAAATGCTCCAAAACTCGCACCTTGAAAAAATACATTCAAGTATTACAAACTCAAACACCTATTAAAGTAAAAAATATTTTAAAATATAAATTTCTTAAATATTCTAAAACAAATAATTACCTGCAACCAAGTATATCATCTAATCATCTGCGATATATGGGGAATGGTCATATCATGATTATGGGATAGTAATATATGTGATCAAATAGGGTACCCATATCACGATTTATTCATTTTCTAACGGGGTGAAAGATGAGATGTTATAATGGTGTCACTTTGATAGAACCTACCACCTTTTTCACAAGGGGTGTGATATTCCATAATTATTGATATTGTCATGTATTCATTGTATTTAGTCCTTGAATAAAATATGTAGCGGATTCAAGGAGTTTAAAAATTGTTTCCTTTTAGAAAGAAAAGTGAGGCTAAAAGTATCACATTTTACACTTTTAGATAAACATAAAATTTGTTTCGATCACAAAACATTACTTAAAGCATAAGCACATTGATTTCGTTATTGACATTACATACATTAAAGGTTAGTTTTACAAAATAATGTTATAATGCAACACACAAAATATTAAGGGCTAGACCTTTCCCCTACTTAGTATTATATATTCATAGCATGTCCCCCCTTATGATTCAAGGGCTATATGAATTCTAGATATTGATTGGGCATGAATACATTGGAAAGACAATTTCAGTAATCAGATACATGCGTTTTTGTAAATGTTCCAGGAAAACATTAAAGGTGAGTTGTCGAAAATTATGAAAGGTAGATAATAAGAGGAACATCCCAAAAATTCACATATTGAATACTATATGCATATAATAGCATATTAATATTTGATCACATGAAAAAAAAATTAATTCATATTAAATAGTAATGACATCATAGACTAATGATAATATTTAAGAAGAAATCAACGTATAATGACATGTAGACAATTAACATGTGTGAATAATTAGGAATGCATATGTAAGTAACATGGTAGAACAATTAGAGACATGTAACATATATTGACAATTACCATTTAAGATATGCTACACAAAACACATTCACATCAACACAAGTCACATAATAAGTCAAATACATAATTCCTGGGACATTTGTGCTCGATATAATCAATCAAGTGTTTATTACGAAGGATCTAGTGTTGAAAAGAGCCACCATCACAAGGAAATCATGTCACAAGAAAAGTTAACCCCATTTGAAAAGGGTCATATAGAGTGAAAATGTTGAATATATCATTATTATTTTTATTATCTTATTTATGGTTACTTATTTATCATTAAATCACTGGAGTTGACTCTTGTATTTTCTTCATAATCAAATTATCACTAATATTATTTTCTACATGGCATCAGAGCTCCCAATTTTGGGGACCTTGCTTTCACATAAACCCTAGCCGTCGTCGTTACGATTTTTTGTGTTTTTCTGTTTATTATTCAATAAGTATTGTTTATCTCATGGTATTGTTCATGTGATTATTGTTCACCTCAGTAGTACTGTTCACGTGTGTATTGTTCACGCGTGCACTGTTCATCGCAAAATAAATAAAAATACATCCAAATTGTAGCTTGCTATTTTTTTGGGTTACTTAGGTCAAAAAATGAAGGGGATGAATAAATCTAAGCTCATAAGAGAGGAGGCATGACAAAGGGTGATTATGGGTAAGACAACTTTCAACTTATCAACTTGTGCACTCCAAACTACTTTTGATCGAGCGCAATAATCTTCCTCAAATGTATTTCCATTCACCAAGGAACAACTAGATAAACTGTACAAAATCATTGAACCACAGACACCTACCTCCTTCATAACATAAAAATGTAACTTCTCAAATCCGCCCACCTCAGTGTCATTCCTAATCATACATGGATTGTTGATTCTTGAGCTAGTGATCACATGACCGGAGAATCTGTTTATTTTCCTCATATAAACCATGTGCATGAAATTTCAAAATTAAGGTTGCTGATGGCTCTCTTTCAGTTGTGGCAGAAAAATGTTCTAATTTTTTGTCTCCCCTATTAACTATCTAAGATGTATTACATGTCCCGAATTTGTCTTGCAACTTGTTATTTGTCAGTAAGCTAACCAAAAAATAAAATTATCAAATTCATTTCTTTGAAAATTACTGCGTATTTCAAGATTTAATCTTGGAACAGATAATTGAAAGTGCTAAGTAGAGTGGTGGATTCTACTACCAGAAACCATACATCAATCTGGACCAATAAGTTCTTCTATTAAATCTTTTATTTTTTCAAATAATAAGGATGACATTATGTTATGACATTTAACGTTAGGTCACCCTCGTTTTAAATATTTATAGGCATTGTTTCCAAAACTTTTTGAAGGAAATGATATATCTTCATTTAAGCGTAAGGTTTGCAAATTTGCTAAACATCATTGAAACTTTTTTCCAATTCAAACTTATAAACCTTTAAAACCATTTTCAATTATTCAGAGCAATTTTTGGGGGGCCTAATCTAACAAGTACTTTATCCAACAAAAAAAGGTTTATCACTTTTACAGATGATCATGCTAGACTTTGTTAGGTATACTCGTTAAAAGAAAAATCAGAGGTATGTAAGATAACTAAAAACTTTTGTAAATTGGTGCAAACACAATTTAACACTCAAATACAAGTGTTTAGAACTGATATTGGAACTAAATATTTTAACAAACTCATGAGAATTTTTTTCTTGAAGATGAAATTGTGCATCAAAGTTGATGCGTTAACTCACCCCAGCAAAATGGAATTGCAAAGAGGAAAAATCTACACCTTCTTGAGGTGGCACGAGCACTTCTCTGCTCTACAATATCCCAAAATATTTACGGGGTGAATTTGTCATTGCAACTGCACGTTTATAAATCGTATGTCATCCCGTGCTTTGAAATTTCAAACTCCTTTCCAAAGTTTCTTTAAATATTGGCTTAAATAGGTCTTTCGTTCCTGCAAATATAGGTCATTTGAATTTTCGCCCCTGAAGTTACTAATCATTCTAATATGTCACTGCAAATATTAATCATTTGACTTTTGGTCCTAATTAGGTTTTTTTTGCTGAGGTGGGCTGTCATTAGCGACGTGGTGCCCGTGTGGCAAGTGACGATTGGGCAAGGTGGTTGGCTTAAATAGGTCTTTCGTCCCTACAAATATAAGTCATTTGAATTTTCATCCCTGAAGTTACTAATCAGATGTAATTAGGACCATTTTTCAAAAAATTAATATTTGTAGTGGCAGATTGGAAAGATTAGTAACTTTAGGGACGAAAATTCAAATGACTTATATTTACAGGGACGAAAGACCTATTTAAGCCTTAAATATTTTCTCATTGCTTCAATTCTAGCTGATTTGCCATTAAAAATATTTGGATGTACGACCTTTGTTCACGAACATAAACATCTTGAAAAACTTGAACCCTGCGTAATCAAATGTGTTTTTATAGATTATTTATCTTCAAAAAATTTATAAATGTTTTGATTCCAATACAAATAAAAATGTTTGTAACAATGGACCTTACTTTTATTTTTTGATTTTTTTTTAAATATTCTTCGGGATGGAAAACAGATGGAGATTCTCGTGAATTGTTTGAAAACTTAATTATCTCATAAGATGTGTATACATCACATAATTTTGTTACATGGATATTTGCACCTAAAGAAAATGCCTTGGAAATATTAAATGAACTTACTCGTTTAATGACTAAGGATCATAATGAATTTGAGACAACAAATCAAATTAAAGATCAAACAAATGATTTTTTTAAAATTAGTCAAAGCACACCACATAAGGATCCTTGTAATGAAACAAAAAAAAAGATTCGAGGAAGGACAACCAACTTAGAGAGTCAAAATTTATGCAGGAATGAATCATGATCAACATTTGTACAATTATAAAAGTGTTCAACCAACAACATTTGCACAATCACCACATATCATGATATATATGAGTTTTATTATATATTCAATAATAAAAGTGTTCATCCAACAACATTTGTACAATTACCACGTGCTACATCATAAAAAATTGATCATATCTGCCAAAAAATCAAGTAAAAAGACCTTTATAAAAAATAAATTATTTTGCAAGGGTATGTTTCAAATTTTTTTCTTACATGTATCAAAATCTAAAATCATTATATTTGTAAGGACCAAATGCATATTTTAGTAAAAAAAGAATATACATCTTTTAAATAAATACACTACAAGAAATAAGAGGCACTTGAAAACCGTGCTCGTTGTGGTCTAAGTTGTGCACAAATTATCAATGTCTCCATCCACTCGTGTAGATTCACGTGGGCACTAAGAAGCACAAATAGAACACGAGTATACAAAAAGAAGGTAGAGTAACAATTTTCATGTCCAATTCAAATTGTCTTAATGCCTTATTAAAATACGAACTTCATAATAATCGAGGACACAACAAGTAAACCCCAATAGCTAAATGGTGTAAACCAACTAATTGAGTCAAACTTGAACTTAAAGATTTTAGGAACCAAACAAATTTTATCTCAGCATCGAAAACTACTCCATCTCAATGCTGAGATTGGGGGGGATTAACCAACTCTTGTGGACCAATCCCTGTAAATTGATACCTTATTCACATGGACAATTTAAAGACGTGGAACCCCATGCAAATAACACAAATATCACGACACTTCGATATTTGAAACAACTTGAATAAAACAACTGCTTTTTGGACCGTACAATGGAGGCGATTCTAATATTAAAATAAACTTATGAGAAAGATTTTTGACCCTTTCTTCAATGAGATTTCACAACAATTAACATTACCAAAAAAAAAAACTTTGGCGATTCCAATATAAAAAAAAACTTGTTGGCAATTATAGACAGAATAATAATTGTATGTACTTTTTTAATTACAGTATGATGCTTATCTGTATGTGAAATATCAGTGCACTCATTTGATTAAAATAACAGTATTTTAAATACCGACGCAGTTGAAAAAGATATAAATGGTACATAAAATTACGGGGACATATAACTTTTAATTAAAATTAAAAAAAAAATGGAGATATATCTCTCTAAGTTCATCATAGTGAGAAGTAATTTTTTTTAAAAACAAAGATAATAGAATATGTTATTAAGTATATTTATCCTTAATATCGATATTTTAATAGTCCCTAAACAAATCAATAGATATGTACTTCTACTCTATGTAGCACGGACACCTATAGGACTAGGCGTGTCGAAATGTCCAACACGCGTCGTTTTCGAAACTCCTATGACACTCATACGAAATGTGTTAGACAACTAAGACTGGTGTCCTAAATAAGATTGTTTTTTTCTTTACTTCAACACTCCTATGATCGGTATCCTACACCTATATAACACTCAAACGAGCCGTGTCAGACAACTCAGACAAATATCTGAATCATTTTTTTCTCTCATGCTTCCACACACACCGTAGATACAAGAGTTACATATGTTTTGAGAAATGTTGATCAATTAGAGGGTTATGGACATTAAAGTTGATTACAAGATTTTTAGCTTTTTTTTTTTTATAGTAGAAGAATACATAAAGGTCAAATAGTATGATATCTTGTTTTGGAATTTTTTCTAATGAAATAAATTGCTCAAGTTAGATGCTTATGTAAGTATTTTGATTTTCATTTTAGACCGTCTATTAATAAATTAACATATATACAACCATGTCAGTGTCCTATATTTTCTACATTATTGGTGTCGATGTGTCCGTGTCAATGTCGTGTCAGGTGTCCATGTCGGCGTCCATGCTTCATAGCTTCTACTTAAAAATGTCAAAAGCAACAAACACTTTAAAATATTTATAATTTATCTAAATTAGGAGTGATTTAACTAATACAATAAAGTTATACATTTACATTACCTTTTTGACAAAACATTTACATTTTTTAAACACTATCGAAACCGACGAACACTTACCTACTTAGATGCACTTCACATTTAATTTTAGATTTACTTCTAATTAAACATCGCAGAAACCGACAAACACTTACCTACTTTACGTCTAACTTTATCTCACATGCACATCGTCAAATTAAAATATATCCAATAATATCAAAGCAAGTTGTCATCATCATTATTTATATTCTAAAAGTAAAAAAAAAAATCATCACAACCTTAATTTTTTATTATTATCAACTAATCACAATCATTTAGACACCTCAATTTCGCTTCCGATCATGTCGTAAAGTCCAATCAGATGATAATTTTGGATTTACTTTTTTCAATCAAGTGAGCAATTTTAAGAAGCAAAAATTTAAACTAATTTTACCTCTAAAAAAATCTTAAACTCATTTTAATTAATCTCATCATAACCAAATAAATCACTAAATCTAAATCTAAAAATGAAAAAAAAAAATTGAAAAAAAGCCCAATTGTGTCATCTTCTACCAAACAAAGCCCAACATCACACACACACTCTCTCAAGCAGAGTTTCTCTTTCACTTTCTCTCACCTCGAAACACCATCAAATAACAAAATCACCCTTCGTTTCTTCATCTTCTAGAGAGAGAAACTCACAATTATAGAGAGAGAAAATTTCCTCGAAATTTCACAACTCACTCTTCAATCACCATGAAAACCTTGCATTTCTAGGGTTAATTCGACGTCGTTTTCACACACCAAGAGATTTCGTACCATATCCCTCTTTTTATTTTTTCCAAAACCCTAGAAAACGGATTTCGTGTTCTTCAATTCAATTGTGCCCTAATTTCCAAATTCACCGAATAATTTCTACGTTCAGGTGTTTGTTTTCTCTTTTCTTCAATTGTTTGTTTCTTCACATTTTCACGAAACCCTAGAATTGTACGAATTTGGGGAAATTCCACGAAAATGGGTGAAATTAGGGTTTTGAAAATTTGGGGAAATTCATCGAATAGTTTCTAGTTTATACTGTGACACGCATTGTGTTGAAATGGAATGGATTTTGAACTTGTTGTTGCTTGGTTTATGTGGGTTATGGTTATTGCATTGATGTGTTATTTAATGTTGGGATTTTTTGTATTGGGAAGTGAATCTTTTGAATGGAGCTAGTGATTTTGAAGATTAAACATGTGATTGGGGTTTATGGGTTTCAATGTTTGAAGGGAATACTTGGCGGCAATGTTTTCATGCATACAATTATGTGTAATGATGATTAGTACTTTACGTATTAACTACTCTTTTGTGTTTAGTTTAGTTCTTAGCTTTTGAAATTGCATATGAGTGAGTTAGTTTGCTGCTAGTAACAGTTTGATGCTTCTTTCGTTTAAGCTCTTTTTTTTTTGGTGGGGGTTGCTTTTTTGCTTTCTACTTGGTTATAATTGTCTCTGTAGCACTGACACGACGCCAACACATATCAGTACGTTCAGATGATTCATTTTCTCACATTATTAAAGGTGTCAACGTGTTAGTATCCGGTGTCTGTGCCAGTGCTTGATAGAGTATTGTTGCTTTTCATCTAGTATGTAGGAGGCTATGGTTGTATATATTTTACCTATATCTTGTAAATGGGGGGAATAGTCTGTTGACTTATGGAAAGCATTTGTATGATCTTTGGTGTTGTGGTACTGCACAAGTTTGCTACCGTGTTTTTTGAAATACTTTTGGGGATTTGGTGAAAAAGATGAAGCTTATGTTTGTTAAGTGTTTGAGATCACTTTGTTTTTCTACTTAGTTTACACTTTGATAGTGATATTTACTTGTGTGTTTTATTGTGACTATCACTTTGTTGTAATTGAAATGGATATATATTTGATTGATAAATGTACACGAGCAATAAGTATCCTGAGTTTTTCTTTATGATGAATTGATGTAACCATTGTTTGTGAGGCTGTTACTTTGACATTTTGAAACAAGACTGTTGCAGTTATTAGATAACTGTGTATGATCTCAACCACCAAAGTTAATTTATTTTATGATAAAAATGATCTGAAACTCAATTTTACAATTTGAGTAATGCAAACAAAAAATGCTTAACATGTAGTTTACATTTGGACTGTAGGAGATCCAAAATCTTGACCTCCTAATTTAAGGACTGTAGGAGATCCAAAATCTTGACCTCCTAATTTAACAACCTGGCATGAAGATTTTAACTGTCTTTTCAATTAGCGGAAACATTTTGAATTATTATGTGTATGTGGACATGAAGTTCCTGTCTATGTGTTATGTAATTTTATTTTTAAATGCCGTCAATATTTGTAATGTTTGGCCGTTGAGAGAGTCTCTGTGTCCTAGGAATTGCTATGTAATTGAATTAATGCCTTATTTACCCCCTTCTTATTACAAAATTGGCAGATTCTGTATTAGATGGGAAATGAAACTCTTAGATATTAAGGGTGGGAATGCATGGATGTAACTTTGGATCTGTTCATGTTGTAAATGCTGAGGTTGATTCTATGGGAGGTGTTGTGGACGGCGGAGTTGGTGTAGGTTTAAAAACCTCTCCGCACCGAGCAGCAATTGAGAAGGCTCAAGCAGAGCTCAGGTGATGGGAAATGGAAAACTTTTGTGTACTTTCACTTTTTATTGTTCGTTTCTGGTATCATTATAATTTTATGCATTAAGAATAACTCATGCTCTTTGCTAGCAGACAGGAGTACGACGCTCGTGAAGAAAGAAGAAAAGAGCTAGAATTTCTTGAAAAAGTATGGAAGTTTTAATCTTATGCACTCTATTAAAATAATATTTGAATGCAAATGATGATTACTTGTGCCTTGTAATTGCAGGGTGGGAATCCTCTGGACTTTAAGTTAGGGAATGCTGCTTCTGTTAGTGTGCAGTCTACTTCACTCACTGATCAACATCAAGAACAGTTTGTGACCAGGTTGGCTACTCTTTTTTCTTTCTTTCATATTTTGTTTTTCCCTCATTTTTTCATCTGTTCATGCAGCTTGTGTTATGGGATATCTGATGTGTATGCTAATTTTCTTGATATGCTATATCGCTTTTTTCTTTTGCCCCCTCTTCAGCGAAGCAAAAGGTAGTTTTGTATTGACTGCCTCTCCTCATGGTGACTCTGTCGATAGCAGTGCTAGACCAGGCGCTCCTTCTATTAATGAGCCAAACACTGCTGATAACCTCTTACTATTTGATGGTGAGAATGAGTTGCCTGAAGGAGAAAAACGATCTTTACATTCATATAAAAGAAATAAAATTGCTCCTTCAGAACAGTCTTCTCAAATTGGTGGGGGTCAAAATGCTAAAGAGACCGAAGATTCTGTTTTTACCCCATATGCACGAAGAAACAGATCCAGACCAAACCATGGTCCTCGGGGGGGTTCAAGGGATGTGAAGGGTTTTTTATCGGATACAAACAGACAAAAGGATCGCAATGTACCATCCCTTTCTAAGCCAAAGTCTGCCAGTTCAAATGGAGAGATACTTGTTAAAGATCCAACAACAAATGATCCATTGGATAATGAATCTGTGGGTCTTCAAGCTCGTCAAACAAATAGTGTTAGTGCTAGTGTTGCTGCAGACAAATTAGATATTACATTGAATAGAAACTTCAAAGAAGATGAACGTATTGTACCTTCTCAGGATGATACTGTACAGGACCCACTTGTCTTGGCATCTGGCAAAGCTAGTGCAGATGGGGAAAGGAACCCAGGAGCTTCAGGTGAACCTGAGCTTTCACCTTGTGTAGCTGTTGCACAACCTGGAAATGAATCTTGTCCTAGTCAGACAAATGGTTTTGGCACTATAAAAGTCGACAGGAAAAGTTCACCAGCCAAAGATCAAAATAGCAGTGTTGCAGTAGGCCTGAAGAGGGTTGATCCAGAGCCCGGTTGTGCACAAACTAGTTTAGCTAGAGATGTAAATAATGATACCGACATGTGTCCTAATACAAAAAATGCTGATGAAAATGGAAATACTTCGGAACAAACTTTATTTAACAAGAATCTAAGCTCAACTGGTTATGAATCTGTAAAAGAAAGGAGTGAGACCAAAATTGATCAAGGTAGTGCTACTGTTAAAAATGAACATGCTGCTAGTTTTGTAAACCATTCTGGCTGTGGTAGCATCATAAAAAATGAAGAAGACTTGAGTACGAGTAGTTCTTGCATGCTAAACAAGTTGAAGGATTCTTCCAGTATTAGAGGAGTTCATGACAATGACAGTACTGTATTGAAGGCTGATAAAGGGGTAAGTGTTGTCATTTCCAATTCTACAAAGGATGACAACTGCGAAAGGTTAAAGCTTTCTAAGGATGTGTCAATTTCTGCAAATCCTCAAAGTAATAAGGCTGATAAGGTTACTACTGTTGTGTCTGACTGTCAACCATGTTCTCCGCTCCACATGAAGTTAGCAGACAAGGCTCGTGAAGATTCTATTTTGGAAGAGGCTCGTATTATAGAGGTATTTAATTTCTGAACTGATTTCTAGTGACTGCTGTACTTGTAAATTTTGGTATTTGTTCAGTGAGCTATGACATTTGTGACATCATGTGTTTTGTGTTAAACAGGTTAAGCGGAAGAGGATTATGGAGTTATCTGCCCACACCTTACCCTCACCAATCCTCCGAAAGTCTCACTGGGATTTTGTTCTAGAGGAAATGGCATGGTTGGCAAATGATTTTGCGCAGGTTTTATTTTCTAGACCTACCTGTGATTTCCTGTTGTACCTTCACCCTCGGTCGTCTTTCTCGTTTAACTCTTGAAGAATACCACCCTAATTAAATTTACTTGATATTTGATTTTCAATAAATCACTTCTCTACCAAAATGTAATTTGTAGGAGCGTCTTTGGAAGACAACTGCTGCTGCACAACTCTGTCATCAGGCATCTTTTACATCTCGGTTAAGATTTGAAAAGCAAAACAAGAATCTGGAGATGAAAATTTTGTCTCACACCATGGCAAAGGCTGTCATGCAGTTTTGGCATTCAGTTGAGCTACTACTAGACAAAGATGTCCCTGACCATAACTGTATTGATGGTTCTGTTGAACACGAGAAAGTTGATTCAAATGAAGCTTCTCGGGACAAGCGGAAAAACTCCGAAAAGGTTCTGGTTATTTTCTTTGACCTTTTTATTATATCCAATCTAAAATTTATTCCCTTTTATTGGCCAATTGCTCATGCTTTAGTCGATGTGGTGATAGGAATGAACTGTTATATGGATACAGATTTGTTTAATTAGTCACTCACATGAGAAAATATTCCTTTTGTAGTCAAATGATTTTACAGCAGTGTATTGACTTGTATAGGTGTATATATATGGCTTTAGATATGCTTTTGGTAACGTACAAGATACTTAGATGTTATGAACAAAATACAAATGAGAATTAATGGTTTAGTTGTTGAGTTCTGGTTTATTGTTGATTTTATGTGCAAAAAGGATGAACTTAACTATGGTTGAAGTTAATAGTTAATTGTATTATTGAAGTCTATTACTGGAGAAATAAATTTTGCAATATGTTTGTACCTCTTATTATTTACTCGGTGATAATTTATAGATGTTTGACTTACTTGAAGATATGTAATGAACTGTTCATTATTGTAATAGGTATTCTAGTTTTGATTGTCATATTGTTACTTCTTTGTTTTGATATTGATGTAATTCTTGCTGATGTATTTATTTATGTAATTTGCCTGCCCGTTTCGTACATTGGTTCATGCCTGTTGCATGATCTGAATGCTCATGATCTGTGTTATTTGAGATACTTTAATTCTTTTTCCGTATATTGGTGGTCAATTTTCACCGTCTGCACTGGTTTATGAAAATTTCCTTTTAATTGAAGTTATGAGATGTTACTTAGTAATGCTTGAATGTTGGTGGTTTTGGCCAGGAAACAAGCAACAACTACTTGGAGGGACAAAATCCCAGAAAACATTTGGCACTCAAAGTGCGTTCCTATGCATTGAGGTATTTAATGGATAGTAGGTCGCATGGAATGTCCTCTCAAGCAGAAGCACCTGCAACTCCTGATAAGATATCTGATTCAGGCACTGTTGACATGTCATGGGAGGAACATCTTACAGAAGTATGGGCCAAGTTACCTTATATTTATTTGATTAGCTTATTATTTTGTAGATTATTGACCCATTTCTCTCGTGTCTATTTTCACCGCTTTTGTTTACTCAAACTTTTGTTTTTGAAGTCTATATGGCTCTTTCAATATGGTTTTATTGATGATTTTGTGGTTTACTTTTACTATTAGTTTATGATGATAAACAAATTTTGTTTTACTTGTAATACCTCATTTATGTGTTTTTTTAATTTTCAGGAAAGTCTTTTCTATACAGTTCCTCCCACTGCCATGGAAACATACAGAAAATCCATTGAATCTTATTTCGTACTGTGTGAGGTAAATTTATTATCATATATATGCTCAAATTTTATTACCATTTGCATATGTAGATTGTGTGGTGCTTCTTGACTGGTGTTTAAGTTTTACATGCTAAATATAGTTTGATGACAGTTTTATTTTATTTGTTAACATTTTTTTATCATTATTTTTTTTAGAAAACTGGTAGTAGCATTCAAGAAGAAGTTGAAACATCCATATATGAAACTGCAGCAGGTACTTTTGGGACCATATAGATTGTTTCATTTATGAGTTGCTTGTTGATCAGTCTGGAATCAATCACAATATTTTCCCTTTGTAGATTTTGGCTGTGAAGAGGTTGCATACGAAGAAGATGACGGCGATACCAGCACTTACTATTTGCCTGGTACCTACGAGGGTAGAAGATCTTCGAAGTCCGTACAGAAGAAGCAGAAAAACAGAATGAAGTCTTACCCTCATAGGTCCGGTGAAATTGGAACTGATTTGCCTTATGCACACTATTCAACTGGAGCTCATCCGTCCATACTATTTGGAAATAGGCCTGCTAATTTAAATGTTGGCACAATTCCAATAAGACGCGTGCGTACTGCTTCTCGGCAAAGAGTTGTGAATCCTTTTGCTGCGGTTTCTGGGACAGTGCAGGCTCTTGTTAAGGTAGATGCTGCTTCAAGTGGAGATACCAATTCCTTTCAGGATGACCAGAGTACTTTACATGGTGGATCACAGCTCCATAAGAGCATGGAGGTGGAGTCAATTGGAGATTTTGACAAGCAGTTACCTTACGATTGTGGTGAAACATCGGTTAAAACAAAGAAAAAGAAGCCCAAGAATCTGGTAATCAAAATTTACTCACATAAAACTATGTCTACGTACTTCATTTTGAGATGTGGCTCCTTTTTTATTTAATTTATTTTAGGAAACTGTATATTTGCTGTGGTTGCTTGGCATTAACGATTATTTTTACAGAATTCTGCTTATGATCAGGGATGGCAGTTGGATTCTGTTGTTCTAAGTGAACAGGTGATTCTTTTTCTTCCATATTTCCTTGTTTTGATATCTGTCTAGATCTTTGAACATGATAAGCTATGCTTGAGTTCTGTGTAATTTAGTTTATATATTTTTGGTTTTGTGGGGGGGGTGGAGCTGTTTGTTGAAGAGTTTTATCCCGATAAGGCTAGTACTAAGTATAATATAAATCTTATTACTGCCTTTGTATTGCTTAATATTATTAGACAATGCTTTCCACAGTACTTATTATGGTGTTTTGTTGTGCTTATAATGCAGAGGGATCATTCCAAGAAGAGATTGGATAGTCATCACTTTGATTCCAATGGAAACAGCGGTAACTCACCTTGTCAAATATTTAGCTTTAGAAGTTTGTTGTGTTTACAATTAAATTAGTATTCTATTTTCTCCATGCTTTATGTACTAGCTGTTCTTTTATGTAGGTTTGTACGGGCAACATAATGTGAAGAAGCTTAAGATGACAAAGCAATCACTTGAAACTTTTGACAATGTTTCTCCAATAAATAATTCTATTCCCTCCCCAGCTGCTTCACAAATGAGTAACATGTCAAATCCAAGTAATAAATTGATTAGAATTATTACTGGACGAGATAAGGGAAGGAAAGCCAAACCACTGAAGGTAATTATGGTGTGAACTTAGGGATTGACAATCTTGTAGCAAATTCAGTTGTTTTCCTACTGATCTATTTATTTATTCTTACAGAACTCTGCTGGAGGACAGCCTGGTTCTGGAAGTCCTTGGACACTGTTTGAAGATCAGGTTTTTGTAGTTCGTTTGAGATCTCAAATTGTTTTATGGCTTTTTTTAGAATAAATGAACTTCTATATCATGGACTCGGTGAAAAAGGCTTATCCCTTTACTCCTCCATTTCACAGGCTCTTGTTGTCCTGGTTCATGATATGGGTCCTAACTGGGAGCTTGTAAGTGATGCCGTCAACAGTACTTTACACTTCAAGGTAATGATGTACAAATACGGTATGAACTTGCAATGTCGCTTGGAACACATTATCTTGTTTATTATGATTTTAAATACTGATATTCTTTTTCAGTGAAAAGATTATAGTCTATTGGTTAGGTTTTCACTGAAGGCAATGGGACCTAAAATATAAAAAGATAGAAAATGAGACAAAGCAGTTAAAGTTGTTATAGTGCTGGCTAGGTGATTAAATGTTTTGAGAACAGTACATCAGGCCTTAGCATAATAGCAGGAGAGGGGCCGAATAGGATCCTTTCAAATTTATTTGTATTGGGAAACCAAGTAGTAGTTAGAGTCTCTAAATTATGGAGTACCTATTTTTGCAGAGATTACAAAGGCTTTCCCTAGAAGCTTCTAATTCTCTTATTACACCTCAGAACATAACTAACTGTAGCTTACAGTAGAACTGAACAGCTATGCTATTAAACATTTGAAAGAATACAAAGCCAATGTACTATTCCCATGCACTCGTAACACTCCCCCTTGTAAGCTCATCCAGGAGAACTCTCAAATTTCAACCCTGCAAATAAGGCAGAACTTCAGGGTGATTGCATTGACGGGAGCTGAAATATAAACAAAGGAAAACAAGGCAAATCTGTAAGAACAGTTATCACAGAACTTTTTAGGTGGTTGAGAGTTAATAAGAACAGGGTCTATGGGCTTAAGCTTAAATAGTAGAGGGGTCGAAGAAGATTCATTCGGATTTTAGTACTGCCTTTAAGAAACTGCGCAGTAGCTCGGTTGTGAAAAGGGGAAGTATAGTATGCCATGTGCAGGAGATTTCACTTCCTTTTTTGTTTGTTATTGTTATCAATCAACCATCACAAAAATTTGTTCTCTCATCTTTATCACTGTGTTTTCATCCTCTTGGGTCTGTAACCAAAGGTATATTTTTTTGCAATATTTTTAGTGTATCTTTCGGAAACCAAAAGAATGCAAGGAGCGTCACAAGGTTTTAATGGATAAAAGTACTGGTGATGGTGCTGATAGTGCTGAGGATTCAGGGTCTTCTCAGTCATACCCTTCTACACTACCTGGAATTCCGAAGGCATGAATATTTTATTCCGTACCGTAGTTTCTCACATTAGTAGATCCTCATGTTTGACCTAAGCTTTGAAGATTTTAATGATTGGACTTTTTTGTATTTTTAATAGGGTAGTGCCAGACAGTTGTTTCAACGTTTGCAAGGGCCAGTGGAGGAGGATACACTGAAGATCCATTTTGATAAAATTATCAAGATTGGGCAGAGGCAACGTTACCACAGGAATCAGGTTTGATTTAGAAATTTTTTTACCAAGCGGATTCTATGCAATGACATTTAAAATTTGGTATTTATTAACACCCACTTTTTCTGTAACTGGTTAAGTCGGATGATTAGTAATTTTGTCGGAAGTTTATTGACAGGTAGTTAACTTAAATAATGAACAGTTGAATTTTAGTGGTTTGAAATGGGTCATGCTTGAATTGAGTGATGTTTATAGTTGTATGAACCTAACTTTAAATTCTAGAGCATTGGCTGAAGATTGTTCTGCCAGAACTAACTAGTTGTTGTGATGTTACAATTTAGAAATCTCTTTCGTGTCTCAAATCCAACTTTTAGACACACACAAACACTATTTTTTTTTTATTTTAAATTTTGGTGTAGTGCTTCCTTTCATGTATAGTTGTACAAACTTGTATCCTTATTTTTCAATTTTATTTCCTTTCCGGAAATTGAACTCTATTACCATATCCGGTTTAACTATTGGATGGTTCCAATTTTTGTGTTACTTAAGAACTTGTGCATTTGATCATTTCTCTGTCATTTCTTATTCTCTAATTAAGATATGACTGCCTAGCACACTGCTGATTGATGTGATTGTCTTTCTAATATTATGGTTATTAGCTATGATCAGGTTGGTAGTTGTAGAATATTAACTTTGAAAAGAAACTATGTTGTCAATCTCTTCTGTCTTAGTTTATGTAGCATAGCTAATTTGAAAATATTTTGTTTTAAATGTAGAATGATAACCAGGATTTAAAACACCTAGCAGCTGTCCATAATTCTCACGTGATTGCTCTTTCCCAAGTTTGCCCAAACAACTTGAACGGAGGAGTTTTGGCGTAAGTTCTATTTAATACACATATATGCTTGATGATTTATGTATATGGATGTGTTGTAACATGGTAGTTTCATAATTCTGAAATTTATCGTGTACTCATTTAGCTATAGTTTGGTTTACATTGTAATTTTCATATTTTGGATGTACATTAATATTTTGTTTGCAACAAGCATTTTAATAATGTTCGAATTCTGGTTGAAGGCCACTTGATCTTTGTGATACAAATGCAACAAGCCCAGATGTACTATCCCTTGGGTATCAAGGTTCTCATGCTGGTGGTTTACCATTACCAAATCATGGTTCCGCATCATCAGTGCTTCCTTCATCTGGGTTAAGCTCTTCTAATGCACCGCCTTCTGGTATGAGTCTTGGCAATAATTTGTCATCACCCTCTGGTCCAATGGCAGCCTCTGCCAGGTTTGCATATTTTATAACCGGATATTCTTGTTCAAATATAAATACACACACACACACACACTGCTGCATGATAATTTTAGTGACGTAACTGCTGGGGACTGCATTTTGTTTGCAGGGATAGTAGATATGGAGTTCCTAGAGGTGTACCAATATCAGCTGATGAACAGCAGAGATTGCAACAATATAATCAGTTGATATCCAGCAGGAACATGCAGCCGTCTAGCATGCCCGTTCCTGGAAGTGACCGTGGTGCTCGCATGCTGCCTGGTGCGAATGGTATGGGCATGATGGGTGGGATTAACAGAAGCATGGCAATGGCAAGGCCAGGGTTTCATGGGATGACATCATCATCTATGCTCAGTTCTGGAGGCATGCTTTCATCTAGTATGGTAGGTATGCCTGGAGTTGGTGCTGGACAAGGAAATTCAATGATGAGACCTCGTGATACAGTACATATGATGAGGGTAAGACATGTCCCTATTCTCTATTAGGGTTTAATTGGTATAGTTGACATGGTGCTGGAATTTCCACTCTGGCTATGAAACTTACTATCCATTAAACTAGGCATCTATCCTTTCACGGGTTTTGCTGGGCAATAAGTTTATAACTATATATTTATATACGGCGTTCCTATTTTTATTTCTATTAATGATTTTTGTGTCCACTTTCATTAGCCTGGCCATAATCAAGGACATCAAAGGCAAATGATGGTTCCGGAACTTCCAATGCAGGTCACCCAAGGGAACAGCCAAGGCATTCCTGCCTTTAGTGGGATGAGTTCTGCTTTTAATAGTCAAACAAATCCCCCATCTGTTCAGCAATACCCCGGACATGCCCAGCAACAGTCTCATCTCAGCAATCCCCATCCTCATCTTCAAGGTGCGAATCATCCTAACAATCAACAACAAGCCCTTGCAATCCGATTGGCAAAGGAAAGGCAACTGCAGCAGCAGCAGCAGCGTTATCTTCAGCAGCAGCAGCAGCAGCTTTCTGCGACAAATGCTTTGAGTCCACATGTTCAGGCACAAGCCCAACCTCCCATATCATCACCTCAGCAAAATAGTTCCCAGGCTCAACCACAAAACTCATCTCAGCAAGTATCTGTTTCCCCTGCAACACCTTCATCTCCTTTAACTCCGATGTCATCTCAGCATCAACAGCAAAAACATCATCTGCCACAACCCGGGTTCAGTAGAAATCCTGGTTCTAGTGCGACTAGTCAAGCAGTGAAGCAACGGCAGCGACAGGCACAACAGAGGCAGTATCAACAGTCTGCTAGGCAGCATCCTAATCAGCCACAGCATGCACAGGCTCAACAGCAGGCTAAAATTTTGAAGGGAATAGGAAGAGGGAACACGTTGATCCATCAGAACAATTCTGTGGATCCTTCTCATATAAATGGTTTGTCCGTAGCTCCAGGAACCCAGCCTGTTGAGAAAGGGGATCAAATCACGCAAATGATGCAAGGTCAAACCTTATATCCTGGATCTGGTATAGATCCAAATCAACCACCCAAGCCATTAGGTCCTGCTCATCCTTCTAATTCTAATCATAGCCAATTGCAGCAGAAGCTACATTCTGGATCAACCAGCACTTCATCGAAGCAACATCAGCCATTGGTTTCTCCTTCTGACAGTAACATTCAGGTTCAGGTTTCGCCGGTTACTTCAGGTCATATAACTACACCAGCACAGCCTGCTGTTGGTGCCCCCAACCATCATCAACTGCAGATGCAATCTCAGACACAGTCTAAGCAAATTAATCAAACACAACCAAATATTCAGAAAACATTGCAACATAATTGTCAGGTGCCTTCTGAGTCGTTAAACATGTCTCAATCCGATTCACTCAAAATTGATCAACAGCCTGGAAATAGTGCTTCTCAAGTCAGTACAAGCACTTCAATGTCTCAGGGTTCCATGGATTCAGCTAGTGTATTAGCAGTTGCTCCTACCGTGTCTTCTCAGCGGAAAACTTCAGAACCACCATTTGATTCCCCCATTCCCAATCCAGTTACCCAAGTGAGCTCTTTGGAGAGCACAGCTGTTGAAAATTCAGTTGCAACTGAGTCACTGACTGTTAACCAAGGGCTGGGCCCACGACAGTTATCAGCTAACTTGGCGTCTCATGCACATAATTCTGGGGCACAGCGGCAACACCAGCCTTTGCCCCTTAAACAACAGTCTTCGTTGAAACCAAACCTGTCTCAACAGTCATGCCAAGAACCAGAACATCAGCAACAGGAGCAGGAGCAACATTTTCCCGAAGATGTGGCTTTGCAACATCAACCTCAACATGTACAAAATCTACAACCAGGGCAGAGCAGTTTGCTTATCCGTCCACCTAACTCTACAGTGGAGTGATGACTTCTGATGGATGTAGCAGCTGTGAATAAGCCCGCTTTTGTTAGGACTAGAATCCGTAGGCCCTTTTGTCAGCACTGTACAGGTATTTTATGCTCTGTTTTGCCCTGTATATGAATATTTAATTTAATGAATGCTGAATTGCACATATGTTTCCTTTTTGTTATTTATTTTTTTGCGAAGGGATTGGGGCATGGGGCAAATTAATGTGACTTATGTATTGGAGACATACTAATCATTTAAACTCTGGGATTTTCGCAATTTATGTCAGTGGGTGTCTTTATTCATAATGGTATTCTCAACAGTTGGTAGCTTATATTCACTTTTTAAATAAGCTGCTCTGTTATTTGAATTTTATGGTTCGCAGTACTCAGTCTGCTGATTGTTTTGGTGCTGGAAAAGGAACGAAGTTGGGGTTAGGTGGTTTTTGCCATACGTTCTTGTAGTCTAGTATCCCTCACTAGATAGAATGCTGGAATTTGCCTGGAAACAAGGATAACCGTTGTCAAATTCGGGATCCCATCAAAACTCGTTTGGGTATACAAAAAGTGTAAAACGTAGGATTGTAAGATCCCAACAAATAGACAATTCTAGAAATAACCATGAAAAATTAACCTTCCCATAATTCTTTTTATTAATTTAATCATAAGTCACATAGTCTCAAACAAAATCTAAAAACATATAGAACTTTAATTTAACAGGAATAGATGAAGACATAATTAAATGAATTGCAGAGATAAGAAGATGATGGTGAGAGGAGTTGTACAAACAATAATTTTTAAAAGAAATGGAATTCCTTGAACTATTTCAATCCATTGAAGGATGAGAAATTCCCGAGTTGGGAAGTAATTTCTCAATTAGTTGAATCCTTTGATTATATTTTCTTTTAAACGGGATAGCTTCCCTTTATTCTTTTTAATACAATATATTTAGTTCATCAGGGTAACATGTAAAATGTCAGTTTCTACTGTGTTTTAAACAATTAAAACCTTGAGATAAAATCTTGTAGAACTTTGATGTTTTATACACTATCCTCACAGGAATTGACTAATACCACAATCACTTCAAACTGACCTGAAAAACCCAACACCTTAAATAAAGTAACAACCTTGTTCCATTTGTCAAGCATTTTATGTGATGTATTTGATAAATTCATCTGACACTTGAATGGAATCTAAGAAGATAAGGACAGATGAAAAATCTAGTTGAAAATTGAGAGTTATTGTGTTTGGAATCTGTAAATCATGTTTAGATTAATATCCTGGTTGTCATTATCGCTCATCGACTACATAAACGATTTCTTGATTGATTGACTGATTTTTTTTTTTTGGGTACTTTTTATTCTAATATCCATGGATGAATCATATATTTATTTTTCACTGCCCAAGTTTGATTGTCCTCTTCAATGTAAAGATCGCAGAAGTTGTAAAGTATAATTCAAATTTGTATTGCTTTCTTCATTTACACCACTCCCAGAGAATGCTTAAATAGCTGTTTCTTTTCGTGTCCCATATTAGCCCCCCCATGTTTCTATTTTCATCCCATACTTATTGCATGTCTCCAACGACTATTATGGAAGGTGTCCATTTCTGTTTGAAGTCTCGAATTATTATTCACATTGAATGGATGTGCAAAGAGAAAAAGAAGTAGGAGACTTATGTATTACTCTCACATGCAGTCTAAAATCTGCGAGGAAAATCCTATTGATCATGTATTAGATTTGCTTCCAGTAAAAATCAATTGATGAAATTTGCTCTATCATCCTAATCGTGAAAGACTATTAGATTTTGTCACGAGTGTGAAAAATGTGTGCTTTTGATCATCTGTGTTTGTCTTTATATACTGACACATGGTAGGATAGAAATATATAGTAGAAGAAAATAGGAGAAAACTTCAATTATTTTATGGGTTTTGTGCAGATGAAGCTGGTCATTCATGTGGGCTTTGGGATATGGAGACGGATATCCATTGTTTACTGCAGATCCTGTTAAATGATTAACAAATTTATATTGGTAGGCATCATTGCACATGCTTATTCTTATTTCAAAAGTCTTGTATATTACCACTGTTCTTAGAGGGTTTTCTCTCATTTTCTTTTTTGGAAAGAGACGAAGATAGAGGTATGTGTACAGGGCCGTCTCTTCTTTCCTTGTACTTCCCCCCTCTTTTTTTTATTTTTCTTGTTCTTCCTGCCCTTGTGCAGAGGAACACTTTTTTGTTCTGTTAGATTAGATTATGTATTATTATACCCTGTTAGATGATTGGGATAGCAATCATTTTTATGAGCAAAAGCCAATTCAAAGTTTTGTGAATACAATATTTCTAATATATGCACCAATCGGTAGTGTGTTTACTTTCTCACCACTCCTCCATCTGCACCTTTTGAATTTTTGATTAGTGTAAGTTCGCAACTGAAATGTGACAACTGACAAGTCCGAGCTTATCTCGTTTTCCTTGGTGCATCAAGAAACAGTACTCCTTTTAGTTCAAAATGCAGATGTCAGCAAGTTGCTATATTTGGAATCATCCTTTAAAGGGTGGAGATGTGAAGTTGGGTATGATAATTGCTTATTTGTTTGGTATTTCCGAAAGGTGCTGTTGAGCTGCAACTTTCTCTACTTCGTTTTATCTTGTCCTTGACTGGAGATGGTACTTTGAATTCCTTCTAAGGGTTACAGTCTGTTCTGATGGAATGTTTGTATTTTTGTCAATAGCTTTATTCACTGATGACGTTAAAAGTTTTTCTTTTAGTAACCAAGTGTACTGTGGTACCTTCACGTTTTTCTCAGTAATTAAGTGTATTGTGGTACCTGCACGAGTAAATTTATGTTTCAAAAATATTATGAGGTTTTGATTCGATATCTGTAACAACAGCAGAATGGTGTTGATGTGGGATGCTGAGACGGTCAATATACAGTATGGTAATAACAAGTTATTTGGTTTATCGTCTGTTAGGATCTATTAACGTTAACATGATCTCTTAACAACTACACTAGGTTTCCATTTGTAGGATAAATGCTTTTTTTTAGTAGTCTATGAATAATCATTGATTGAAATGGCACAGTCTATGTTCTGATGTAATAATGTTAGGTGTTCCTTGGGAAACTGATTCAATTGATTTATGAGGCAGCAGTGTTTCTTCATCGTTTTATGCGCAAGATTGCTTTATTGTGCAAGTTCTGGACATTGCATCAAATGCATGTTGTCTTTTAATAGATGCAGTCATAGCAAATCCCTTTTCCAATTTTTTTTGTTCCATGTTTCTAAGAAATTTGATGTTTAATGAATGCACTATCAATTTATTTAGTCTCTGAAGTATATAAATATACCAAGTAAGAAGTCCCTAAAATATATAAAATCTATCACTTTAGTTTATACTATTAAGATTTTGATGAGATTAAATTGATGAATGCTCTTATATTTTCAGGATTAAATTGACGTGTTTTACACACCCTAGAAAATTAGAGTAAAAGTTTTATTTAGGTTTAATGTTGAGAATAAAGCACACTGACAATTTGGAAGTCAAATGTTATTTGTGTTCCAACTATAATAGTTATAATATGTGTAGTTTTTGGTGAAGTATATCGTAGCTAGTTTCGTTAAAGTGTGTTTGGTTGTATTGTAATAATATTGATATTGATTTGACATGTTAGCCTCCAGGTATATTTTGTTCTTTCAATATGGTTTTATCAAATATTTTGGAGAGATCTATCCTTTTTAGCTGCAACTATTCTCATGATTTTGAGAGATCAATAAATAGAAAGTATTCTCATGTTTTCCTTACCCTCTTTGATACAAAACTTATTTGCAGCTTATAACAGAAGTGATTATCATGATAAGTGCTTATGTATAAGCTTTCATAAGCTATTTCTATAGCAAAAACAAATTAGAAGTTCAATTGTTTTTATATATGTTTTAAGCTGTCTTGAAGAACTTATGCAAATTAGTTGAAAAAAGCGTAAGGAAAAGTTCATTAACTGCTTTTATAAGATCTCCCAAACAGTCTGGCAAAATTAATGTCATTGGACAAATTTAAATAAGTGAATCCAACCAGGCCTTAAAGTCTTCTAGAATAATGAAAAAACCTGAAAAACATGTCATAAACCCATCATGGAAAGTCAGTAGTAGGTTGTCCTTGGCTTTATACGGTGAAAGTTAGCCCTAATAGTAAAATTGATCGATTTAAGGTTCGCTTAGTGGCCAAAGATATACTCAATTTTTTTGGGTTAATAGTGGTGCATTCTCACCTGTCACAAAAACGGTGTCTGTTAAACTCTTTTTTCTCTAATGCAACTATTTGTCATTGACCTCTCCATCAACTTGACATTAAAAATGCCATTTTTGCATGATGATGTTGAAGAAGTATATATGGAGTAACCACCTGGGTTTGTTGCTCAGGGGGAGTCATCTACCATGGTTTGTTGGTTGCACAGATCCCTTTATGGTCTTAAATAATCTCCTTGAGTTTAATTTGGGAGATTCAACACAATAGTGCAATAGTTTGGTATGATTCGTCAAGCCAATCATTTTTTTTACCGTCATTAAATCAAGGGTGAATTTATCCTATTGTTTATATAGATAATATGGTCATAGTTGGTAGTGATCAGCATGGAATATTCCAGTTAAGACAACATCTTTCTAATGAGTTTCAGACTAACGACTTTGGTAGCCTTCGTTACTTTCTGGGTATTGAGGTAGCCCAATCCAAGGATGATATTGTAAGTACACAAAGGAAATATGCTATGATTATTCTTGAAGAAACATGTCTACTGAATGCTAAGTCAGTTGATACTCCTATGTATCCAAATGTCAAACTTCTACCTAATCAGGGTGAGCCTCTATCAGGTTCGAGAAGATATATGAGATTGGTTGAAAAATTGAATTATCTCATAGTCACTCGTCCAAATATTTCCTTTGCAGTTAGTGTGGCAAACCAATTCTTACGATTCATGCCAAGAACACATGAATGCTTTAATTATGATTCTAAAATACATCAACGGTGCTCCAGGAAAATGCCTCATTTATCAAGATAAAAGACATAGTTGATTACTTAGATACTGACTGGACAAGTTCACCCATTGATAGACGATTTACTTCTGGGTATTGTGTACTTGTTGGAGGAAACCTGATATCGTGGAAGTGTAAGAAACAAAATGTAGTTGCAAGATCAAGCGCGAAGACATAATATAGGTCCATGACACTAGTAACATGTGAGCTCATTTTTTTGTTGTTGAAGGAATGTGAGCTCATTTGTTTTTAAAAAATCTTTGTGAGGTACTAGAATGAGTTATATATGTAGGAAACATGACACATTTGACTTATATGATCCATCTTATTGAGAAATTGAAAGTGTAACAGAAAAGAGAGAGAAAGATAACAGAAAAGAAAAGATTGAGAAAAATAATATTGTATCATTGAATGAATGGAGATAACAAGATTACAACTATTTATATAACATCTCAAGGTGGAGTACACTAAGCTACCATGAGCATTACATATGTGATTGTAACTCTAACTGTAAGTAACTATTCAAGTTGTTATAACCATAAAACCAGCTAAGGGTTTAGTTAGCTTGTAATGCAAGTCACTGGTGTGTAGTGTGTTCCTCCTCTCTATCTTTGATCATTTGTGTTTCTATATCTTTCATGTTATTCTTCAATACATCTTGAGGGGGAGCATTGATATTTAAATAAATAGTAAATAATTATATTTACGTATAAATATATTTTAGCCTACTCTCTAAGTTACTTAGCATAGAATGTATTTAGAATATTCCTTTTGTAAATATATCCTAACTTAGTCTCTAAACTACTTAACTTCTATATAATAAACCTTCCGAAGTGCTTTTCATACACACATTTTTTATCATATGTCTCTCTTTTCTCTCTTATTCATTAATAACAAATACTTGCTTTTCTACGAGAAAAAAAACATTTTATTAACTTATATTTGTATTTTATTAACTTACAATAGATCTAAATCTTCAACACAATAGAAGTGCTTATTAGATCTCGAAGAATCTTCGTCCTCTCATTGATGTATATACACTACACATATTGGATCTTGGAGTGCCTATTAGTAATATACACATATATGTGTACATCTGTGTGTTCAAGAAGTGCCTATTTGATCCTGGAGAATCTTCACCCTCTCACTGATTTTCTCCCGTTATACCTATATTATTAAGTACATATTTTGGCCATTGTCAATGTCATTCATAAAAAATAAAGGCAATAATCCTTGCACATTTTCTCCCCCTTATATCACATTTTCTCCCCTTTACCTGTAGTAGTAAATTTTGTCAGGACAAATTTTCAAAAATCCAAAAAAAAAAAGAAGCAATAGTTTTAAAAGAAATAGAGAGAAAGTTTGAAATTAAAAAAAAAAAAAAAGTGAGTGAGTGAATAACCGTAATAATCAAAGGAAAGATATTGACGCCTTTATCTATCTTTTATTGTAGTGACCGTCTTTTTTATGCTAATATTTTCTTTACCCATTTTTGAGTATTATGTTTCTGCAAATTGAAAGTTCAAGTAGATGAACAACATGATGATAAACAATAACAATAAAAATAAAGGATAATAAACATTAATAATAGAAGAAGGAATGAGACCGTTGAAGAAGAAAGAAACAAAACAGATAAAGAGTAGGAAACAATGCATATCTTTCTGTAGAAAACATCTCCACTCCATATGAAGTTCCTAATGATCTTAGAGTGCTCATTAAATAAACCCTTAGGCCACTTATAGACATGAAAGGTGTAAACCTTAATGCTGCTTATAACATCATTAACAAGCTGCACTCTACCCATTATAGACAAAATCTTGCCTTTCCAAGCTCCCAATTTAACACTGATTTTATCAAAGATAGGCTTCAAATAGAGAGCTTTAGGCTTATCTTTAAAAAGGGGAACTCCCAGGTAAACAAAAGGTAAGCTTCCATAGCAAAAACCAGTAAGAGATGCAATAGGTGCTTGTCTAGACATAGATAAAGAGCTGGTGTAAAACTTGCTCTTCCCATTGTCGATAATTTGTCCAGAATATTCACCAGAATCGACAAAAAGCTTCACGGTGGTTTCTGATATTAGCCAAAGTCCCAAAGCATGGGATTCTATATCTGCATCATTAGTGAGAACCTCATCACCATTCTTAAGCAGACTGATGTTGCAATGAGATTCTCTAATCTTAGCAACTCTATGGAAGAAAGCAATATTCCTGTCTCCTTCTAATAACCTGACATTCTTGGCCTTTTCCTTCCATTAGTTGTTAGCTAGATTCAAAGCTTCAGTGTTACTTGACAGACAAGAAATCTCTTCAACAGCTCTATCTGAATTCATACCGAGCTGATCAATGACTTATTGGATATTCTCTAGATGTTCTTTGGAGAAAGTCTCCAACAATTTAACTTTTAGAGTTTTCAGTTTATAGGGATACGCATAGGAGAGCCAATAACAGTACAACACCAATGACCATAAACCAGTTTCTCACAGCTATCAAAAGATGTCCAAGTTTTGAAAAATTTAAATCTATGGATCATGTTAATAGAAGGATGCTTGTGCATAATGAGAAGAAGAGGGAAGTGATCATAATGGCATACTAATAATAATAGTAAAAAGTGTATAACCTAATTAGAACGAGAATTATTAAAATAAATATTTTAAATAAACATGGTATACATATTTGATTTGGCATAGGCTGAAGGTTGGAATCAATTAAATAAAAATAAATTAATTTTTTAAATCAGAAATTGTTTTTTCTATTTCAATTATAGTTTTCGATTTTAATTGACCTTTTATTCTATTTTTATGTCGCAAATGCAATTATCTTCTCCAAATCCAGCAACATACAAGAAAAAAATCCACAGACAAACACATATCAATGAAAAATCAACCATCAACCCAAATTAAAATTCAATCATCTTCTCCAAATTCCTAAATTTTAGTTAATAACCCATCAATTCTCAAATCCAGATCAATTCCAAAAGAAATTCAAATCTGCATATCCAGTCTCAGTGAGAAATTCCTCAATCTCAGTAAAAATTCCATCTACTCCAAATCAACCCTCACCCATGGCTGACCCCAACCTTCTTTTGATTTTGATTTCGTAGGAACCATGAGAGAAGTTGAAACGAGCAATTTGGTGGTGGTGGTAGTGACGAGAGGGAAGGGAAGAGACGATGGTGAAGAAAGGTGTGTGTGGGGGGATGACCTGCGTTTTTAGAGGAGAGAACAGTTTGAGAAGAACATATTGGTTTTTCTTAAATCAATTTATTGAAATTAATTAAGTATTATCTATTATTGATAAAATGTTGTTAAAATTATGAAATGCCACGTGTTTGCCACCTGTACTACTTATACACGTGACACATAGGACGAATGGTGCCAAATCAGCAAGAAAGTGGGTCCAGGGACCAATTTAAAAAACAAAAAAATTTACAAGGATGTTTTTCAATTTTTTTTACTAGGGACCAAAACTCAAATTCGCTCTATTTGCAGGGACCAAAAGCATATTTTTAACATTCGTATGTGAATTCTGCTCTTTATCCAACAAGTTTTGCTCGTTCTCAATTGAAAACTCCATAATGCCCCTGCATGAGTTAGCACGCGCACCTTATATTCTTGCGTGAGTTAACTCAAGCTAGTTTTCAAATTCCAAAAGTGGAAGATGAATTCTATTTGGTTTATTAATTTGTGGCTAGATATATGTTGAGTAGTCTATAAGGATGACAAATATGTAGCATTAGAGTAATTAGTTGTGGAGACATGTGCGTGACAAATTGATATCTAACTATGACACATATATAAATCACAGAACCAGAACCTTGTATTTGATTCCACCTCTTCACTCAATATCATTTTCTATGAATATATATAAGTGGGCGTATTCTAGCAAATGCCTATCAGAGTTGCTAACATACCCCCACTTATTTTTTAGAAGGAGTGTTTTACCAACATTCACCTTAAAGTGTATTTAACAACTTTTTAGTTATATCTTTGCTAAAACACACCTTGATAAAAACTAGTGAGTGTATCTTAACAAACCCCTATATGTATATATATCCAAAAGCAAAAGCTTCTCACCAAACAAAAAACATCTTTAAATTTATCAAACAATAGAGAATTTAGTTGTGTGAAATGTGAATTTGAAGATGACTTTGTTTGAAAACCAAATGCGTGAGTTAACTCATGTAGAGATTAACACTAGCGTGAGTTAACTATCGCTGTGTGAGTTAAGTCCCGCAAATTTAACACTAGCATGAGTTAACTCACGCAGGGGTACTTTTGGAATTTCAGTTGGGGATGAGCAAAAACAGTTGGGTAAAAAGCAGAATTCTTCGTATGTGGAAGGAGTGTGATTGGAAGAGAAATAGGGTTTCAGTATGTGAGCGCCAAGAAGACTATTACTTTTTCCACCCTATGGTATTCTCACGCATCCTGCAAAATTCCAAAAATACCCTTCGGATTACATAATCCGAGTTCTATTTCCCAGAAATTTTTCAGATTATATAATCCAAAAATCCTTTTACCAGAATTATATACAGTCTGCTTCATTTTATATTATTTAGATGCCAAAATCATAAAATAAATAAAAATATAAACAAAAATAATACACATAAAATCTCGTTTTATTAATATAATTGATACATTTACAATAAAGTCAAAGCTTATTATTAAAACACCTGAAGCTAAGCTAATCTATTAGCGGGATAAAACTAAATCTGCAGCACAAGAAGATGTGGGGGGGG
>Ga0228711_1000965_pt1 | contig 39851 bp, 24 predicted proteins | sample MedpolnodulmetaG_2_FD_177996 | JGI IMG/M metagenome (GOLD analysis project Ga0228711, IMG submission 177996) | Root nodule microbial communities from Medicago polymorpha collected in Santa Monica, California, United States - brown nodules | ecosystem: Host-associated > Plants > Roots > Nodule...
AATTAAGAGGTTTAAGAGTATTTAACCTATGTCTTGTTGAATCTAACTTGGTTTTGTTTTGAAAATGATTTGGTTTTGCAATATAGAAGAAATGATACGAACCTTGTCGAAAATGGTCTTTAAGGCCGAGAACCTTGCAAATCCTTCGTGAATGGCTTCATATGATTAAATGAGGATATGTGAATGATTATTAGGTGTTGAAAATGATGTTTATCATAAAGTGTTGTGTTTTCTCCTTTACTTGGATTGTGAGAAAGTGTATGAAGTCGTGGAGCCATATTATATAGTTGATGTGATTAATGTATATATGCCAATTGATGTTGATGTTTGTTGATAATATGGCAAAGACTCTTATTTGAATTGTTGATTGTGTGGACATAAATACTTGATGATGCAATTGTTGTTGGAGTTGATCAATGTAAATGGAGGTGTACTTTTACATTGTTGTTGATGGACGTATATGTTGAAAGTTGTGCATTATCGAGTCTTTGCTTGTATGTCCATGCATCATAAATCATATTGAGTCATATGAGAAATGTAAAAGGAGGTGTACTTTTACATAGTTGAATCGTAAGAGGAGGTGTACTCTTACGTGAGATGTTCGGTTGGCATCTAGTTGTCGGAGATATGGTACCACATGCATATATGTGTCGTATATAGGCGCATATCATATGAGTCTTAAGTGATGCATGTAAATGATGGTTGTTGTTGGTAGGTGTGTTCGATGAATATATACTCATGACATTATAATTGTGGTGTGTATATGTATATGAAAGTTAATTGCTCCTGATGATTAATTGAGATTTAATTTGATTCATTTATGTCAAATTTTTTATGTTGATTATGATTGATGTGAAGCTTACCCCTAGTGGTTTTGACCGCCTACCTGTTTGTATGAATGGGTAGACAGAGTGCAGGAGTAGTTTGCTTTGATGAGTGCTTGGATAGCGAGAGCTAATCTCCGTTATCGTTTCTTGGAGTCTTAGATTAGGCTCTGATTTAGGATGTCGGTCTTTATATGTTTGTTGGATTTTGTTGTTATTGAGATTTGACCCATATGTCGGGATTTAGAGATTTTATATGATGATGTATATTGATCTCATGACATGTATACTTGGAGATGTATAATTTTATATCCCCTGCGACTGTTGAGAATTATATATGCATGCTAACTTTTTGTTATTTGTTGATGACGTGACGTCTATTTCTTGAATAAATGTTTTATTCGCGTGTTTTATCGCTTGAATAGAAATAAGGCGTTACAAGAACTACTATAAAAATTCCGGTGTTCTTATCTTTCCTCTTTGATTTTCCTTGTTGTATATGAATTTTAATGATCATAGTTAGTTGATTTAATTGTGATCCATTTTAAGACTTAAGCTAATCTTAATTCATTGAATTAAGATTCTTTTCAAATTCAATTTCATCATAATTGAAGTTCAATTAGGCTTCAAATCATTAATTCATGTACATTATGTTCCTTAGTGTTAGTTGTTTTATTGCAATTAAGTTTGGTTTGAGTTTGTCTCGTTTTGTGAATTGTATTGTTGAATATTGATATTTGATTGTTCTTATTAAGATTCTACATTTGAACATCTCAATTAAATAGTGAATCTTAGTGTTTTATTCATTGTCTTGATTTTTTTATCCTTATTGTGCACGAATCCAAAAAGTTATATGTTTTCTAATCACGCCTTCGCTAAACTCTTTTGAATTTCCAAAAAATCTATTCACCCCCCACCCTCTATCGCATACATATAGACTAACACATGTCCCTTAGATAGCCAACCTTACTAGGGTATGACTAAATCAAAAGATCAGTTATAGCATACTACATCTGCAACACAACATTAATAAAAGATTTAGACAAAAATTATATTGAGAACATAAATCATATACAACCAACCATACTAAAAATACTACATAGATTCCTAGCTACTTTACATCCAATCCAAACACAAGAGAGAGTTTAATTACCCATGGGTTGCATGACTAACAATAGAGACTTGTTGAATCTTAGAAAGCATCAACAAGATTTGTTTGCCCTCTAATGGCTTCAGCTCCTCCTTGCCCTCCCTCTCTCTCTCTCTCTCTCTCTCTCTCTCTATATATATATATATATATATATATATATATATATATATATATATATATATATAGTACTATGGGTTTACATTGATTACATTCAGAACTGACTTGCACTTCTATTTATAAAGGTTTTGGAATAGAAAATTCGCTAAGCGCATAAATGCTTGCTTAGAGAATCAAGGTTTCTTTAAGGGAGGGAACAACTAGATGTTCTTCAGATATTTTTCCTTAAAATGAATTTGCTCGCTAAGCAGGACTTCTGTGTTTAGCGAGCTACCTTTGCTTTTCCTTCCAAAATCCTTAACCGCCTTTGCTCGCTAAGTAAGACTTTCATGCTTAGAGAATTAACTTCAACATTTTCTTCTAGAATCCTTTGTTTATGCTTGGTTTCAGCTCGACATGCATGCTTAGCGAATCGTGGTTGTCTTCAAATGTCTTTATGATGGTTTGACACAACTCTGACGCATGCCCTTGCCTTCGATTACTTTGCATAGATATAATCACTGTCTTAAATATATAAAATTGTATATAAACTGAACATAATAGCTTTCTTACACATTATACTAATATAAACGATGTTTGTATTAAATAAGGAGAATTTTTTGATTGATTTCTTGCAAAGCAAGTCGATAAGTGCTATTGAAAATAACAGTAATTTAACACTTATCAAAGGTATCTTTATTTGTTTGGCGTCTTATTCGAAACAGGCTACCCACCAAGGATAATTTACTTAGATGAGGTATAATAACTCATGATTCTCAACTTTGTATTAGTGGTTACGGAAACACTAAAACAACAAATCATTTGTTTATGGCTTGTAATGTTTTTAGTTCAATTTGGCATCTTGTGCGTAATTGGCTTGATATTTCTTCGGTAGATCCTTTTAGTATTACAAAACATTTTCTTCAGTTTGGTCACTCAAAAGATGTTTCAAAAGCTTGGTGATCTATAATGCATTTAATTCACCTCTCTCGTGCTTGGGTAATTTGGAATGAACAAATAGCAAGATTTTAACAATAACACATGTTCAACACATCAGCTTATGGATAAAATTAAGTTGTTTTACTTTTTTGTGGCTAAAGGAAAAATATGCTAATATTGCTTTTGATTATTGTAGTTGATGGCTTTGTCCTTTTGCTTGTTTGGACATAGGTTAATTTATTCCTTTTGTGTTTTGTGTCCGCTTCCTTTATTTCGACTTGTTTTTGTTGTTAAACATTTGTAGTGTTCTTCTTTGATACGCCGTTTGCTAGAAAGAATTTTTTTTCGGTATTAATGAATTTCATTTTAGCTTTTTCAAAGAAAAAAAAACTAATGACTCCACTAGGAATATGAAAATTATCATAAATCTATAATAAATTAACAAGAGATCCAAAATAAAAACTTCATGAATTACCAATTAACTAACTGTTAAAAAACATAAGGATAAAATCAAGAAACAAAAGTGGTAAAACTAAATGAACTTTTTCACTACTCTTTGATTGTGACTTATAAATATAAAGAAGCAAAAAAAGAGTTTTTTTTTTTTAATTTCAACCCAACGGAACAACCCTTCGTGTCTCATTTCTTATCAAGTTAGATTGGACGGACACCGTACTATTGGCGGATTCAAAATCTTGGCTCATCCCCGCACAAAAAAACTGATTAAACGGGTCAACCGACGGGTTTAATCCATTTTACCATCCTTTTCACATACATCATACATGCGCTTGATGAAAAGTCCCTTAACCATTAATATGATAAAAAATAATGTGTCTATTTGTTTTTCTAATAGCAATTTCCAAATGAAAATATGATAATTTCACGATAAGAAATTTACAAAAAAAATATTCAAACTTTTCTTATAAGGTATGTAATATGAATACAAGAAACTATGCTACTTAAAGTATTACCTCATTTACAATCTAATTGAAGATCATTTATACATTCAATTTCTTAGGCTTTTTCCCAAGAGTGTTTTAAGAAATTTTTAAAAAAAAATATTCAAACTTTTCTTATAAGGTATGCAATATGAATACAAGAAACTATGCTACTTAAAGCATTACCTCATTTATAATATAATTGAAGATCATTTATACATTCAATTTCTTAGGCTTTTTCCCAAGAGTGTTTTAAGAAATTTACAGAAAAAATATTCAATCTTTTCTTATAAGGTATGTAATATGAATACAAGAAACTATGCTACTTAAAGCATTACGTCATTTACAATATAATTGAAGATCATCTATACATTCAATTTCTTAGGCTTTTTCCCAAGAGTGTTTTAAGAAATTTACAAAAAAAATATTCAAACTTTTCTTATAAGTTATGTAATATGAATACAAGAAACTATGCTACTTAAAGCATTACCTCATTTATAATATAATTGAAGATCATTTATACATTCAATTTCTTAGGCTTTTTCCCAAGAGTGTTTTAAGAAATTTACATAAATAATATTCAAACTTTTCTTATAAGGTATGTAATATGAATACAAGAAACTATGTTACTTAAAAGCATTACCTCATTTATAATATAACTGTGGCCAAGAGTGTTTGTAGTTGTACCATTTAGATGAGATGATAGATTGTGGCCAATCCTAACGTTATCTCTATCCTTCTAAACTTCGTCGCTTTTCTTAAGAACTTATTTACGACCGTGAATATTCCAAAGTTGTGAATCATGTCTGTAATTTTACTATTTTTTTTAAGTCTATAATTTTACTATGCTTCAAAAGAAAATGCTTATATTTAATTGTTGTTTTAATGTTATTTACACATATCAATAAACCAATCAATTTTGTTACTTTTGATGAATTTTTTTATATTTTTCTTATAATCCCCATAATTATTTATGTGTAAATTACTCACCCCTCCCTTCAATGATAATGATATTACAACTTCCTCCTTTCATGTTTCGAAATATACACAATCATCCCTTCAAATAAGCTAAATTAATATTTTTGTCCGAATTTATATTATTTCGTCAACTTTCTCTTAACCATAATAAAAAAAGTTTATTTTATTAAAATAACATTTTTTTTCCAATTCATATGTCAGTTTTGTTTGCTATCAAAGGAGTAGTAATTTCTTGCCATTTTGAAGCTCCAACAATTAATAGTCGGAACTTATGAGTATTTATAAGTCAATACATAGTCGGGAATTTTTTTACCAAAGCAACAATTAATACTACTTCAAAATTTTCTTTCCAAAAATAATCTACATTAAAATTTTAAAACAACATATTTTCAATAAAATGGCACTTTCAAAAGAACAGAGGGAGCACTAAAATAGATAATTTTACAAAAGTCTTATTAAAGTGAGTGTTATATATTACAAAAGAGCTTCTTTCTTTTTTCTTTCCTTTTTTAATTTGGTTATTTATGTTTTCAAATGTGAACATTGTAATTTTTTTAGACTATTTGTTATACCTCCATTAACTAAAATATTGAAATCAAGAATGTTCATTTTCAACAAAACTCCTTTCAAGAAAAAAAAAAATTCAATGAAACTCAATCTTTGTTAAATCCAGCACCCAATTCTTCAAAGAAACTCAAATATTCATCTCGAACAAAAACAACATCATATCCAAAAATAAAAATATTCACATCTTCATCTTCATCGTCTATTAAATCCTTCTCAAATAAAAAAACACTAATAAAGAATATTGTGGTCTTGTGTTTGAACATTGATGCCGACACTACTTATGAGACAATGTTTGGTTGTTGTTGTTATGTTTGAATCTCTAATCAGTGCCTATAATTGGTTCAATGTTCGGTCCTATTTTAATTACTTTGGTTATTACGACAAAAAAAAAAACCATGAAGTGGCGGATCTTGAGTTAATTTGTTAGGAGTGCCAAAATAATATATATGTAATATAAATTAAACAGTTTCATAGAAAAAAATGAGTGACTAACAGTCTGGTGGTTGTTTCCTTTTGATTATAGTGGGGAAGCCAATTCAATTCCCCACAAGAATATTTTTTTCGAACCTACGGCATTTCGCTAAAAGCTTGGCACCCCATCTATTGCGACCAAGTGAAACTTGTGATATAACTAAGCCCAATATCATATATATATATATATGAAACTTGGGGGATGTCATAGCTCCCATGGCTCCCCAAGGAGATCCGCCCAGTTAACATTTTAGATTAATATCCTCTCAAAAAAATTAGAGATTAATAGTTGCTTTCTAATATTTTCTAACAAATTCTCTCCAAAAAAAAATATATTTTCTAACAAATATATGTGTTGTTGTCCAAAAAACAAAAACAAGTATCTTTCTACATTTTTTTCCGCTTGGGAGCCTAATGTGTTTCCAATATATAGTCCATTTTTATTTGATTTTTTTTTTTAGAGACCATTTTTATTTGATTTTTTGAGGGAAAAAAAATCAAATAAAAATGGTCTCTCAAAGTATTGATCCTTAAGGTTGAAGTATAAGTGAAAATTAATTAAGCTCGACTCAACTAATAAGAATTGTTTATTCTCGACGATTGACTCGTATTTGATAGAAACCATTTTTGTGACTCGAAATCAACTCAATTCATGTTTACAATAAACTTAGTTCAACTCAATTGCTTGAATCACATAATAATTTAGGATAAGAGCTGACAGTGAATCAAGTAAAAAACTATGGATTACTTCTAACCACGCCTCTAAGGAATTACAAACATTACTTTCCAACTTCCATTATTAGTTTTTTTTTTATTTTTTTTTTAAGGAAAATAGTCTAAAAAATTACAATGTGATGTTCCAAATTGTGGAAAACACACGGTCTTCAAAACTTTGCTAATTGCGACACCTAATTGGGTTTTCCAAGTTGTGGAAACCCAATTTCGGGGCTGTTTTTAAGTGAGTGTTATATATTAAAAATTACTTTTCAAGTTGTGGAAAATACACGGTCTTCCAAAAGTCATCTTTTTTATCCTCCCCCAAGTCTATGCCTGACACATTTACTACAACATGAGATGTTCTTTGCTTTGCACCAATATGGACAAAGTATCCGTCAAGTTATGTCTTCAATTCGTCCAACTTGTCGGTAGGGGTTATAGAGAATTGAACCCTCTTTTTCACGGCTTCATAAAGGACATGAACTTCAACTGGAACTTGTGCATCTTCAGACATGTTTCACTTCACAAAATATAATGAAAAACAAATATGAGAGAAAAAAGATAAAATAAATAGTTGAATAATTAGAGACCAAAAATTGAGAGCAATAATTGGCGTGACATAACCGGCCACAAAAAAAAAATTCACTTCATATATTTATATAATATATATAATATTAGTTACATATTAGCCACAAATATCGAAATTACATAACCGGCCACCAAAAAATACATTGGTGTAATACCACCAGAAAATAGGACGAACACCGACCAAAAAGTGTCATAACCTATCTAACTAGACTAGTGATAGTGCATAATCAATGTCTTCATCCATGACTTCGAAATCTTGTTTTGGTTTTTCTGGAGTCAGAGTGTCACAAATAATAAGATTGTGCTCATTTGTTGGTTTCTTTGGCGGCTTTGGCTCCTTAGACATGAGGTCATTGAAGGCGACTTGTCTATCCGTAAAGCAAAATGCCATTTCTCTGTCTCACCAATCTTGTTGTTCATCCACTCCGCACAAGGCGGTGGTAACGGACAACCTTCTTTCAACAAAACATGAAGAAAGTGGCCGGTAATTAAGCAAAGACACATGATGTTGGAATGTGTGTTAAGTGGTGGAGCACCTCATATTAGGAAATATGTCTCACATATACCTTTTTCGGGCAAAGTCAATTGAACAACGGCTCTATTGTAGCAAGTAGCAATAATGTGACCCATATTCGGTAATGTCAACCATTTATCTTCATGCGCAATCCCACTTCTACTAGTTGGAGGGTGTAAACCATCCAAGATAAGTTTAAAAATCTTCTCGGTACCAAATATCGCAAATAGTCACTCTTATGATTTTTCAACTCATGAATAAGTGCATGACGAAACAATACATGATTTTTTTCATCCATTCACATGTGCCTAGCTATGACCCGGAATCCACAATTACCATCCCCTTTAACATTCACAATGTCTTCAATGAAAGGTCTCATGATCATTGGAATTTGTGAAATGTATGATATATTCAAATAAGGTTTTGGTTTTGAAGTAGGCACCTTTACTCTTTGGAACCTTACTCTTGGGTTTTGAGGATTGACTATCAGAATTTTGAGAATCAATAGTCTCCCACCTAGAGGGGATTCAACCCGTGGATGTCGTTTTTGGTGTAGACCTCACCCTTTTAGGTGCTCCCTTGGTTACCACTTTTCTTGGAGGTGGATTCAACATGGTGTCCTCTGGAAATCCTAGTTCACGCAACGCCTCATTGATGTGCAGTTTCATCTTGTAAGGGGCCCTTTTGAGATGTTCTTGAATGACGTTCCCTTCCTCCCTCACGGAAAAATGTCCATCAACCTCTTCTCCATGTACACTTAACCTTTGTCAATGAGGGTGTATTTTATCCAATAAAATAGGCAATTTTTTTCTTTCTCTTCTCGGCAATAATACAAGCACAAGGCAACATGTACGTTGTCGATTGCACACAACCACAATCTTCTTTAGAAAAGCCGAATGTCCTAGAGCGTTGTAATTCGTCATCGATAAAATCCAATGTGGCTCTAAATACATACCTCTCCAACTCAGAGAATAATTTGTGTCTTTTGTATTTATTATTTCTCAAAAACGTGATTCGATTGATATGCTCCTCCCAAAACTTCCTTGTATCTCACCTAATTGGTTTTTCAACATTTTGTCAATTTCATCCCAACATGATGCCAAATCTCCCACACTACTCCTCAAATATTTGTTCAACTTTCCATGAGTCGATTCAACAATGTTGGTAGTTCAACACCCTAGATGCAAGAATTTATTCGTCCATTCCCTCACAAATTGCTTCTTAATGGGAAAAACTGTGGTTTCAACATATTCAACGAACTTTGGAAATGGTTCGCATACCTCTTTGAATTTCAACAATGCACTTGCATATGAATCCTCCGTAGTAGAGTCAACCACCTCTCTCCAAACCCTCACTATTTTCTTAACAAGATCACAATGCTTCTCCTCATTCGCTTCCTTCACTTCTTTTGCATCCGTAGGCTTTGCTTTGACTCTACAATCCATGACGCACTTAACTTTGACATTCTTCTCAATATAAACAAAACAAAGTACATGGTTTGTTTTAGGAGAACATTTGCAACAACATTTATCAAAGCGTTGTCCCTCTCGATGAGAACCACCTTAGGCATGTTGAGTTTTAAGGTCAAAAGACCAACCAACATCTCAAGTGCCCAAGTAAAGTTATTATCTTGTTCAAAGGAAAGAAAGGAAAAACCAACAGAATACGTCATTTTTCTAGAGGTGACACCACCAATCTCAAATAACAGCATTCTGTAGATATTGGTTTTGTAAGTGGAGTCCAAGACCAAAACGTTGGGAAAAATGTTAAGCATATTAATTGACTCTGGATGAGCAAAAAATATGTCTTCAAGAGTGGTTTCCTCGATATTTGCCCTTGTGAAAGAGACGTATTTATGCTTCTCCAACTTTGAAATCAAGTATTGCATCTCTGTCTTCTCACCTCTTTGCCCCTCCATCTAGTTCACGCATTGTTTACTTGATTGATGATTGTCACACTTTCTTTGTTTTTTCCCTTCAAATCCGTGAGAATATTCATAGGCGGTGCCAAACTCTTTGTCATGTCGATAACTCTTTTCTTCTCCTCTGCTTTTAGTCGACCCGCAAGAAGGTGGCTGGCTAACTTTGGCGCCAACTCATGGTTGTGAATTCCACAAAGCATTGCAATCCACCAATCTTGCGTATTCCTTTCAAAGAAACATTTCAACCTAAATGGACATTCACATTTCCTTGAGCCCGTGTCATCAAGGTTCGGTTTCTACCTCGTCTTAGGTGGCTTGTATTCACCACTCCCTTCACATTGCATCGTCACGTATGGCATTTTTAAACTAGGTTCATCTATAGAAATAGTAAATCCAGCCCTTTCCGCTTGTCGATGAACCCAACCAAGTAAATCTCCTCACTCTCTCCATCTTTAATTTGTTGTAAAAAATAAGCCGGTGTCTACTTCAATACCACGAGCACCGGTAGCTACCGATTTAGGTTTAGATTTTTATTAAATGTGGCCAATAGGTACCGATTTAGGTTTTTCTTCAATGTGAGATTGAAAGGGAATTTTGTCTTTCAACTTCACATCTACAGTTGGTTTGACATCGCCGGAACTTACGCCTATACCGTAGGCTTCAATTTTGGCCGGTTTCGGTTCAACGCCATCATCCGCCACATTTTCAAGCATATTACTCTATGTCTATTGAATAAATAAATAACAAGGAAAAAATTAATAAATAACTTGTGCAACATTCTAAGAAAGGAAAAAAGGGTGCAAAAATTCAAAAACTGAGCATTGCTTCTGCGTGACTTAAGCCCCGCTAATGCTAATATCCCGCGTGAGTTAAACCACACAGACTTGACAATTGTGTGAGTTAACTCACACAGACCCTTCCGTCTTATTAAAAAAAATGAGGAACCAATCATAAAAACGAGCAAAAACGAATGAGAATCGATGATACATTACCTGATATTTGATGTTCGATGAGCGTAGAAACTTCCGTCCTGACGATTTGCAATGATTTGAAATGAAGTTTTTAACTCAAAAAATCACACTTTTTGGATTTTTGGAGGTGGAGGGAAAGAAAATGGTGCTTGGAAATATGGACTGCTGGGTTTTAAACAAAAACAGTAATCAGCGTGAGTTAACTCACACAAGGTCAATTTGGTCTTTTCAGTTGGGAGCGAGCAAAAACAGTTGGGTAAAGAGAAGAATTCAAACATAAACATTGTTAGGAACTTGATGAAGTCCTTACCACATTAAAAGTAAAAGGACAATATCGAACGCTGTCGATACAAATCGGTTCGAAATAGTACAAATTCAAGCCTAACATATGCCCATAAAGTATAGTAAAAACCCAAACAGAAAACTAAAATTCCAAGAAAACTAAAATCGATAAATCTCATTCCTTAGTAGTCATTATGTTTATCTTCAAAAATTTAGCACATCTTTTGGAAAACCACTATTAATTAAACGCATTGAAATAATAAGGGATTTTACCTTCAGAAAGAATATGAATTGTTGAAAACAGAGCATGATGTGAATCAAAGCAAACGACAACATATAAGATGTGAATTGTAAAACGAAATGGGAAATCGCAATTGTATTAAAGAAACTTTGGAAAGTTGAACCGGTAGAGAAGAAAAATCGAGAAAGGAAACCAAGCGCTCGAATCAATTTTTGAGGGTTTTGAAACATTCAACATTCTATTTGAAACTGAAACAGTGATGTTACAAAACACGGCTCACTAGATTGTCTTTTGCAGGAATCTGATTTTTTTAATAAGCGCAACACAAAAAGAGAGACATTATTCATAGAACTCCTTTGTTCTAAATAATATCATTTGTGTTGTGCTTTCTAAACTTGTGAGTTCTGGCTTTCTCAGCCCTCAGTCGTTTGACCTGTCGAACTCTATCAGCCAATTGGGCCATGTATCTAAAGTATTGAGTATCTAATTTCTTATTACTTGAATAATCTAGGCCACCAACGGTCATTTTGACTGACTCATGTTCAAGCACTTGAGTAAAACACATTGCATTTAACAATATGAACCTATTCAAGTAATCATTAATATATTCAGTTGCTCGTCTCTTGACACTCTCCAATTCCTTTAGACTTATCTTAGATTGGCCCATGTAATTTTTTTCATGAAATAGCCTCTCTAATTGAGTCAAATGTTGAATGGAATGCGGTGCAAGCGTGGTGAACCATGTAAAGGAATTCTTTGTTAGAGAATTTGGAAAGAATTTTAATCTCAAATTCTCATTGTTTGCAATATCTCCAGCCTCAGTCAAGTATCGTGCTATATGTTTGATAGTAGATTCGCTGGTATCACCAGCAAACGTTGTGAACTTAGGAATGTTATAGCCCGTAGGAAGTTCGGTTTGTAAAACATATTCTGACAAAGGAGATGCAAAGTTTGGCCTGTGTAAACCCACGTTTAAGCCATTCTGAGCCATGATATTTTCAACCAATTTGGCTAATGTTATTATGTGCTCCGATGTTTTGTTGTTGGACATTTCTAACAACTTTGTCTGCATCATGATTTCTATCCACCAAAATTACCTTTGGCTGCGCTTGTACCATTGGTTCGACTGGTTGAAGTCGAGGCACATGTTGCTGTCTTCGAACTATAGGTTTGACAATTTGCACGGGTTGAGTATTTTAGATTTGAGGGATATTTTGGATCTGAGGGATCCATTGATAGACAGTTTATGGAGAGGCGAAGAAATCTTCTATTCTCCCCATTTGAGTGGCTAATGCTTGGTAACCTTGATTCGTACTTTGAATCAAAGGATTAAACACCGTACCAATTTTTTGTGTTAACAAATTAACCATCTCATGATTGCTTTTATCTATTTGTTGCTTAAACAACATCACAGATTCTGTAGTTAAGGTTGGTGGAGCATTTCTGCCAAAAACGCTAGAACTTGATGAACTATGTGTATTAAACGGTGTAAATGGATTTGCATGTCCTGTAAATGCAGGATTGCTATGCAAATTTGCCATCATTGAAGTTGGCATACCATACGATTGGTCCTTAGAAAAGTTATTCATATTTATGACCCTATCCTCAAATCTAGCCCTAACTTGAGGGTTACGAGAAGTAGGGACGTTTGTAGACACGGGTACACCAACAGTAAATGGTGGCACAAAGGTCCCCATTTCTGATTGTGTCATTGGAGAGGTTATAGTCGGAGCGGTTGTGGAAGCAGTCACTCTCATTTCCTTCGAAACCGACATGGCCATAGTTGCACCCACGACCGTTGATACACTAGCACCCACCGAAGTGGCGTATGCCCGTGTAAATTGTGCTTGTGAAGAGGATTGTGGTGATTGTGATGACATAGAAGCACCAGTATTGGCGGATTTGGTCATTATCTTCAAAGTTTTACCACTTCTTAAATGCATGCACAAAAATGCAAATTTTTCTCTAGAAAAAGTTTACTAAAAATAGTTGCTAATCTTCAGAAAACTGTTTCCACAAGAAAGGTTTTTAGAAAAAAGTTTTTGAAAAGTTTTGGAAGATTATGGCAATTTCTTCCCAAATGGCAATTTGTTTACCGGTGCTTTTGGTAAACAACGAGGGATGGTTTAGATTATTACAAGTAGTATCAAACAAGAAATCCTAGGACATGTGCATTTGTTTTTCAGGCGTTCATCAAGTTCATAGGTTGCCTTACAAACGGTAGTTTCTTGACTTCAACAGTTTTGCCTTCCTGACTCGTATCTTGTCGAACCTTAGGTATTTTATACCCTTTCACACAAAGTCCAACATCTTGTCGAAACTCTTTAAGTTGAAGAGAAAGACTTCAATTCCTGCAAGGATAAAAGTCAACTAATGTTAACCATATTAAATGAGGTTGGTGAAATTACCAGCTAACACAACCCCAACAGGAAAAATAAACCGTAGAGATTAATAGATTCTCCCCCTTACCTCGAATTCGTAGAAGCCTTCGGTTTGGCTCGATGTTGTTGCACTAGTGTTCCACTTCTCTCCCTCTGCTTCTCTTCTCCCTTTTCTCTGATCAGCAAGACTGATTTCTAATCCCTAATATTCCAATTTATATATGAGCTCACTATTCGCTATAATTGTCTTCCTTTACTACGCACTACTCTTTTACTTCTCTCCTTCCCCACTTATTAAAATCTTACTTTCTACACCCACGACTCTTTATTTATTTTGTTAGGACTCTCCTCTTCGTTCCTTTTAATTTTCTCAAACAACTTCTCGCTCCACATCATTATTTCTATTTTCTCAACAACAAAATAATACTCAAGCACAAGCAGCATCAACAATAATATGAATCAAAACTCCACCTATTAAACATCATTGAATTAATTAAAAATAGAAAATTAGGGTGTTACAATAAGTCGTAGTTAAGTTGTTGTGGATTTGTTGGGAAATTGCTATGATAAGTCGTAGTTAAGTTGTTGCTGGTTTCTTGGGTAATTTCTACGATAAGTCAAAGGTATAAATGTTTTAAAACCCGAAATGGTGATCGACCTGGTGAAGGCATTGGGTCAGTGGGTCACTGGTCGAAACAGTGAGTCACTGGTCGAACTGCATTACTATTGACCCGGTCTATATAAAAATATTTATGACCAAAAATTACATTATGAATGAAATTTTGATAAAAAATCCTGTCATTATTGGAATTACAAATAAGTTCTAATTCAGATTCTACCTTTAAAAGTTAAAACATAGTATGTTCTAAAAATTGTTGGAAATAATTAAAATATAACAGACTTACAAACCCAAGAAAATTCTGAACATAGTCAACAAAAAATAATAGACTTACAAACCCAAATAAGTTATAAACATAGTCAACAAATAACAGAAACACAAATAAGTTATAACAACTCGCTAATCCATAAACTATTTATGCCCATGGAGTCAAATTGTCATAGTCTTGATATCCATATTCATCATCTTCATCGTTTTCCCTGTCATTGTTTCCAGATTGATTAAGATTTTCCATGGTATGGTCTTGTGCATTACCCACATCCTCATCCTCATCCAAAGGGAATGACTTGAGCTTTGAAGAAGAAGATGACAAAGGGAGAGAGGATGCGACAATGGTTGAAATGGGAGAGGAGAACGACAGTTGAAATAGCATTTGGGTTAGGATGACTAGGGTTTTTGTCATTATATATGCCTTGCCTTTTCATTTTATTTTTTAAAAAATTGTCACGGGTCGGGTCGAGCGGGTTAAACTGGTTCAGCAGTCCGCCCACTGACCTGGCCGGGTCACACCGGGTTTCAGCGGGCTAATTGCATATCTGGTCCAGTAGCCTGCTCGAACCGCTGCACCCTCCGGTTCCCAGTCTAACCGGTTCGACTGGCCGGGTCGGTCTGGGTTTTAAAACACTAGGTATATTTCTACGGGCACTAGATTTTGAATACTTGTTTGTTATGGATTAACTAGACTTTTGCTAGGATATTTTTTCATCTAACTGCGGATTTACTAAGTATTAATTCCCTAGCAAATTTGTCTCTCAATCCATGCTACAACCAATTCAATAGCTATTACGTAGCATATGTCTAGCTAACTTCGTTTGCTAGATAATAGCTATGAATTGGCTACAATTGTCGTCGTAGCAAATCACATATTTTCTTATAGTGAAAAAAGACTGATTAAACGGGTCAACACGCGGGTTCAACTCATTTTACCATCCTTTCCACATACAAAATCATACACGCGCTTGATGAAAAGTCTCTAACCATTAATACGATAAGAAATAATTTCTCTATTTGTTTTGCTAATAGCAATTTCCAAATGAAAATATAATAATTTCACGATGAGAAAAAATATAATAATTTCAAGATAAGAAATTTACAAAAAAATTATTTAAACTTTTCTGGTAAGGTATGTAATATGAATACAAGAAACTATGCTACTTAAAGCATTACCTCATTTATAATGTAACTGAAGATAATTTATACCTTAGATTTCTTTGATGTTTTCCCAAGAGTGTTAGTAGTTGTACCATTTAGATGAGAAGATGATGGATTGTGGCCAATCCTAATGTTATTTTTATCCTTCTAAACTTCGTCGCTTTTCTTAAGAACTTGTTTACAAGCATGAATATTCCAAAGTTGTGAATAATGTCTGTAATTTTACAATTTTTTTTTTTAAAGTCTATAATTTTACTATGCTTCAAAAGAAAATGCCTATATTTAATTGTTGTTTTAATGTTATTTACACATATCAATAAACCAATCAATTTTGTTACTTTTTATGAAATTATTTTTATTTTTCTTATAAGACCCATAATTATTTATGAGTAAATTACTCGTCCCTCCCTTCAATTATAATGATATTACAACTTCCTCCTTTCATGTTTCAAAATATACACAACCATCCCTTCAAATAAGCTGAATTAATATTTTGGTCCGAATTTATATTATTTCGTTAACTTTCTTTTAACCATAATAAAAAAATTATTTTATCAAAATAACATTTTTTTTTCCAATTCATATGTCAGGTTTGTTTGCTATCAAAGGAGTAGAAATTTCGTGCCATTTTGAAGCTCCAACAATTAATAGTCGGAACTTATGAGTATTTATAAGTCAATACATAGTCGGGAAATTTTTTACCAAAGCAACAATTAATACTACTTTAAAATTTTCATTCCAAAAAATACTACATTAAAATGTGAAAACAACAAATTTTAAATAAAATGGCACTTACAAAAGAATGGAGGGAGCACTAAATTAGATATTTTTACAAAAATCTTATTAGTGAGTGTTATATATTATAAAAGAGCTTTTTTATTTAATTTGGTTATTTATGTTTTAAAATGTCAACATTGTAATTTTTTTAGACTATTTGTTATACCTCCCTGCATTAACAAAAATCTAGAAATCAAGAATGTTCGTTTTCAACAAAACTCCTTTTAAGAAAATGAAAAAAAAAAAAAAATTCTCTCATGAAACTCAATCTTTACTAATTCCTACACCTAATTCTTCAAAGAAGCTCAAATATTCATCTTGAACAACAACATCATATCCAAAAATAAAAATATTCACATCTTATTCACATCTTCATCTTCATCGTCTATTAAATCAATCTTAAAAAAAAAAAAAACAGTATTAAAGAATATTGTGGTCTAGTGTTTGAACATTGATGCTGACACTACTTATGAGACAATGTTTGGTTGTTGTTGTTGTGTTTAAACCTTGAATCAGTGCCGACATTGGTTCAATGTTCAGTCCTATTTTAATTACTTTGGCTATTACGACAAAAAAAATCCATGAAGTCAACATTTTGGGTTAATATCCTCTCAAAAAAATTAGGGATTAATAGTTTGCTATCTAATATTTTCTAACAGATTCTCTCAAAAAATAAACAAATATCTGTGTTGTTGTCCAAAAAACAAAAACAAGTAACTTTCTACATTTTTTTCCGCTTAGGAGCCTACTGTGTTTCTAATATATAGTCCACTTTTATTTTATATAAGCATCAATCGCTAAGGTTGGAGTATAAGTGAAAATTGATTAAGCTCGACCCAACTAATAAGAATTTTTATTCTCAACAATTGATTCGTGTTTGATAGAAACCATTTTTGTGACTCGAAATCAACTCAATTCATGTTTACAATAAGCTTAATTCAACTCAATTGCTCGAATCACATAATAATTTTTTTAGACTATCAGACCCCCTAGAGCTCCCAACATTAAGGAAGTTATTTGGTCACCACCTATGGTATTTTGGATAAAAGTAAACACTGATGGTGCAGCTACAAAGAATCCTTTGAAAGCTTCTGCAAGAGGTATTTTTGAAACTCAGAAGGCATTTGCACAGGTTGTTTTTCTCAATTCTTAGGTCCTCGAAATGCCTTGTACTTAGAGTTGGTGGCTGCCATGACAGCAATTGAAATTGCGCATCTCAAAGGCTTTCAAAATGTATGGCTTGAATCTGATTCCCAATTGGTTATCCTGGCTTTCAAATCTATTTTTGTGGTACCTTGGAGTCTAAGAAATAGGTGGTATAATTGTAAAGTTAGATTAAGAAATATGAGGTTTTTTGTGCAGATGGCCTTGCAAACCTAGGTCTTACTTTGCCTTCCTCTGAATTATTTTGGTCAGATGTTATCCCTGATTTCATTAGGGGAGAATACACTAGGAATAGGTTGGGAATGCCCAATTTCAGATTTAACACCTTTTAAAAAGGTTTTGGTATAGTCCCCTTTTTCTTTTTTTTACTCTTTTTTGGTTATATATATTAATGATGCTCTTTGCATCAGTTTATAAAAAAAGAGAGGATAAAAGCTGACAGTGAATCAAGGAAAAAAGATGGATTACTTTCCAACTTCCATTAGCTAAAGAAACAAAAATATGTCATGTGCCACTTATTTCCTTGACATGCAATAATGTAATTGTCACTTTTCCATACGTAAAATAAACTGCATGTGTATAATAATCGTATAATATCATGCATTGATAGATAGATGATACTTCTACATGTAAGTCAAAAAATTGTCTCCTCCTTTCTCCCATTACCTTTCTCTAGTTTTGGGAATTTCCTTGAGTAGTCTTGTAGCATACGAGTGGTTTCTATATTTAAATTTTGATATAAATAATTTTTTTTTTAACAAATCAAAATGAGATATATTACTAAACCAACAATGTTTCACCCCGTACAAGGTGTGAAAAAGGAGAAACATCGACACTTATTTACAAAGTCATAGTGCCAAAACAAAAGCACCAACCAAGAACGAAAAAAATTACAAAAGAACACCCATATAAGGGATGGGGTGTTTCCACCAGTCGTTGATATAAATAAATGATTTCTCTTTTCTACAAATGATCAATTTTATAATCTAGAGCATAAAATTAACTTTTCAATGACCATACTCTATTGTCTTTAGTAATTTTTCACATATTTTAATTTTATTTTGGGTTGTTTTATGTTTTATAATAGGGTCTTAAAACTATATTTTAGTTAAATTGTGAATAAAAAATAATCAAAAATGTTTTCAAATTTTGATTATATTAAAATAGGTCCGCAATACTATTTTTTCCGAAGTGTGTTAGATTATTAGAAATAAAAAAAAAATATTCAGAGAGTAAAATGTAGATTTTAACATAAGAGAAAAGGAAAATGTAATTCAAGCTTCTTCTAGTGGAGGAGAGTAAAATGTTTTCTAATACGTTTTGAATAATAGAGGAGGGGAAGATATATTTTAACATAAGAGGGGAGAGGAGTATAATTCAAGAATCTTTGAGAAGAGAAGAGTGTAATTTACTCTTATATTTACTCTCTCCGTCTTAAATTATTTGTCGCTTTGGAAAAAAAATTGTTTCAAATTATACGTCTCTTTACAACATCAATAAAGCATTAATATCAATTTTCCTATTACACCATCCTTAACTATTTATTACTTTCTTTTCTTTTAACTCTTTAATTTATCTTTTCCATACCATTTATTAATTTAGGATAATTTTGTAAAACAACCCACAATTTTGTATTAGAAATAGTGTCAATTTATTTCTCCAAAAATTTTAAATTACTTTTTCTCAATAAATATTTACTTTAATTTTTGTGGAATCCTTAACATGTTTCCTTAAAAATAATTGGTAAAAATTTACTTTTGCTTGTTTCCATCACATATCCAAGCGTGCCATATATTCTCTTTTTTTTTATTTTTTTTTTATCTAATTCTCCTTAGTTTTATTTCTCAAAATTGTTTATCCCTCCTTTCATTTTTAACTAGTTGTGATTTTATGACATTTTACAAATATCAAAACAACCAATAAAATTTTATTACTTTAATTTGATATACAATAAAAACTTTTTTATAGAATCATTTTCATTATTTCAAACAAATAAATAAAAACAATGATTTTTATCAATACGATAATAAAAAAGATACAAAGGGAAAATCATATCTTGAGTACTATATAATGAACTTGATGTTTGTTATTCATATTGCAAGAACAAAAGATAATAGAGTTCTAAGATAAAATCTTCACAAAAAAATGGCAAAACACATTTCTCAGTACTGTATCTTGGCAATTTTATGCATTGCTTTGGTTCTAGCTTCAGGTAAGAAACATATGAACTTTGAACCTTAAGTTCTATTTCTTTTTCTTGCACTTCGGTTTTTGTAAAAAAAATTAGGAAAATATTTTCTTAATTAGTTCAATTGTTTATTATATTTGATCCGAAAAAATTGATATAATCTTGTACATTGTTGTAATGTAGTTAACATTATATAAATATAAATGCATAGCTTAATTCTTCAAAAAAATAAAAAATAGCTTAAATATGCGTTTTGAATATGTGAATTTTATTTTTGTGGCAGGACCAACACCAGGTTTGAGTAGCTGCTATGTTCCTACGCTTTGTGATACCTTTGCTAATTGCGACGCAATGTGCCGCAAAGCTGGGTTTCCCAGAGGAATGTGTACTGAAATTGAGTTAATATTAACTTGTTGCTGTATGTAATGAAATAAATTACATTATAATAAATATTTATATATATTTTACTAAAGACGGTATCAACTAAATAAGAAACATCTTCCTCCAAATCTTTTATTTATATCAAGTATGTATACATTGTGATTCTTGGCAGAAGAATAAATGGAGAACTTGAAAGTAGTGTGGCCAAGCTCAATATGAAATAAAGAAAGAGGATAGACTTGTGCAACTTTACTATATATGTAAGACATGTGTATGTGTAAACCAGATCAGTTCATAAGCAATGAAGAATTACTATTTTGCAACATTACTATATATTTTAGTTACAATAATATTTAAATAGGTAAAAACCTTTGGGATCCTTAACTTTGATCTATTTTTTCAGATTGGTTTTAAAGTTTTTTCTTTTGCCATATTAGGTTTTTTTTTAAGTTTCAAAAACTTGAACGTTTTGATCATTGTGTTTAACTCCGTTGTTGCCACGCAACTCTAACACAACAAATTACATTTTTTGATTTTCTTTTAATAAAATATAATTTCAATAAACTTTTATTAAATTATAAATCTCAAGTTAGAGTTCATGTTTTTCAAACCTTTTGAGTTTCCTATTCAATTGAAAATTTTAAAGGAAAATATTGAAATTGAAACCACGATGTTGTGGACTTGTTAAAACTCACCAAAGAAACAATCTTGTAATAAGTAAAGTTGAAGGGTAAATTGAATCCCTACGAGATACTTCTAAGCGACATACTGATTTTTTTTATTTTAACTATTTCCTGTCACATTTATAAGTAAATATTTATTTTTCAGATTCATTAGTGTGTATACCCATGCATCGCACGGGGAAAATTGTTAAGGAATTCAATATAAAATATTTTATACCACATATCTCAAATTGTTTTAAATTTTAAGTAAAATTTTGAGAATATATTACAAACACAAATAATTCTTTAAAAAAAAGGATTAATAAGCTTCACACTATACTTAAAATAAATTTAAATAAGTTTCACAGAGTTTCATTTTTAAACATACAATGTCACGTCAATTTAAATAATTTGGTTTAACACCACTACCAGCCAACCAAAACAAAGCAATAAGGTTGATTAAACCAAGTTTGGCAAAAGGAATGCTGGAAGAAATTAAATTAGAAATAGAGACATGTAACTCTATTTTATTATTCAACATAGTTTCAGAACACATTTACATCAAATTTCCATGAAAACACTAATGAGTTCTCCTTTACAAGACTCCAAACATGTTTCTTATTTTTTATATTGAATTCTGCGGTTACATAATCATTCAATCTGAAAAAACGAAGAACAAATATATAAACAATATAGATAGATTGATAGATACGACAATGTGAATCATAAAGAATAGAGACTTGGATACCAAAATCTACACTTTTACAAAATCTGTAAGAATGAAGCTAATTGTAAATGAATATGGCCGCTACAGCCAATGGGTAAAACATAAATCAAACAGAATTTCAAAATACAAACCAAGCATGTACCATTACCCATTAAAACATAAAGTGTTAGAAAATTGATGAAGTCCTTACAACATTAAAAGCAAAAGGACAATATTGAGTGAATACAAACCGGTTCGAAATAGTACAAGTCCAGGCCTAACATATGCCCATAAAACCCAAATTAAATAAGATCCTCTTCATTTTTTACTTTATCTATTTGTTCCATTACCAAAATTTTATTGTGTAAATGTTCGATTATTATCTCAAATTCTAGAAATGTGTGCAGTTATATCATTTATTTAATTTAAAACTATAGTACTGAACATTTTCATTTTATAGAAAATGGAGAGGATGCAATGTGTATTTTTAATATAAATTCAAAGTGTTTTATTTTAAGGTCCCTACCATTTATATCACGTTTTTTTTTTCTAAAAAAAAATTACACGAAAATGTTCCTATCCATCTCCTCTACTTCTTTTTAAAAGCGATTTTAAAAACAAGCTAACATAATTACTAGATCTAAGATCCAAACATCAAAAAACACAAGGAGAATGGAAAAAAAAGGCCCCCCACCTTCTTCTCAAACGAAACCGGTTCGATGGTGTTTGTTATTGACTCTCTGTTGTTTCGGTTTATAGATGATGGTGATGAAGATGGATTCGAAAAAGTTGGTTGGGCTTGGGGTTTAGACCGACTTCGACTTTGTGTTGGTATTGAGATGTGATGAGGGTTTGTTGTTGATGTTATTGTTGATTTTTGTGATGGCCGAGAGTGATGATGTGAGTGCTTGGTTTTGATTTGTTTGTAAAAAATGAGTCTAGAGAAAAATGATTTTGTGTTCTTGAAGTGGGGTTTTGATGATTTTATGTTTACTGGAAAAAATTTTAAGCAAGACAAAATGGAGTTTTGATTTTTTTTTTACTGCCAGATTCAAATTTAGGGATTTTTTGGTGGAGGCAGCATTGGAATGTGTGTCAGCCTAGGGATGTGTGTGGTAAAAAAAAACCAGTCATTGATGCTTATATAGTGTGTTTTTAGGGTTTATTTGTGTAGGTGTACCATGGGCTGGAAGATAATGTGCCACAAACTGAAAATGGTTCCCCAACTGTGAAGGAAAAAGGACAAAAACGCCCATGTTGGGCTAAACCTGACTTGGACTGTTTGGACATATGGACCTTTTTTAAAAAAAGATTAAAAGAACTTAAAACAAAAAGGAATAATAAAATATTAACAATAACATAAAAAACGAAATACAATAATAATAAAAAAGAAAGGATTAAAAAATAAAAATAAAACAGGATAAAATAAAATAAAATAAAAATAAATAAATAAATAATAAAGAAAAGATAATAATGAAAGGAATAAAATAAAAATAAAAGACTTAAAATTGTCCCTTCGGAACCAAAAATGAGGTACTTCAAAGTAACATCTCTACTGTAATTTTGTCTGAAACGACGAAACTTCTCAGTTTTAAAAGACGAGTAAAAAAATTTAAACGGTCAAAAAAGGGGGTATGACACTTATTATAAGCATTTCTCTGAGCCACAGGAGCTCCAGTAGGTGGTGCCTCAAAAATAGGTTCATCAAGCACATACAACTTTTTCTTCATGTGTGAGGACAATCCTCATGTTTCGGTGTCAGTCTAAAAAGTTAGTTTCAAACAGTTTTTCTTTCTCAATGAGTGATCGCAAAATGTTGTTTGATGCGTTTGTTGCCATCTACAATAAGTATCATGAAAATAACATATTTAATTTGGCCTTTAATTAAATACGCTCCCATTATTTTACTCAAATCAAATGACCTTCAAACATTTGATTCGGAAAATCTCGTTGGAAAATTTTCTAGTGGGTTGAAATCCTTATTTCACCTTGTTTTGAGTCAGCGGGGGTTGATCCCTCAAACCTAAGTTATGTAGGTAGTAATATTTCCAATTGTATCCTATACAACTTTCAAATCAACTGGGCAAGTAACTCTTACTCAAATCTATCATATAGACATTTCCCAATTATTGCTTCTAAATTTATTCTAATCTTATTAAAATTAATTTAGTTAAAAGTTAAACCCAAAAGAATAACACTTGGGTAAATGAGATTACCGCACTACAATTTACTAGTATAGAACATGTGTTTCACGGAGGCAAACCCACACATTCGATATTAGTATTGAAGGGTGTTATCCTTTTGGAAAACATTAAAATTAATATATAAAATTGAAGGATTTTTATTAAGTTTGATCTCACCTCACAACGACTTATATATCATATATATTCGCACTCCAGTCATTCAAACATGCATAACAATTATACAAATGAAAAGTGACATGATTATGGCCTCCAAACGTTATGACTCTCTCAAGCCAATGAGAGAATCTAAACTAACCCTAGAAACGACCTTGCTTCTCCAAACTAGACTTCCAGGACTATTATAACGTCTTGAGCCCTGTTACCTACTTGTATCGTATTTACATTACATATAAAAGAAACTCGTTTTACATACGAGGGAGTGGATGAGAAGAGAATGTACAAATAGAAATTAAGAGAGAGGCACAACACGTAGGCCTTATTTCAATATCTAAAACAAAATAATAACAAACACACTTTTATTATTACTTACACCTCATAATTAAATAAATTAAATTAAAATTCGACAAATGATCACACTACGCAGATTTGTCGGGGGTTCCGTAAACCCTAATTATGTTATAACAATATGATCATAACAAACAAGTACTCTGATTGTTTATTCAAATATGAAGATTGAATCTAGGATGCTTCAATAGAATTCACAGAATCGGGTTTGAAGCTCCACACATTAATCAATCAATATGAATAAACATCATCTGACTTATTTAATTTACGATCAAAACTAGTATATCACATATACCGTTGTTACACAGAATTTATCAACACACTTCCGTCAATATGGATAATCAATATATTGATGCTTCACCAGAATAGGTTTCTGAAGCTATGCTTCACCAGAATCGGTTTCTAAAACTTCAAACAAATTGAAAAGTCATGCACATACATGTGATTAATATTATTATATGTGTTTATGATCGATCAATCGTGCTCCTGTCGATATGTATAATCGATATATCGATGCTTCACCAGAAACAATTTTTGAAGCACCAAACAAATCGAAAATCCATGCACAAAAACATGATATGATGCCAATTTTAATTCTCTTTATTATATAATTTCACTCATTATGTTTAATCGAATTAAAACATAAAGCAGTAACAAAGCAGTCTGATTCATGGTTTTGTAATTGGCTCTGATACCACCGAAGGAAAATCGATTGCATAAACAGGCAGCGAAATAAAATTTTCGATTTTTTTTCCTTAGATCATTACAAATTCGACATGAATCAGTGAAAGAATGTTACCTATTGAAGTGCAGGAAAAGTCTCGATCACAAAGCAAAGCAAACAGCAGAGCCTCTACTAGTGCACACGAATGGTGCTCCTCCAATTCCCGGTGCTAGCCAAGCGATTAGAGGGAGAATTAGGGTTTCTAAATGTCTAACCAAAACTTGAGCACAAGGGTTCTATTTATAGAACTCCTAGTGTGCTCTGCAAGTCAGAAGTCATTATTGGGCTTCCGTAAGCCCATTCACGAGTTTAGTCTTTTGCTAACTAATTAGCGTTATTTGCTAAACACACCCATCATATAAGTCTTACTTATATTTCTCTTTTTACTATTGGGCTTTCGTAAGCCCATTCACGAGTTTAGTCTTTTGCTAACTAATTAACGTTATTTGCTAAACGCACCCATCATACAAGTCTTACTTATATTTCTCTTTTTATCGTTCTTTTGTGTGTGACCCCATAGGTTCTAGTCATGTTGGCAATAATATTAAATCTAATATTTAATATTATGAACAATGAGCGGTATCAAGCAACATATCATTGATACCCAAGTGACAAGAATGCCAAGTGATTTGACGAAACCTTTTTCCATGATAATATTCATGTGTACAATTACTCCTTTGTCCTCATATCTATATTGATCACAAGGCATAGGTTTTGTCACCCTTGTATAGAACAATATTTATATTTCTTGATCCCGAAATATACTGAATAACGAATAAGTCTAATATCTCATATTGTCTTAGTTCGGCATGGCCATGCAACTTTATAGTCATATTTCATTAAGAGGCCTAAAGATATATCTCCTGTTATGATGAGGGACAAATCTCATCTAGGACACTCATGTCCTTCAGCATGATTCATTAAGTACCCATTAGTCAACATTATGTTTATCCTTTTACAGACAACGTTAGAATGACAATAAAGCATTTGAGTCCACATATAGGGATCATAGTGGTTTCAGGTCTAAGAGTGATATACATTATTATCACTATGAGAATATCTTATGACATTTTCATTACATATTATGTAGTATTCTCACGGTGGGTAAATCCAGTCTAAATATTATTCCTAATATTTATACCTATGTATAGACTTAATATCTCATATCCATGACCCCTGAGATGTGGTCATCATTCTACATACATAATAGTCTCTGCGCTTTATTATTATCCCAAGTTATATTAAAGCTTGACTACAGATATATTTAAGAATAAAGTTCTTAATGTTAATGTAATCTCATGATTAAGTCACGCTTAATATTCCATTGCACAAACGATCTATTCTAGGGACCTTATTAATATTACAACAAATATAATAAAGAGTGCCATATATAATTTAATAATAAAAGTCATGATACATAACATAAGTTTAACATAAACTATTGGCCTCTAGGTCTTACACCAATAGTTTTGACATAGGTTAATTTACTCCTTTTATGTTTTTCTCTGCTTCTTTTATTCTGACTTGCTTTTGTTGTTAAACATACGTGTTCTTTTCTGGCACGCCATGTGTTGGAAAGAATTTTTTTCGGTATTAATATATTTCATTTTATCTTGTTAAAAAAAAAAACTAATGACTCCACTAAGAATCCGCCACGCAAGGCCATGGGCAGGACAATGCCATGGCCAATCCAAACACGACCTAAAGTTCCCAACCCAAATCCGGGAAACAACACCGTGCCTATGTCCACAAGAGAACGATAACAAGTGAAAATTGTGATTCAACCTTCAAAACACCACTGATGCAGTGTAAACACGGTTGCAATTTAACCCTAATTTCAATTTCAATTGTATAACAGGCAGTTGAGGAAACAGTTACAAGATTAAGGTGAGGAGGAGCTAGAGATCGAAGAAGAAACAAGCTGGAGAATAAAAAATCAGATGGGCTACCAAGAAACCCTAGGGGAGGGCGAAACCATGGATAAAAGCTTTCATGTCAGCCCTCTCAACAGCAATAAACAGAGAGGAGGTGATCTAAAACAAACAGAAGGCTTAACAATGGCTGGTTTGGTTCTTCTCCAACTGGTACCTTCATGCCTCAAGTTCTCTTCAGATGGGGAGAGAGAATGTTTGCTATGTCATACGAATATGAAAATTATCATAAATATATAAATATAATAATCTAAAAATCTATATTAAATTAATGAGAGATCCAAAATAAAAACTTCTCGAGTCACTAATTGACTAACCGTTAAAAAACGTAAGGCTAAAATCACGAAACAAAAGTGGTAAAACTAAATGATTTTTTTTTCACTACTTGATGGAGGAAAAAATAAAAAAATTGATTGTAACTTATAAATAAAAAGAAGCGAAATTTTTTTTTTTTTTTAATTTTTACCCAACAGACCAAACCGTCATGTCTCATTTTCTAGCGGATTAGACCGAACCGCATCCTACTAAATACTAATAGCTGGTTCAAGATCTTAACTCATCCCCACAAATTAATTTGATCTCATTTCGATACAGAATTTGTTTAACCTTCTTTCTCATATATTATATCAATTTTTTCAGTAATGGTCAACTTGTCGGCCCTGAATCATGGCATTTTGATGTTCCTGCAAGTGTTCTCTTAAAGTATATGTCAACTAGCAATGGTTTTTCGGTTTGCATGTTTCTTAGCTATCCTTTCTTTCAACCTGGAAGACGTTATGACTCTCTCGAATGAATTTTCAAATGATTTCAGGTTTGTGTCTGTTGTGGTTGTTTGGTTTTTGTCCTTCAGTCATCTTTTATTGAATAAATGTTTCTGCCTACGAGTTTTGTGCCAGCCTATTATAGTTAGTTGTCTGTGCCTTTACTGTTTGTAAATTATGCTCATATTTGATTCTTTTCTGTTCATAGTACTCTTGCGTTGGTCTAATTATTTGATCCTGCAGCTTCTCTCCTTGCAAATTTTTCAAACCACATACTTATTTTTTCTTCACAGAACGTTTACCAAATTTTGAAAGTTCGAAGCGCCAATTATTTATCTAATATATAACTTAGTATTGTATTCCGGAAACTAGTCGGCTAAAGAATAGAAATGGAATAACCCCCCAATTTGACCCTTGAAAAGCTTTCAGAATATTGAAAGACTTCCAGAATATCAATTTGGTCTTTAAATGATTTGCAATATCCAACTGGTCCTCTACGTAGAATCTTTGTTTATGAAACAAAATCAATTTGGTCACAATAAACCATAACCTTTTTAACTATATAGATGCCAAAACAGTATTCTTCAAAGACTAAAACAGTGATTTACTCAATAGAAAACTAGAAGCCCGCAGACGGTGAGGACAGGGCCAGTAACTCAGAGTCGTCCTTTGTTTACTGATGATATTCAGAAAGCAAAAATGCGTGCATTATTTATGCAGAGTAAATACAAGAAATCTGCTTCTTTAAAAGAAAATAAAGAAGCCAAAATCAGTAGTCCGAGTAAATCTCTGACAAATCAGGGAAGCATTGCAGGCTTCTATGAGAAGTATATGAATTCAGAAGCTGTGATTGTGAAAAACTGTCTTAAATCTGTCATATGTCATGTAATGAACTTTTTGAAGTTTATATATTTTCTGTCTCTATGCAGGTATTGTTATTGATCTCTAAGTTGAACTTCGCCGCATTCCTAAGTAATGAATTTCCTTCTTCTACTTCAAGTCATTGAAATGCTTACATTTTTACCTATTTTACAAATTCATAGTTTAGTATTAGTTATTTTGGATTACTATGATTTGCATTGAATGAAATATGACAGGGATATGAACCAATTTAGAAGAACTATTTCAATTAGACATATTTTAGTGCATATCTTATGACTTCACATGCTTATATGCATCAATTGAAACCTTATTATTGTTTATTTTTATCAAGGACTACTTTGTTAGATTTTGCCTATTCAGCTGGGCATAGTGTTCACATTGTGTGTGCGCCTATTTTTTATGCAGAAAGGTTATCGCATGGTAGGTGTAGCAGCTGGTGTGCTCTACTCTAGAGCATTTGGAACAGTCGTAAACAATTCTATGGGACAACATTGATGATAAATGCGAAGCTACCAGCCACAAAGCCAATGTCCTCATGCCCCAGTGACGAATTGCAAATCTGCAGACAAAGGTGCATAGCAGAAACAGCAGTGCATCAACTCAGACCAAATGGTCGAAGTCTGCGTATGGTAAAGCACAATGGGTACGCAACTTTCGGTGACTAATGTATTGCCTTGGTATGTGTCTTAGAGATGAGTACAAATAGTTGTTAAGTTAAATGTGGTGGACCGTAGTTGATTGTTTCAATGGCAAAGAAGCTATAGGCTATATTGTCGAAAATTGTATTATGCTAAAACATGATGTATTTTCAAACTTGAGTGGTTACATTTACGGCTAATCATCAATTTTTTTACAGTTTACTACATTGTATCCTCAATTTTTTGCATATGTTTTCCTGTCACAAAAAAAAGTAGCTAAACTTGTTTGTTAATTGATTGGAAGTCCTTTAAATATATTAATTTCTTCATAAAATTGAAAAATTCACAAATTAACAAAAAGGTAAAACCCTCCTAATTGCCAGCATCTAGTGTCAGATTATTTTTTTTAAAATTTTAGCTACATATTTGTTGTGAAATTGCTATATAAGCCATAGTTATGTTGTTATGGATTTGTTGGTAAAATTGCTACGATAAGTATAACACCCTGTTTCCTAACAATAAATATTAAATAATTAGAATTTAATTAATAATAAGGATGTTACAAAACTCGACATTATATCACAAAATAATAATAAAATGTTTTCTTTTAAAATAAATCCACTATCGAAGAAGAAAATCATTCACTCATCACATTAATAAATTCATACTTGCCTTCCAACAATCATAAATAGATAATAACAAAGTTTCCAATATTCAACTCAAAATGTAATTAAAATTAAATCGACAAACCCAACCCTGGTGTTACATATCAGAGCTCGTATTCGACTACATGTCCAATCATTACTAAAGTCAAATTGACGGAAGACAATTCCCGTCGCAACCTCGTAGCCATCCCGCAACTAGATCTCCCCGTCTTAAGTATTTGTACCCCATGGGTACAGACACCATAAATACAACAACAAGACAGGGGGTGAGAAATCCATCAATAACATATTATCAGGAAAAAGCACGCACGTTAAATAAATATCAAGGAATATAATCTCTACTATCTCTTCACCCACAACAGTTACCATATATAATTTCTTCATTTCACATAACACAGCAACACATCATTTTCACACTTAAACAACAGAAACAAACATCATCATATACATGCATATCAACTCTCCTGCCACACCTACTCACCATTTTGCCAGAGTTATATCACTTGACTTTTCTCCCACATAGTTGCCAGAAGTATGTTACTGGACTTTTCTCCCACATAATTGCCATAAGTATGTTACTGGACTTTTCTCCCACGTAAGACACCATGCTCTAAACTTTATATGGACACAAGGAAATAAATTCAGCAAGAATTGCACATATACACTTAAACACATAGTCGCATAACCCACATATTAATGCAAGACTGCCCCTAAATGCATGACTTTATTGCAAGCACAAAAAACTTAACCACTCTCATCATCATCATGGATAAACATCATCTCTTTCTCCATCATAATAGTATAGTTATCATCATTCTTATAGTCTTTATATTATAGACATTTTCATCCTCATCATCATCATTATTTAACCCTCATAACTCTCCTTATCATTATAATATAAACATTTTTTCTCATCGTATTTATCTATTCACATATATATATAATATCAATCATCATCACTCTTTGTCACAATTATATGATTCCTTATCATTACTCCCTTTCAACCATTTGTAACCACCTTATCTCTTCATTAATCCAATCCTTACACGTGACTCATTTCTACGTCAACATCCCTCTTTTTTATTTTATTTTTTACCTTACGGGCATACTATATTCTATCATCTATTCTGAGCTCTTTATAAAATTTATCCTTGATACCATACCATATTCCTCATTCTTAGTCTCAAGATGTTTTCTTATTCATTATCATTACATACAACATCTCCAATCTATATAACTACGTTCTTCCTCACCATTGTCATTAACCCTTTAGTACTTATTCTTCTCATTAAAGTGGCTTTATATCTTATTACCTCGTTCTCACATTCATCGTCATCTACACATTGACCATTACCTTAATCTTACCTTCATTCTAATTTAAATTTTTTTTATCTCACCTTATCATTACCTTCAGCAACTTTCCTCACTACCACTTCATTATCATTCAAGGTTTCATTCTCTCAAATCCGGACATTAAGATTATCATCAAACATTATAACTATTATAATTCTTATGCTCTTTACTATTCAATTTGCTTTCTTCTAACCAAATCCCGTCTTATTCATCACTATCGTCATTTCCTATTATCTTTCATCACTTAATATACGACTCCTTATCTTTCCTTACATTTCGTCTTAACAACCCTCTCATCGTTTATGATCATTTAATTTAGACTTCTATACTCTTTATTCATTAATTATTCCACCTTATACGTTACTATCTAACATTTATCTTTAGTGCTTAACTACCTTGAGTCTTTTACTCTTCCACTTAACGATATTTCTAAACTCATCATTGATTTAGGGAGATCATGTTTAACTTCATCAGTTACACATAAAGGACCTACTTTGTATCCCCCTCATAACATTGTCCTTTTGCACTTCTTTATCTCTTTCGTATTTTATACCTTCTTAATCGATTTACCACATTAGACCTTTTTAAATATCCCAATGGCTTACTCTCGTCGTTATCACCTCACCGTGGACTACTTATCTATATCTCTTCTACTACTTAAACTACTTCACCATTTTATGCTCATCTCTAATTTGAGGGACCTCTATTTACCTTAGTCATCCACCATAAATGTTTCCCTTTCCCCCTCTCCCTATAATTGTATTTAAATCCCTATTACAAGGCCATCTTTAACATCATTAGGTTCTCATAGGTTACTATCTTCGGTTCATATTTAAACTTGCTTTTATCTTGAGACAATCGATTCTATTTATGCTCGAACACACTCCATTACCTAGATATATAGTTTCAGGATCCTTCCATTTACTTAACACACTAAAGACTTTCTTAAAATCACTATTGTTTTTATAGATGTTGATGAGCCTACTAGGAGGATTGTGCTAAAATTTTATTAACAACGCAGCATGACCCACGTGCGACATTTTAATCATAACTCAACTTAGAAATGTCTGATTAACGTCAAACAATATCTAAAAGAAATATAACATCCATACCTACAACTTTCATGAAGGAACCTAAATCCAATTCGGTACAGAGATGTGTGGAAAGGCTGGTTTTCCTAAAGTTAGGCAGAGTGCACGACTATATTGACCTTTGCGTAGTATTTCGATCATAACTCAAGTTTTAGACGTCAAATTAGAGTCACTCCAAAGCCACATGAAAGCTAATATCCATACCTACGAGTTTCATGTTTACACAAAGACCCATTTCAGAACAGAAATGGGTAAAATACCCATAAGTGGGCGCTAGATGCCAGGAACAAACACATGAGGCGCCAGCTCTCGGGTTGTGGGCGCTAGGCGCCCTTACTACAGCGCTGCGATGTTTCCAAGTTTTAAGTTTTTGAGCTATGAAAATGCTTATAAGTTGCCCAAAATTTTGACTTTCAGATCCCTTATGATCCCAAACTAATATAAAACATTACCTAGGATTACTCTATCATCCAAACACTCTTTGTCACACAATTTACCCAATTGCATCACTCTTCACATGATTAAAGGATCTAATTCAATTACCCTAACTTTGTTCTTTTTGAATTTTAAAGCTTCAACTACAAAGATAAATTCTCATAAGCATTTCAATAACTCTCCTCCTATATCATTTCTACTGTCCCAACAAGAAATATAAACCCTAAAGATGAATAGATTCTTCCCCTTACCTCAAATTCGTAGAAGCCTTCGGTTTGGCTTGATGTTGCTGCACTATGGTTCCGCTTCTCTCCCTCTTATTCTCATCTCCCTTTTCTCTGATCAGCAAAACTGATTTCTAATCCATGATATTCCTATTTATATTGGGGCTCACTATTCGCTATAATTGTCTTCCTTTCCTACGCACTACTCTTTTACTTCTCCCCTTTCCCATTATTAAAATCTTACTTTCTACACCCACGACTCTTTATTTATTTGGTTGGGACTCTGCTCTTCGTTCCTTTTAATTTTCTCAAACAACTTCCCACTCCACATCATTATTTCTATTTTCTGAACAACAAAATAATACTCAAGCACAAGCATCATCAACAATAATATTAATCTAAACTCCACCAATTAAACATCATTGAATTAATTAAAAATAGAAAATTAGGGTGTTACAACTCTCCCCCACTTAAAGGATTTTCACCCTCAAAAATTGCTTGGGGGTAACTGCTCTGGATAAAACTTCCTCACCTGAGTCTACCCTGCTATACCTATTATTTACTCCTCTGATTCATATTCATTTGTAGAAATCTATATCCTAAGCCAATAAAATTTCAACTAGCTACAGACTACACCATCACGCGTCATCCATCCTCGACATACATCCAGTACCTGTTATATACTAAATTCTTCGAACATTCTCTTGAATTTATCGTACCTCACCCTTGGTTTCTTCATGACCCGGCCTTTCAGATTTTCAACCTACCCTCTAATAATCCATATGAAAGCTTAAAATACGACACAAGGTCGCCTACACTTCACTCCTACTAGGATAATTCAACTGATCGAAACTTATATCTCTCATTCTGCAAGTGAATACTACTTAACCTAAGTCCTCCAAAAAGATCACTTCTCTTTAACATCTGGTGATTATCCCTTTGAACGCGTCCTGCCACAATAAATCCATTGTAGAAGAAGAAAATCATTCACTAATCACATTAATAAATTCATACTTGCCTTCCAACAATCATAAATATATAATAACAAAGTTTCCAATATTTAACTCAAAATGTAATTAAAATTAAATCGTCAATCCCAACCCTAGTGTTACATATCAGAGCTCGTATTCGACTACATGTCCAATCATTACTAAAGTAAAATTGACGGAAGACAATTGTCGTCGAAACCTTGTAGGCATCCCACAACTAGATCTCCTCGCCCCAAGTATTTGTACCCCCCGGTTACAGACATCATAAGTACAACAACAATAAAGGGGTGAGAAATCCAGCAATAACATATTATTAGGAAAAAACACGCACATTAAATAAATATCAAAGAATATAATATCTACTATCTCTTCACCCTCAACAGTTACCATATATAATCTCTTCATTTCACATAACACAACAACACAGCATTTTCACACTTTAACACCAGAAACAAACATCATCATATACATGCATATGGACTCTCTTAACGACATATGTGAATGCGGTACCAAACCTACTCACTATTTTTCCAGAGTTATATTACTGGGTTTCTCCCACATAGTTGCCAGAAGTATGTTACTGGACTTTTCTCCCACATCATGCAAGACACCATGCTCTAGAATCTATATGGAAACAAGGAAATAATTTCAGATAGTATTGTACATAGACACTTAAACACATAGTCACATAACCCACAATATAATGGAAGAATCCCCTAAATACACGAATCTACTGTAAGCGCACAAAACATTACCACTCTCCTCATCATCACAGATAAACATCATCTCTTTCTCCATCATAATAGTATATCTATCTTCATTCTCGTCGTCTTTATAATATAGACATTTTAATCCTCATTGTCATCATCATAATTTAACCCTCACTACTCTCCTCATCATTATAATATAAAAAATTTTCTCGTCGAATTTATCTATTCACATATATATAATATCAATCTTCATCACTTTTTGTCACAGTTATATGATTCCTCATCATTACTCCATTTCAACCGTTTATATCACCACCTTATCTCTTCATTAATCCAACCCTTACGCGTGACTCATTTCTACGTCAACATCCCTCTATTTTATTTTATTTTTCATCTTACGGGCATACTCTATTCTCTCATCTATTCTAGGATCTTTATAAACTTTATCCCTAATATCATACCATAATTCCTCATTCTTAGTCTCAAGATGTTTTCTTATTCATTATCATTACATACAACGTCTCCCCTCTATATAACTAGGTTCTTCCTCACCATTGTCATTAACTCTTTCATACTTATTCTTCTCATTAAAGAAACTTTATATCTTATTACCTCGTTCTCGCATTCGTCGTCATCTATACATCGACCATTCTCCTAATCTTAACTTCATTCTAATTTAAAATTATTATATCACCTTATCATTACCTTCAAGAACTTTCCTCACTACGACTTCATTTTAATTCAAGGTTTTATGCTCTCAATTCTCATTTCTATTCAATTTGCTTTCTTCTAATTGAATCCCATCTTATTCATCACTATCATCATTTTCTATTATCTTTCATTACTTAATATATGACTCCTGTTCTTTCCTTACTTTTCGTCTTAACGACCCTCTCATCGTTTATGATCATTTAATTTAGAGTTTTATACTCTTTATTCGTTCTTACACCTTATACGTTACTATCTAACAATCATCTTAAGTGCTTAACTACCTTGACTCTTTTACTCTTCAACTTAACGATATTTCTAAACTCATCATTGATTTCGGGAGATCATGTTTAACTTCCTCAGTTACACGTAAATCACTTCCTTTGTATCCCCCTCATAACACCGTCCCTTTTCACTTCTTTATATATTTCATATTTTATATCTTCTTAATCGATTTACCATATTAGACCTTTTCAAATATCCCAAGGGCTTACTCTCATCGTTATCACCTCACCGTGGACTACTTATCTATATCGATCTCTTCTAATTCACCTCCTACTACTTAAACTACTTCACCGTTTTAGGCTCATCTCTAATTCGAGAGACCTGTTTTTACCTTAGTTATCTACTATAAACGTCTGTGTTGCCCCCCTCCTCCTATAATTTTATTTCACTCCTTATTACCAGGAAATCTTTAACATCATTAGGTTCTCATAGGTTACTATATTCGGTTCATATTTAGACTTGCTTTTATCTCGAGACAATCAATTTTATTTATGCTCGAACAAATTACCTCACCTAGATATATAGTTTAGGGTCCTTCATTTTACTTTAAACACTAATGGCTTTCTTAAAATCACTATTGCTTTTATAGATTTTGAAGAAGGATTGTGCTGAAATTTCATTAACAACGCAACATGACCCACATGTGACATTTTAATCATAACTCAACTTAGCAATGTATGAATGAGGTCAAACCAAATCCAAAGGAAAGATAACATCCATATCTACAACTTTCATGAAGGAACCTAAATCCAATTCAGTATAGAGAGGGGTGAAAAGGCTGGTTTTCCTAAAGTTAGGCAGAGTGCACGACCGTGCTAACCTCTGTGTAGTATTTCGATCATAACTCAAGTTTTAGACGCCCTATTGGAGTCACTCCAAAGCCACATGAAAGCTAACATCCATACCTACGACTGTCATGTTTACACCAAGCCCTAGTGCGGAACAGAAATGGATGAAAAACACCCATAAATGGGCGCTAGGCGCCAGGAACAAACACATGAGGCACCAGCTCTCAGGTTGTGGGCGCTAGGCGCCTTTACTGCAGCGCAGCGCTGCAATGTCTCCAAGTTCTACTTTTTTTAGCTACGGAAATGGTTCTAAGTTTCCCAAAACGTCCACTTTCAGAGCCCTTATGATCCCAAACTGATATGAAACATAACCTAGGATTACTCTATCATCCAAACACTTTTTCTCACACAATTTACCTAATTGCATCACTCTTCACATGATTAAAGGCTCTAATTCAATTACCCTAACTTTATTCTTTTTTAATTTTAAATCTTCAACCACAAAGATAAATTCTCATAAACATTTCAATAACTCTCCTACTATATCCTTTCTACAGCCCCAACAAGAAAAATAAACCCTAGAGATGAATAGATTCCCCCTCTAACTCGAATCCATAGAAGCCTTTGGTCTAGCTTGATGTTGCTGCACTAGGGTTCCGTTTCTCTCCCTCTGCTTCTCTTCTCCAACAAAACTGGTTTCTAATCCTTAATATTCATATTTATATTTGGGCTCACTATTCACTATAATTGTCTTCCTTTCCTACGCACTACTCTTTTACTTCTCCCATCCCCCACTTATTAAAATCGTACTTTCTACACCTATTACTCTTTATATATTTTGTTAGGATTCTCTCTTCGTTCCTTTCAATTTTCTCAAACAACTTCCCGCTCCACATCATTATTTCTATTTTCTCAACAACAAAATAATACTCAAGCACAAGCAGCATCAACAATAATATTAATCAAAATTTCACCTAATAAACACCATTGAATTAATTAAAAATAGAAAATTAGGGTGTTACAATAAGTCGTAGTTAAGTTGTTGTCGATTTGTTGGTAGACTGCTATGATAAGTCGTAGTTAAGTTGTTGTCAGTTTGATGGGTAATTTCTACGATAAGTCATAGGTATATTGCTATGGCCACTACATTTTGAATACTTGTTTGCTATGGATTAACTAGACTTTTGCTAGGATATTTTTTCAAATAACTACGGATTTACAAAGTATTAATTCCCTAGGAAATTTGCATTTCAATCCATGCTACATCCAATTCAATAGGTATTTTGAAGCATATCTCTAGTTAACTTCGTTTGCTAGAAATTAGCTACAAAATGGCTCCAAATTTTGTCGTAGCAAATCACATATTTACTTGTAGTGAAAAAAAGACTGATTAAATAGGTCAACCGGCGGCTTCAACTCATTTTACCATCCTTTCTACAAACAACATCATACACGTGCTCAATGAAAAGACCCTTAACCATTAATATGATAAAAAATAATGTGTTAATTTGTTTTGCTAATAGCAATTTCCACATGAAAATATAATAATTTCAAGATAATAAATTTACAAAAAAAAAAATATTCAAACTTTTATTGAAAGGTAAGTAATATGAATACAAGAAACTATGCTACTTAAAGCATTACCTCATTTACAATATAATTGAAGATCATTTATACATTCGATTCCTTTGGCCTTTTCCCAATGTTATCTTTATCCTTCTAAAGTTGGGAATCATGTCTGTAATTTAACTATTTTTTTTAATAGTCTATAATTTTACTATGCTTAAAAAAATGCCTATATTTAATTGTTGTTTTAATATTATTTACACATATCAATAAACCAATCAATTTTGTAACTTATGATGAAATTATTTTTATTTTTCTTATAATGCCCACAATTATTTATGAGGAAATTACTCATCCTTCCCTTCAATGATAATGATATTACAACTTCCTCCTTTCATGTTTTAAAACATACACAATCCTCCCTTCAAATAAGTTAAATTAATATTTTGGTCCGAATTTATATTATTTCGTTAACTTTCTTTTAACCATAATAATCAATTTTTTATTTTACCAAAATAATTTTTTTTCCAATTCATATGTCTGTTTTGTTCGCAATCAAAGGAGTAGTAATTTCTTACCCAAAAACTTCAACGTAGGTCTCTGTAAAATCCGCTTATCATTTTGAAGCTCCAACAATTAATAGTCGGAACTTATGAGTATTTATAAGTCAATACATAGTCGGGAAGTTTTTTACCAAAGCAACAATTAATACTACTTTAAATTAAAATTCCAAAAAATACTACATTAAAATTTGAAAACAACAAATTTTAAATAAAATGGCACTTACAAAAGAATGGAGGGAGCACTAAATTAGATATTTTTACAAAAGTCTTATTAAAGTGAGTGTTATATATTAAAGAGCTTTTTATTTAATTTGGTCATTTATGTTTTAAAATGTCAACATTGTACTTTTTTTAGACTATTTGTTATACCTCCATTAACTAAAATCTAGAAATCAAGAATGTTCATTTTCAACAAATTAAAACTCCTTTCAAGAAAATATTCAACAAAACTCCTTTCAAGAAAATAAAAAAAAACTTCAATGAAACTCGATCTTTATAGAATCCAACACCCAATTCTTCAAAGAAACTCAAATATTCATCTTGAAAAACAACATCATATCCAAAAACAAATAAAAAATCACATCTTCATCATCTATTAATTAATCCATCTAAAAAAAACACTAATAAAGAATATTGTGGTATTGTGTTTGAACATCGATGCCGACACTACTTATGAGACAATGTTTGGTTGTTATTGTTGTGTTTGAACCTTGAATCAGCGCCTACATATTGGTTCAATGTTCGGTCCTATCACTACTTGGAAAAACAAAATTAGAGAGGGAAATTAGTGACGGAAAAAATAAAATCCCTCACAAATTCTTTGGTCGCAAAATTTAGTGAGGGAATTAGAGAGAGATTTCATGTTTTCCCTCTCTAAATTTCCCTCACTAATTTTTGTTTTTTTAGTAGTGTATTTTGATTACTTTGGTTATTATGATAAAAAAAATAAATCATGAAGTTAACATTTTAGATTAATATCCTCTAAAAAAAATTAGAGATTAATAGTTGCTTTCTAATATTTTCCAACAAATTCTCTCAAAAAAAAAATATTTTCTAACAAATATTGTGTTGTTGTCCAAAACACAAAAACAAGTATCTTTCTACATTTTTTTCTGCTAGGGAGCCTAATGTGTTTCTAATATATAGTCCACATTTATTTGATATAAGTATAGATCCCTAAGCACTACTAGAAAAAGCAAAATTAGCGAGGGAAATTAGTGACGGAAAAAATGAAATTCCTCACAAATTTCTTGGTCGCAAAATTTAGTGACAGAATTAGAGAGGGATTTCACGTTTTCCCTCACTAAATATCCCTCACTAATTT
>Ga0228711_1000966_pt1 | contig 39847 bp, 16 predicted proteins | sample MedpolnodulmetaG_2_FD_177996 | JGI IMG/M metagenome (GOLD analysis project Ga0228711, IMG submission 177996) | Root nodule microbial communities from Medicago polymorpha collected in Santa Monica, California, United States - brown nodules | ecosystem: Host-associated > Plants > Roots > Nodule...
AGTCGTGTCATTTTTTCATTTGGTTGACTCCAGTTCAAGCAATTGACCCAGGCATTTATCACAAAGCATGACACCCATTCATCTTTTTGAAGTGACCACAAGTCTCTCCTTTGTAGACTGAAAGCATGAGCCTTGTTATCCGAGAAATACAAAAGCTCCTCCCTAAATTATTATAAAACATTTAGGATTTGTTTGTACTATTATAGCCAAATAAAACAAGCAATCCAATAACCAATTTGGCAAAAAACATTAACAAAGCTTACTAATTCATATAATTTGCCAATAGATATTTAAAATAGTTTTCCCTTACTCATCATGTGAAATGCTCCATGCAAATGTTGATATGTCCTTCTGCATCTTACTTGCATTTGACTCATATACAGCTTCATCGTAGGGGCTTGCAAGGTATTTTGATTTCTTCACAGCTCTCCTACGCTCAGGGTATGTGCCACCAGAATAAAGCATATCATGCTTCTTTCTTTTCTTTTCTTTTATAAAATCCATTATTGATATTTTTAACAATTAAAAGTCATAAAAATAGTCTGGTATCAAGGTCAATTTAGCCGCACAAAATATCCATTAAGAATGAGTGTAGTCCACACCGATTACCATTATGAATGAAATGGAATTAGTGTGTTTTAGATAGTACATCCATTAATTCGATTTTCCTCTGTCTTAGATTAAAATCTTTTTTTAGCAATTAAATAAAGGAGAGAAGGTTATAAAGCTAAGGATATAAATCAACTTTTAGTATCAATTTTTAGTAGCTATTTTTGCATAGAGTTATATTTAAAAGAAAATAATTTGTGTCTAAGTTTTATTTATTTATTTATTTATTTAAACCATGTTAAAATTACTATTTATGTGAAAGGTCGAGCTATAAGAAATGTTGTCACGGTGATTCATGTGTTCATCATATAGCATATCCGACAAACTGTCGAGCGAAACAATGAAAAAAGACGTTTTTCATTTGAGTCAGAAATGATTTTTTTTTATAAAATATTTTTCCAAAAATATCCTAAATAAATTTTTTTCTGAAAAAAGTCTAAACAAATACACACATAAAGAACAGAAATGCAGAGCTACCTATTTTCCAATTCCACCCATGCCCAAGGTTGCTTCACTTTGTTGTGTCTCCATACTTCGGTGGTCATTTTTCACACCTCTCCTCCTAGTGCAGCTTGAACAGTGTTGTGCACTCCTATTTCACTGATAAGAGAAATAATACTACAATATTATTTGAATATCTAAAAATCAACAACTAATTTAACAACGGCATAAAAATACATTATTTATAACTAATGATAGGACTAAAAGAGAGAGAGAAAAAACAATTAAAAAAATAAATAATACGAAATATATGATGTTGAACAATTTTTAGATGTCAACTTATATTCATTACTCTAAAATAAAAGTATGTTTAAGAAGATGAAAAATGGAAATGAGCATATACTTGATGAAGAAAGAAAAAACAAATATGTTTTGTTTGTGAGAGTGAGAAAGAAACCTCAACGAGACAGTGGATGATTTTTGGAACTACTTTTTGCTGCTGCTTTTGTTTTCTTGGATTTTAGTCACACTATTTTGGTTTATAAAGGTTTTGTAGAGATGGTGATGTTTGGGGTGAAATAAAAAAGTTTGTGTTGCTGATTTTTAGTGATTTGCAAAAGATGATGGGAATAGAGAGATTGTTATGAATTTACACCACCATTTTCAACGTGAAAACCAAACAAAGGATGGGTTTGTTTAAATAGAGTAGTAAAATAAAATGAGAAAGAAAAAATGAAAATCAAAGGTAATAAGTGAACTTGGTCAGATGAAATAAAGGAAGTGGGTAGGGAAAAACAATGGGTAAAATAAATTGAGTTTTGACACAAAACTTGACAACTATAAATTAGGTTGGTGGAGTGATAAAAAGGTAGGTGGGATGAACTTAAGTGCTTTTGACCACACTCACTGCACGAGATATGTGTAGTAAATGGGTTCTGGAAAATATCGTAAAAGAATGAAGGGAAACAACTATTTTGATTTTAAAATGTGCGCCTCTCATAAGGGAAATGCTAACTTGTGCCATAACCTTTAAAATATAAGATAAAGATCTTAAAACAGTATCAAGCATAAATATTGTATTCAAAAGTTAAGTTTTTAATTTTTTAAGGTTATGAATGCACAATTTTCAAAGTTAAAGGTTATGAATGCACAATTTTCAAAGTTAAATTTTTATATTTAGTTTCTTATCTTATGCCCTAAGGGTACAAGTTAACAAGACTCTTCTTATAATGGTCTCTGATCATAGGTGAATTTGGACTCACAATATTAATGACTCACATAGATGAGAGGAAAGTGTGTCGGTAGTGGTCGGTGGTGGTGCTTTTGTTCAGCAGTGGTGGATGGTGGGTGGTGTGGTGCTTCAGTTGGTGGTCGGCGATGCATGCTTCTATTCTTTTTTTTGTGGTAACCGGGGTTCGAACCCCGTACCATTCATATATTATGCATTGTCCTTATCAACTAAGTTAAGCTCACGAGGACTGAATGCTTCTATTCTACGGTTGTATTGTGTTGTGCGTGTTTGTTGAGAAAGAAGAATGAAAAGTGTGTTTGCTGAGAAATGAGGGGAAAGTGAGTTCTTGTGTTTGTTGAGCTGGGTTGTGGACTGGACAATTTTTCATTTTAAAATTCGGGTCCGTGTTGGTGTGGCACTTGCCACACCTGGACCAATTCAGGTGCGTCCCTGTCTCTGATTCAGATGAAAATACGAAACAGTCACTAACTATAAAATTGGTTAGTCATTTTAGTCCTCGACGTTAAATTTGTCAGTTAAAAGTTGAGTTGACAATTGTTTTAACCGACAATGATGTAAGACGTGGATATAGGAACTAAGGTGACAAAAACAAAGTCAGGAAACAACTATTTTAGTCTCTGGATGTGCATATCGATGTCATAAAACAGTCCCTGACTCCAAAATCTATTAGCCACTTTAGTCCTCGACGTTAAATTCGGTCGTTAAAAGCTGAGTTGGCAATTTTTTGCTGACAGGGATGTGTGACATTGATATAGGAACTAAAGTGACAGAAACAAAGTCGTGAAACAACCATTTTGATCCTTGGATATGCACATCGATGTCATAATGGTTTTTGACTAAAAATAAATAAAAAACTGTATCTAACTCCAAAATTGGTTAAGCACTTTGGTCATCAACGTTAAATTTGACCATTAAAAAGCTTAGCTGACAATTTTTTTTGTTTGGCAAGGATGTATTACGTGGTTATAGGGACTAAAGTGATATAAATAAAATCGAAATTATCACTTTAAATCCCTAAAATCCCAATTCATCCCTCCCTTGTTCAATTCCAAATATGTAATCATGCTATAATCACAGTCTGATATAGATACAGAACACATGAAAAAGTCGTTATAAAATAGAATAACTTAACAAGAAAACAAATGATAAGTAGTTATTATCTTATTCATTCTAATTAATACGATCCAGTCATGGGAGAAAAGTTTCAGTATTTTATTTTGTATAATTGATATGGAAAATGGTTCATCATTTTATTTCACTCATCAGCTTGAAGCATCTCGCAGATTTCAATTTTAGAATAAACACTGTTTTATTTGCTCTCCTCTAAAATACAGTATTTATCATGTAGCAAGATAAAGGCTTGTAAATTGCAATAGTTAATTCTAGAACTGCATTAGGCGTATCTGCAAACAAGGGTTGAAGGCTTCTGCACCCTGTAATTAAGGGTAGAAAAATTTCACTAAAAAGTGATAATTCAATTTTGTTTTTGTCACTTTAGTCTCTATAAGCACGTTATACATCTTTGTTAGGCCAAAAAAAAATTGTCATGCTATGCTTTTGAAGGGAAAATTTAACTTCAAGAATTAAAGTGACTAATAGATTTTGGAGTCAGCTATTGTTTTGTAGTTTTACTCGAGCATGGACTATTATGACAACTATATGAACATTCAAAGACCAAAATGATTGTCTCCAGATTTAAATAATTTGATTTGCAATGCAGATCAAATACATCAATAGTTATTGAGTAATGCATAAAAAATACAATATCTATTGAATAAATCTAAAAGGTGAATTTCTATTCATAATTAAGCCAGAGGAAATATATCATTTATTTCTATTTTTTTAATAGTGGTATATATAGGCAACAAAATTCTCATGAGCTTAGCTCAGTTGGTAGGGAAAATGCATAATATATGCAAGGACCGGGGTTCGAACCCCAGACACCTCAATTTTCCACATTTAATATGCGTGAACTTCAACCACTATGTTACTTGACAATATATATATATATATATATATAAGAAACAAAAAATTAAAATCTATTAAAAAATTAGTTGGTGTCGTTTATTTTTTCAAAGTTATAAAGAATTACAATTATAATTTCTAATTTCTAAATTACCTCATGGGACTTGTTGCATTGAAAAACAAAATCACATTAATTGAAGAGTAATTTAGAAATGGTACCATTGAATACGATAGAAGAGGTTGACAGTTAGCTTATATCCATCAAGTTTTCTATCTTGTTTCTTATATTCGAGACCTCTGGAAGTATTTCATAAACACTCAATCTCTCCGACTCAACACTTCTACAAAAGGTTCTAAATAGCTCGCACAATATATATCATTACATTTAGATTGCACTTAGATGACATTAGCCTTTGGTGATGATGACATTGATCATATCTCTCCTAACCAAAGACTTTGATTGAAAAGCTTTTTTTTTTTAACAATTTTTTATTGAAAAGCTAACAAAGCTGGTTGAGAGTCAGTTGTAGTCATAAGTTATGCTAGCTTTTTGAAGCTGCTAACTTTATAGCGCCTCAAAAATGTCAGTAGTGAGAGGAGAATAGTTTGAACATTCTGCACATATCTACCTTTGCATATACCATTTGAGTCTCTAAATATACCCCATATGAAGCTTTAATAGGGTTATTGTCAGTGCACCAATATCATTATTGACTTTGATCCAATTCATCAAAGGAGGGAACTAGAGAACTTCTTTGATTAAAGGAGTCCTTGGTGGATGAATGTTGACTTTGAAAGCCTTTAAAATGACAAATTTTGCCATATTAATTACTAGGAGAGATTTGTCATGTTTTGTTGCCAGAAAGAGAGGCATTAGAAAATGAGATTAATAGCTGACTTTCAATGATTTTTTTTTTTGGTACAAACTTCCAATAAATTTTATTTGATGAAACCTTGCTTGGTTTCTAAAGAACTACCATGTCCAGTAAGCTAATTACTATGCAAGCTTTAATCACCACCATGCATTGAGATGACCAACTGACCATTGTCTATCACGAAGATGCCAAATGTCATTTATAGATGAAAATTGATTGGTAATGTTAATAATATAAGCAAACAAGACCAAATTCTAATGGAAAAAGAGCATCTTCTTGTTCTAAAAGCTTATATAAGGTTAAGCTATTAGATAACCCTAATTACACTCCTTAATTCCCTCCTTAACAACTAAACCTAGTTTTCTTAAGAAGCTTTTACAATTGTAATTAATGACATTCACCCACTAGTCTTTGTGACTTTCTGCCTTCTATATTTGAATTTGAATTTCCCTCTCCCCCATCATTAAATTGACTCTTATATCAATTAGTTTATTAGGTATGTTGCTAGAGCTTGCATCTAATAAAACTTGCACGTCTAAAAACATGGTTTTTTTTAAGGAGAAGCTATGCTAATAGTTAGATATTCAATAGTACTTGATTAAATGTATTCAATATACGTCTTAATTATTATGTTTTGTTAACAAGTATATATGTAAAGCATATAACAAAAAACACCACAATTTATTTTCAATTTTATATATAGATTGAAGCAAACAACACTACTATTTTAACCATTTATATTGTTGACATATAATACAGTAAAAAAATTACCCAAGATTGATCCTCAAGTATATATAGCATAGAACCGATATCTCTTAAAAAATTCCTTCCACGCATATTTTTCTTAAAAAATAAATATTCATATACATATATTATATTAACATAGTTTAGAGTGATAGGGAAAATTTTATGCGAATTATTTTGAACAAATAAATTATTTTTTTGAAAGGGTGCAAACAGATAATATAGACAGCAAAATAACTCAAACCCTATATATAGGTATCAATCAAAATTTGAAACATGGTTACTAACAATAGTTTCATAGTATTTTTTTCAAAAAAAATAAAATAGGCATAATCATAGTTCACGACATTTTTCTTTTTCTATATCATGATTGGATTTTTTATTTAAATATATATTAGTAAACTGAATCAATAGGTGTGCAATTAACTTGTACAATTTAAAATGAGTTTTTGGAAAGAACTTTTAATAGCTTAAGACAATTTCACTAATCAGCCACTCACGCATTGCTTTGAAATGTACAAGGCAGGGCAGATTTTTTAAGATTCTCATTTTATGCTTAATTTATTATGGAGAACTAGATCATAGAGATACTTTTTTTTAAGGAGAGCATGGAGATACTTATCATGCTTCTGTTGACTAATTATTATTATTATTATTATTTTTGGCAAGTTATTCACTGATTTGTAGTTACTATAGATGTAAATGCATTTATCTGCTAAGGATAGAAAATAGGGGCACCAATTCATAATGATTTTATTTGCAATGATTATTAATAAGAGTCAAGGTCGATCACCGAAAATATTGATACATACCTCTCAACGTTGTGTTTGCACGTGTTTTGTTATACGTTATGTTAACGTAACGTCAATTGTGGTATTTAAAGAAGTATTCTATAATTTATAATAACTATGACTATATATCGTATTATATATATAAAAAATGACCCCTAACATGTTATGATTGATGTGGATCAATTTTTTTTAATACAAGAAATGATGTGGATCAATGTTTATTACTTTATTACATTAAAGTGAATTTTTGTTGAGGGAATTAAAGTAAATCTTTTATTATCTTTATATAATTATGTTGGTATTTTTAGTTGAAAGGACCCGTGTATCGCATAGGTCGGCGGTCTAGTTGGAAGAATAAATGGAATGTTGATTCTGAGTCAGCTAAGCATCAGGTGCACATGGAGGGCATACTGCAGCCCCTCTCCATTAATTTCTCATCTCTAGGGACTTTATCATACATGATTCTCCAATCTAGCAAGGACTTAGAGGGAGGATTTTCGAGGCACCAAATAGTTTTTGCTCAATGTAAATTTCAACCAATTTGGCACTTAAACAGAAAATCCTCCTTGAAAGTTAGATTACCTGAATGAGAAGGTTTCCAGAACAATGGATAAGCAATATCAACTTAAGGAATGATCCATTGAAAATCATTAATGAAGTCACCAACTATGGCTGAGAGATGAGGAATCACATCAGGTGGGACGCTGAGAATGAAAACTAAAAACTCACCTCACCATGCATCCTTCCAAAAATAAATCTAATAACCATTACAAATGATTCAACTAGAATTATCAACAATCATGGATAGCTCCAATTTGATGTTGCTCATGATAGATGTGTATATATATATATATATATATATATATATGATAAAATGCTAGTTTGTTTTGACCAGGGGCTCTGATTTTGAAAAGGGTAGCCCAATTTTTTGTTTAGAAGTATCTTAGATGGGATTTGCTCCTCCTACATAGTAGGATAAATATGACAGTAAAATTGCATGGTCATGCCGAATTAAGTAAATATGGGATATTGGATTTATTCGTTACTCAGTATATTTCGGGATCATGAAATGTAAATATTGAACTATACAAGGGTGACACAAGTTATCTCTTGTCTTCATATATATATATAAGGCAAAGGGGTAATTATACACATGAACATTATCATGGAAAAAGTTTCGTCAAATCACATGACATTCTCGTCATTTGGGTGACAACGATTGCTAGATGCTTATCGTTGGTTATAATATTAATATATAACTTAATATTGTTACAAATGTGACGTGAACTTATAGGGTCACGCACATATGACAAATAGATGAGAGAATATTAGAAATAAATTAGACTGATTTATAAATTAATAAGCATGGACTTATTCGTAATTAAGTTAATATACAGAATTTATTAATTAAATTACAAAATGTAGTACACCGTAAGGTACAATGCGTTTTAAGTGAAATGTATACACCATATAGACTATGGTACGCAGAAGTGAGTCTATAAATATAACCCACTTGTGCAGAATTTGTGCACCATAAAGGGGAGAAACCCTAAGCTGCAAACTAAAACCTTGGTTGTCTCTGAAACTCTGAACGCTTTACTAGCACCAGACAATCAAAGGAGATATGTTCATGTGGAAGCGTAGAGGCACTGATATGTTGATTTGATGTGATTGAAAATGTTTATGCACTTCAAGAGGTAACAAATACTATTACCGATTCATGTGAAATTCGTACTGATCCATGGAAAAGAAATAAAAAAAAATTAATTTATGCTGCCTTTTTTTTTGTTACATTTCTGCTGCCTTTCTTATCATGATTTCCCTTCAATTTATTATCCCACAGATAAGAGATTTAGTCATGGTGATTTGGTATTCAACTAAAATGTACATGCGGTAATTTTTACTTTAGAAATTCTTACCGATATTGCTCCAATTTCAACCCTCGACTTGTGTGCACGGTAGCACTCACCCGTTTACAAATAATCCGAGGAAAATAGTAAATATTAACAAAAACAAATTTTATCCTTTTTTTTGAAAAATGTCAAGGATTAAAGTTCCACTTTTTAATTCTTGGAAACAAACACCCTCTCAAGATCATCATTGAGTTACGATTATAACTTTAATTGGATTAAGAAAAATATAACTTTAATTATATTAGCCAATCAGTTAGATACCACTCCCAAAATTTGGTTATTGAATGAGTTGAGTTCTGCATTTTGACTATGATACAAATTTTGGAAATCAAGTTAAATATAGATAGTGTTTGGTTTTATTATTTATACCCGTGGCTGCAATTGGGAACATCTCTTGGTTTAACTATTTTCCAGAAATCAAAATCAGGAAAGACACAAAATGATACCTCTGACTCATAAATTGATAGAAACATCTGGAAAAGAACTTCAACCTACATCAATAGTTATAAGGATGATTTAAATTATGTTTCATTGACATTAGTTAATAGTTGTAAATTATAGGAGCACTTACAATTTTTTTAAGCAGAAGGTGTCTTTCACCAACCTTCTTAGCAATCAAATGGGAATCCAGGAGAAAAATCTTTCTCTCCTCAATGTGTATGACTATTAAAAACCAGTGCCCTGCTTCATCTACAATTGGGACATATATCTACGCAATAAAGAATGTCATTGGTTATAAGTGTTGATAAAAGTCTATGACTACAACTCATGGGTTTTACCAAGTCACTTAGCATTTTTTGTTAGTTTCATTTTTTTTACATTAAGAATGAGTTTGGAATTATGTTTTAGATAGTACATCCATTAATTTTATTTTCTTCTCTCTTAGATTAAAATCTTTTTTATAGCAATTAACTAAAGGAAAGAAGGTTATAAAGCTAAGGAAATAAATAAACTTTAGTACCAATTTTTAGTAGCAATTTTTGCATAGACTTAATATTTAAAGAAAACGATATGTGCCTAGTTTTATTTATTTATTTAAACCATGCTGAAATTACTAGTTATGTGAAATGTCGAGTTATAAGAAATGTCGTCATGAAACGTTGTCGAGCTAAAGAAGGAAAAAAGATTATTTCCATTTTATAGTCAAAAAGTCCTAAACATAAGTGATCAAATAATAATAATTTGTTTTCTTAAAAAAGCCAAAACAAATAGACAAGCATAAAGAAAAGAAATTACCTATTTTTCCAATTCCACCCATGCCCAAGGTTGTTTCATTTTGTCGTATCTCCAAACTTCGGTGATCATTTTTCACACTTCTCCTCCTATTGAAACTGGAATAGTGTTGTGTTCTCCGCCTCATCGTGAGGCTCCTACGTTCTATTTCCTACTTTACTGATAAGAGAAATTATAATGCAATGTTATTTGAATATATCCAAAAATCAACAATTTATTTAACAACTACATAAAAATACATCATTTATAACTAATGATATGGCTAAAAAAGAGCGAAAAAACAATAAAAATAAATAATACATATTCCGTATAAATATATTATGTTGAACAAATTTTTAGTTGTCAACTTACCATTACTCTAAAATAAAAGTACATTTAAGAAGATAAACAATGGAGCGTAGACTTGGTGAAGAAAGGAAAAAGAAATATGTTATGTTTTTGGGAGTGAGAGAGAAACCTACACGAGGCAGTGGATGATTTTTAGAACTACTATTTTTAAAAGTTTTGTAGAATGGTGATGTTGGGGTGAAATAGAAAAATTTGTGTTGCTGATTTTTAGTGATTTGCAAAAGATGATAGGAATATAGATTTTGATGAATTTACAAGATTTTGAACGTGGGAACCAAACAAAGGATGGGTTTGTAATAAGTGAGCTTGGTCAGATGAAATATAGGAGGTGGGTGGTGAGAAACAATGGGTCAAATAAATTGAAAATTGACATAAAAATTGAAAATAAGAAGTTAAGTGGGTGGATTGATCAAAAAGTGGGTGTAGTGAATGGGTTCTCGAAAATATCGTAAAAGAAAGAAGTGAAACAACTATTTTGGTTTTTGAATGTGCACTTCACTATTGTAATGGTCTTTGACTTAGATAAAAATATGAAACAGTCTCTGACATTAAAATATCTAAGTCACTTTAGTTTTTGATATTAAATTTGGTTGTTAAAATATGAACTGACAATGTTTCTTGCAGACAAGGATGTACGACGAGGATATATATATATATATATAGGAACTAAAGTGATAGAAACAACGTCGATCAACAACCATTTTGATCATTGGATGTGTACATTGATGTCATAAAACAGTCCCTAAACATGTTAGCCACTTAAGACCTCGACATTAAATTTGGTCGTTAAAAGATGAGCCGACAATAAGTTTTGCCGACAAGGATGTATGACGTGGATATATGAACTAAAGTGATGGAAACAAAGTCGTGAAACAACCATTTTGGTCTCTGAATGTGCACGATGATGCCATAATGGTCCCTGACTCACGAGAAAAATACAAAACAGTATCCGACTCCAAATTGCTTAACCACTTTAGACTTCATCTTATAAAACATTTGAACGACCACTTCTAGCCCATCATTTATCGAATCGCTATAAAAAAAACAGTTGCATCCCTTACCTTACCAGGAGATATATATGCCCATTACGAGCCATTGAATTAAGTATATCAACATCTCGTTCTACGACGGAAACAGAAGAAATGATATCATAGCTTATCTTTCTGGAACTCCCGGAAATGGACATAAACGGAGTAGTTTCACGATAATAGCTTTGTATCTTTGGTATAGTGCATAAGCATTGGTCCTGCATCAACATCAGTATAGTCTTGAGGATTCGCAAACATAAAATAAAGAGTCCGACATTTTTTTTGTAGTTCTAAGGTTTAGCGCCGCTATTAACCTGAGCTTTGCTAGGATACACCAACTGGTTTTTATTAAGTGTGTTTAGCAAAATATAATTAAAAAGTTGTTAAATACACTTAAAGTGAATATTGCTAAAACACTAATTCTAAAAAATAAGTGTATGTAAGTTAGCAACTCCACAAGCATTTGATAAGATACACTCACTTATTTCTAAGAAGACGTGTTTTAACATGGCATAATTAAAAAGTAGTTAAATACATCCAAATATGAATGTTGCTAAAACACACATTCATAAAAAATTAGTGGGTGTATCATAACAAATCTCATATATAGAAAAAGTAGGTGTATATATATATATATATATATATATATATATAGACACACACAACACAAACTTACGTCCATTTAAAAGAAAATATGTTGCATACATAAATTAACAAACAATCTTTGTTCATGAAATTCAAACATAGGAGAATATATCAACATTTTTATTATTTGCTAAAAGGAGAGTAACTCCTTGATCGAAAAGGAAAAGGGAATCCGTAACCAAGCACTCGAGTCTCGAGCAGCAACAGAAACACAAATAAATACTGCTCAAAGCATGCAACGCTTTTAGAAATTTTCTTTTCTAACCCTCTCACAAAAAAAACAAAATTATATGTCTATCCTTAAATGCCCTTGTTCTCCACGTTCTTAATGTGATTTGGGGAATATGTCTGCAATTGCATTTTTTTAGATGTTTACCATTTTGATTGGCGAACACACCTTTTTCTTTCTTTTTTTCAATTTTTTTTAAATAGCCATCATACCTTTTTTTGTTTTTTTATTAAAAAAACAAACTTTTTTTAATTAAAATAACACCCTAAAATAATTTTTTATAAAGAATTTAACAAAATTACGTTAAAATTGAAAATTGTTATAAACCAAAACATCTATTAAATTTATTTTCTCCTTATTTTGTGGCATTGAGAACCACATCCAAAAGGTTTAATTTTCCGTTGATGTCGCTGTCTATTGTTGCAGCTCTTCTCCTTCATCGTCCTCACTTTGAGGTTCATTAGACGAAGGGCTCACATATTGTTCATTGCATCATTGTTGCTTAAGTTTGCTGGGATATCAAACATGTCACCACCCATTGTGTCGTTGTGGGTATTGTTGGTCGAGACCATTGTGTTTGTTTGCATGATTATGGGTAGGAAGATTGCACGTACGTTGGTGGTATGTTAAAGCTTTCATAGGGTGATGGTTTGTGGAAGCATTGGCTTGATTATGCCTGGAGAGTGAATGAATGATGGGGTCATTGGCTATAGTAGCTAGATTCTAGGTAGCCTCCAAACAGAATTGGAGAATTTTTAAATGATGGATACATGGATGGGTGGTGGGTATTGGAAAGTGTTTTGAGTTTGGTTAAATGTGTTGGGTGTAATATGTGTAGTTGGGTTGTGGTGTGTGTATGGGGTGTGTCGGGTTTTGTGTGTTTGGTTGTGGTATGGGTGGATAATCTGGTTCGTTTTGTGGAATGAACCTTGTATGTGCCCTCGAGTCTCCCAGTAGTGAAGCTCTAGAGACAAACAAATTGTTTTCGAAAAATCCCCAATGCCAACGTATATAGTGATGATATGGTCGCACTTCATGATTGTAGGGGACCCCGATTGACACTAGTTGACGACGTTGGTTCCACATAGCAATTTCATCTTGAAATTTGGTTGACAAGGATACCTTCTCTCTGATCTGCATAGTGATATTATAGTAATCCTCCAACTTATGTGGTACGACTGGTGGGTATGAGGGAAGTCGAACTATAGTCTTACCCGATCTGCTTGGTGCATCTCTACCACATTGAAGCAGATAATATAGGTGGTTGCAGACCAGACTTCACATTCTTGTGGTGTGGGAGTTTGCAAATTGTGATAAGGTCTCCAAATGAACTGGAAAAATTTATAAGATATGTGTTAGCTTTTAAATTTTGAATTAAAAATAAAGATATATTAATAATAAATTACTTGACGGTCTTCCATGTGATCGATCCTCCAAAGTAATAAGATTATGTTGGCATGCCTCTTCGTATTTCATTCCACTATCACACCATATGAAGTTTGAAAATTATTTAATAATTAGTAACATAAAAAACATAAGCATACAATTGTTTTATAAAAAATAAAAATAATTTTGCATGCCTAAAGAACCGGAACATATCTGGTATACCGGCCCTTGTTTTAAAATAAAAAATTTTCTACAAAAAGCCCAAACAAATTCACACATAAAGAAAAGAAATTCAGAGCTACCTATTTTCCAATTCCAACCATGCTCAAGGTTGCTTCCCTTTTTTTTTTTTTTTTTTGACAAGTTGCTTCACTTTGTTGTTTCTTCATACTTCGGTGGTCATTTTTCACACCTCTCCTCCTAGTGCAACTTGAACAATGTTGTGTTCTCCACCTCATCGTGAGGCTCTTACATTCTTGAATGGCCCGTCTATTTTCTACTTCACTAATAAGAGAAATTATAATGCAATGTTATTTAAATCTCCAAAAATCAACAACTTATTTAACAACTACATAAAAATACATCTTTTATAACTAATGATATGGTTAAAATAGAGCAAAAAACAATAAAATAATAATAATAATAATAATAATAATAATAATAATAATAATAATAATAATAATACATATTCCATATGAATATATGATGTTGAACAAATTTTTAGTTGTCAACTTATCATTACTAGATCTATAATAGAAGTACATTTAAGAAGATTTTTAGAAACCTTAACGAGGCAGTGGACGATTTTTAGAACCACTTTTTGCAGCTGCTTATGTTTTCTTGGATTTTAGTCACACTGTTTTGGTATATAAAGGTTTTGTAAAGATGGTGATGTTGGGGCGAAATAAAAAGTTTTGTGTTACTGATTTTTAGTGATTTGCAAAAGATAATGAGAATAGAGATTGTGATGAATTTACAACATAATTTTGAACGTGGAAACTGGAAACCAAACAAAGGATGGGCTTGTTTAAATAGTAAAAATAAAATGAGAATAAAAATGAAAATTGAAGGTAATAAGTGAACTTGGTCAGATGAAATAAAGGAAGTGGGTGGGGAAAAACAATTGGGTAAAATAAATTGAGAATTGTAAATAATAAATTCAGTAGGTGGATGATCAAAAAGACGGTGGGATGAACTAATTGCTATAATATTCTCTTAAGACTCATGTAAAATTATAAAACAATCTTTGACTATAAAATCCATTAGTCGTTTTAATCATCGACGTTAAATATAGCCATTAAAAATTGAGCTGACTGTCTTTACACAGGGACGTATGACGTGGATATAGGAATTAAAGTGACATGAACAAATTCCAAAAACAACCATTTTGGTAATTGAATGTGCACTTCGATATCATAAAATAGTCCCTCATTCTAAAATCAGTTAGCCACTTTAGTCTTCGACATTAAATTTGGTCGTTAAAAGCTTAACTGACATTTTTTTTTAGCTGACAGAGATGTATGACATGGATATAGGAACTAAAGTGATAGAAATAAAGTCGTAAAACAACTGTTTTGGTTTCTGGATGTGCACATCGATGTCATAATAATCTCTGACTCATAAAAACACAAATGGTATCAAACTCCAAAAAAAAGTTGGTTATCCACTTTAGCCCTCGGCGTTAAATTTGACCGTTAAAAGTTGAGTCGACAATATTTTTTTGTCTTACAAGGATGTATTACGTGGCTATAGGGACTAAGTGGCGAAAACAAAATCAAAATTAGCACTCTAAATCCCTAAAATCCTAATTCATCCTTCCCTTGTTCAATTCCAAACACCTACATTTTTAAGTGTTTATTTTGACATACAAATTGGTTATCAAGAGCATGAAATTTTTAAGTATTAGAAGGAAAGCAAAGATTTCGACAGGACATGTTCGACATGATTCTTGAATTCGACTAAGAGGAATTCAAATCCTCTTTGAAGGGGCAAAATCAAAAGTCTAGACACGTGAAAAACATGTCAAAGCTGTCGAACAAATGTAGTTTAGAACCGTTGGTCTGTTAGTTTTTTTTATGTATATATACTAGTTTTTCACAGGATAAAAGAGGTCACAAATCCTTATCCATATTTTTCTAACATTTTTTTTTTTTTAGAAATAGACTCAAAAGTTTTGGAGAAAACTCTCCCGGGCAAACGAAGTTTTTTCAACATATATACTTGCAAAATACCCAAAAGTTTATAATAGGAAAAACACCGGAACGAAGTTTATAAAACCCAAAAGTTTTATAAAAGGAAAAATATTTGGGAGGTTACAGCCATTTAAACATACATACATGCAAAATACACATTATTTAACTATATTTAAAAATGTATATTATTTAATTTTTTTTCTCTTTTTAGTTTTTGTTAAATATGTGTCCTAAAAATGTATGATCAAATAGTTGTGACCATGCAAGCTTCACCTAGAAGAGGGGAAGGAAAAACTTAGAAAAGGTGTTAATGCTACCGATTCATACTTATTTTAAAGGAGAATGCTAACCATTACTCTTGGGACATTGGATAAGAGGATAAAAATAGAAATATAGTATTGGAAAATGGTGAAAAGTGATAAATTTAACTTTTTAAAAGTCAAAATATTGTTGAAACCAATACAAACATGCTACTTTTGGCTTCCTTAACCATTGCCCTGAGGGCAATGGTTAGCAAGACCATATTTTAAAATGGTGTTTCAACCATTCATAGTTATTGTAATTGTATTTATTTATCAGCTCTAGTTTCTTCTCTTTAATCTTTTCTCTGTCAAATTCTTTCTTTCATTTTTCTTCTTAAAGGGTGGTTTTTGTCTTTTTTTTTAACAGGAATCAGGCCAGCGATAGAGTCAGAAAAAATGTTTGGGTGGATCACTAAAATAAACTAATACATATATATGGATTTTGCTAGAAGACACTTTTTATAAAGGTGTCTTTTAGCAAGTTATTCTGTAGACACCTTTTATGTGTGTGTATGGAAGGGACTCCAAGAGTAAGTCTCTAAAACTTACTCCAAATCTCATACCTCAATTCTTTTTAATATAACGACTTTAAAATTTATTTAACATGAACCACTTTTCCGCTTCCTTCCCCTAAACACACTCTGAATAAACTTACATACCCTTGTTGTAATCGACAAAAACAAATCACATAGTATTTCAATTTTTGAATTGTTTCAACTTTTTATCACAAAACAATTTTCGGATCTTTTTATCACACCGTATATGCATGACTCATTTAAATTATTAATTTCATTGACTACAATAATCATCCCCGGGCATTTCACCTCTTCAATTGGTACTACATATAGATAGCCTAAGAATTATATGTTCATCCAAAGAGAGAGAAAAAAAATAAAACTATTGGAATCTAATTAAAATTGACGAAAGGAGTACATTTTGAGAATTATAGAAGTTTGAAAAACCACTTATATAAAATAAAAAATCGAGACACTAAAGATGACTATGATTTTAAAATTGATTTCAAATCATGGAATGAAGATGGTTTGTATCTATGATTTTTTTGTTAAGGAGGTTTTTATATCTATGATGATGATCACGAGTTTAATATTTTCTGCGTCATGATGAGTTTTTGCAAATCGATTTGCCGTTTTTCAGTGGAGAACAGAATTAAACTTCATCCTAACAATAACTATTATTCAATCCTAGCCATTAATTGATATTGAAATTAAGGGACAAGATTTGTAGGAAGTTTAAAGACTTACTCTTTAGAGTCCAAATATCCCTACTCATATATATGAACGGTGTGCGACTGTCTTTCCACTTTTCTTATTACGCTAACGTTTAAAAATTATGAACGGTGTTTTTTATGAAATTTTGATTTTAATTAAAAGCAAAATTTTAAATGTTTTTTGCTTTCAAATTATAACAAATCAAACTAACAATGATTATTTATTTCAATGACACCAACAATATAATAAAAAAAATATAATTTAAATTCTTATTTTTATAATAACACAAACAATGATATTTATAATAGAAAAAGTTGTTTAAAAGCAGGGACGTTGCCAAGACCTTCGATCAAGGGTTCAAACATTTTATAAAAATTCTCCATATTCTCCTACAACAGTAAAATAACAACAATGAAATTAGAAAGTGCAAATCTCTTCACAAATGAAAGCAAAATTATTCTTTAGCAAACAAAATGTGTATAGCAACCTATCAAGAGCATCCATAATTCACAACTATTTTGAATATAGCAAGCTTTCATGATCAAAATTAATCTCGTTTATCATCTATTTCAAGAGCTGAAGATTATAACATATATCTTTTAGAAGTCAAGATGTGTATCAACTCTACATGATTCTCTTAATTTGGCAACTGCTAATAAAACTATTCAATGTTATGCAGACCTAACAAATAATGAATTGCAAATGTTTAAACACAAACAATTGATCAACAAACAAAATCAAAGAAGGCTACAATGACTTATATCTAATAATAGTCATAATGTTTAAAGAACAACATACAAAAACAAAGAAGTCTACAAAATTATACATATAGAGAAAATTGTTTTTCTTAATTAACACAAGAATTTTTGCCACACAAACAATTTTTTTAATTATTCATAAGAAAAACCAGCAGAAAACAACAACACATATTGGATGAACAACACACAACAAAAAAGATACACAAACCCCAACTCTATATACCAAAAACTATTTAGGTAGATCGGTTATTATAAATAAATAGTTTGTTGATAATGAAAATAGAGGGAAATTAAATGAGTTAGTCATATGTATCATAGAAACATTGACAAATAAATTTGAAATTCATTGCTGAAACTAGCTTTTAAATCATTTGCTAGTTCTCTAAAATGTGAAACTAATCTGTAAAAAGAAAGAGAAGATGGAAGAAAATAAAATCAACAGTTATAAAAACCAAAGAAAAATGATAACAAAACTAACTACATATAACAAACATCTAACACATTTTATTCAACAAACACATTTACAAGAACAACAATAAATTCCAAAACTCCAACAACAAAACCCAACACAGCGGTTAAAGCAAAGGTAGTGGAACAACTTAAAGCAAAGAAAATCACAACTAGTAAACCCGAAAACTACGCTAAGAAAAGTATGAGTATATACCTTTTTGAAACCTCAAAAGTAGCTCTATGCATTGTGTAAGAAAAGAAAAGAAGAGAGACCGTAAAAATTTGGTTTTCAGCTTAAGAAAAGGAGTAGAGACATTATAAATAATTTGTTTTATATATTAAAATTATCATAAAATTAGTATTGAAATTAAAAAAAAAGTATAACGGATCAGAAAATTCAACCTTCTTACTAATTTTGTATAAGTCACTCACATGATTATAGTTATTAAAGTAAAAGAACAAATGTCTTCTTATCAATAGTTAAGTGAGTTGAAACACAACAAATAAAGTTGTATTATTATGGAAAACAATCAATGTTTCATTAGTTTTTTAAAGTGAAATATTTTTTCACCACATTTTAAAGTAACAATTAATTAGAGAAACAAACATATAGTAAATGAAACATTTAAACGTGTGAGAGTAAAGTGTAATAGACACAACTCCGATTTTAACATTATCCATAAATTTGCAACGAAGAACGGAGAATCAACTCTTAGATATAACAAAGGAGTACCAGTAGGGGCATAACAACCTTGCAATGTTAAACACCCACTGACGCATCCCATAAAAATGTAGCATAACATTTCTCTAAGTTCTTTATCTTATCATCAGGAATATATTTCTTTTTAGATCCATGGCCAAAATAATAAAAAAGTGGCATGGCTTCCCAATGTTGCAACCAATTCCTCGACAATAGACTTAAAATTCGTCTTTCTCTTAAGTTTTTTCTCTTTAAAATAGTCTTCTATTGAGAGTACCATTGGGATTCAATACAAAATAACGACAAAAAAGACCTATCAATGGAAATGGTGCTAAATTGTTTTCCACTTGTTCCTTGTTGTCACATTTATCAGAATAACAAATATGCTACTAACAGAAGGCATGCGATAAACCTCTTTATTCCTTACTACAGACAATCTTTTCTAAGGGAGCACAAATTCTTCATAACCCAACACAAGTGTTATTGGTTTTACTGCATCTTTAAGAGGTAAGCATTTCGATGAATCAAGCCACAAATTTTCAATGTCATTCAAAAATGTTCAAAGAAGTTCGTCAAAGCTTGCAGGCCGACTCATCACAAACTCCTTTCTGGATTTGAAGATAAAGTTTCTTGTAACATGTAGTAATACTATTGTGAAATATTTTTTAATCTTGGGGCAATTTTATGCACAACTGTATTACCTCATGGGCACACCATGTTTAGTAATTTCCTTATATTTAACATACGTGTTTCTTGAAATAGGATTTAGTGGAAGTAACTCCACAACAGATTATGCTCTAACACTATATTAGGATATAAACATCAATGCCTCAATATTAGTGGGATGATCAAATTTCTCTAACAAACTTTTGTATTCATGTCCAAGAACACTTATACAATTAATGTTTTATTAATTTTTTAAAGTGATATGTTTTCCATCACATTTCAAAGTAACAATTAATTAGAGAAAGAAACATATTGCAAATGAAACACTTAAACATGTGAGATTAAAGTGTAATAACAAATATATTAAAGAAAATGGAGATAAACAAGTGGTGAATTGGTTTCGGAAAAGAAGATGAATATTATGATCTTAGATGCTTATCACATGTAAGAGTGAAAAGGGTCACATTCGTCATATGTCAATTTAACGTTTGTTATTTTTTGTTAATTTTGATTTTTAATTTATGTTTTTGTTAATTTTGTTCTTCCAATAACTTTTAAAATATGTTCTTGATTTACCGAAATATTCTAAATGTATTGCAAATTACATAAAGTTTAAACCACTATGTTAAGGTAAGAACGTATAAGAAAAATATAAAGGGTATACTATGCACCGTAATGAATTGCAAATGTTTAAACACAAACAATTGATCAACATACAAAATTAGAGAAGACTACAATGATTTATATCTAATGATAATTATAATGTCTAAAGAACAACATACAAAAACAAATAAGTTTACAAAATTATACATATAAAGAAAATTATTTTTCTTAATTAACAAATGAATTTTAGCCACACAAACAATCTTTTTTAATTATTCATAAGAAAAGCCAGCAGAAAACAATAACACATATTGAACGAACAAGACACAACCTTAAACAAAACACAACAAAAAAGATACACAAATGCAACCGTATATACCAAAAACTATTTCGGTAGATCGGTTATTATAAATAAAGAATTTGTTGATGATGAAAATAGAGAAAAATTGTATGAGTTAGTCATATGTATCATAGAAACATTGACAAATAGATTTGAAATTCATTGCCAAAAGTAGTTTTTAAATCCTTTGCAAATTCTCTAAAACGTGAGACTAATCTGTAAAAAAAAGAGAAGATGAAAGAAAATAAAATCAACATCTATAAATATTGAAGATAAATGATAATGAAATTAACTAACAAACATCTAACACATTTTATTCAACAGTTACACTTATAAGAACAACAATAAATTCCAAAACTCTCACAACAAAACCCAACATAGTTGCTAAAACAAATACAATGGAACAACTTAAAGTAAAGAAAATTGCAACTACTAAACCCCAAAGCTAAGCTAAGAAAAGTATAAGTATATTATTTTTTTGGTAAAAACTATTCCCCTCATAAAAGCCACAATGTTTACATGTCATTATTTAAAAAATATACAAAATTATCATTCACAGAAAAATTATTGGATAGTCATAATATACATTTTATTTAGAAACATGCACAAAAACGAAAAGGTAGAAGGAATAATTAACTAATATGTATTTTTAAAAATAATTAAATGATTTTACTTTTGTGTGTGCCTAAAGAAATGTATTTAATGTTGTGACCATCCAAGTATTTCTCTATCATTTCTATACTTGTTTCACTGATTACTATTCTTATTTCACTTATTACAAAACATAAATGTAAAATACATCTCATGACGACCTTAACAATCGACAAAAGTGAAGTTTCAAATATTAAATTCCACTAACTTTTGAATTATGAATTACAACAGGTAGATCACAACATACCAAAGATCCTTGGGACATAGCTGGATGAATGAAATTGCTACACGCTTTGACCAGAATTACCCCAATTCTCCTTCACTCACTCTCACTTGAGAGTTCTAAGTTTTTCAATATTTTCTTAAATAAAGTATCAGCAAATAGACACAAATCTGATTCTAACATTATCCAGAACAATATTGCAACGATGAATAGAGAACCAACTCTTAGATATAACAGAGGAGTGTCAACAGGGGTATAACAACCTTGCAATGTTAACACCTAAGAATGTCCCACGACATTTATCAAAGCTTGTAGTTCAAATTGCAAATGTTGTTGTTCCTATAACTTTTAAAATATGTTTTTGATTTGTCAATATATTCTAAATGCATTACAAATTACTTAAAGTGTAAAGTTATATAATACACTCTAATAAATTACAAATGTTTAAACACAAACAATTGATCAACATACAAAATTAGAGAAGACTACAATGATTTATATCTAATAATAATTATAATGTCTAAAGAACAACATACAAAAACAAATAAGTTTACAAAATTATACATATAGAGAAAATTATTTTTCTTAATTCACGCATAAATTTTAACCACACAAACAATTTTTTTTTTTAATTATTCATAAGAAAATCCAGCAGAATAGAACAACACATAATGGACGAACAAGACACAACATTAAACAAAACATAACAAAAAAGAAACACAAACCCCAACCCTATATATCACAAACTATTTAGGCAGATCAGTTATTATAAATAAATAATTTATTGATGATAAAAATAGAGGAAAATTGAATGAGTTAGTCATATCTATCATAGAAACTTTGACAAATAGATTTGAAATTCATTGTTGAAACTAGTTTTTAAATCGTTTCATGTTCTCCAAAACGTGAGACTAATCTGTAAAAAGAAATAGAAGATGGAAGAAAATAAAATCAACATCTATAAAAACTAAAAACAAAATGATAACAAAACTAACTACATAACAAACATCTAACACATTTTATTTAACAGTCACCCTTCCAAAAATAACAATAAATTCCAAAACTACCTCAACAAAACCCAAAACAACTGCTAAAGCAAAAACATATGTCAATTTAACAATAAATTCCAAAACTACCACATCATATGTCAATCTAACGTTTGTTATTTTTGTTAATTTTGATTTTTAAGTAATGTTTTTTTTTAATATTGTTGTTCCTATAACTTTTAAAATATATTCTTGATTTACCGATATATTTTAAATGTATTGCAAATTACTTAAAGTTTAAACCACTATGTTAAGGTAAGAACGTAGAGGAAAAATATAAAAGTTATATAATGAAATTGTATGATTTGTATTTTATATAATGGATTGTGAAACTATTCAAACTAGAAGACAATGTTTTTTTTGTAATTATATTGATAGTATGCATTGCACTTGCCATAATATTATTCTGACAATATATAACACACTTGTAGTTACCTTAACATTGAATTTTGATCAACGATGATACAATACAGTTGCAGTAACCTTATGATTCCAATATACTAAATATACTTCAGATTTATCAATTCAATTAATTGAGAAAAACATGGCATGTTCTTGTTACTGTATTTATTTTGCTATAAAAAATTTAAACAAAACACATATTCTATCAAGCCTCGCCGTTAGTTTTATATGCAAAGTGATAAGAAATATAGAAACGAGACACTAAAAAAGAAGTAAAATCTCATTAAAAAGTAAGATACAAGCAAAAAACCGAACCTTTCTCGCAATAAAAAAGCAAAACAATATATTATAAAGTATATTACATTGTACTTGAAAAAATATGCATAATTGCAATAGATCATCGTCACATATGACATATATTAACAATATAATCTTATTATACACCTTAGATCATAAAACGACACATCACACATGATTGTATGCACATGATTACATTAACTTATTCCATTGTCCCCACAATAGTTCCAAACAATCATTTGCTTGTGTGACCTAAAGATCACAAGACATCCTTATTTTATAATCATACCCACTATCCATTAGCTAAGAGGTAGATGCACTCCATACAATATTTTAATAAGGAAAATGTTAACGAGTCCCCCTGGGGCACCGGTTAAGGAAACCAAATATAGTATAAGGACTTTGAAACTTGTATAGTCAAAGTTAAAAAAGTGTAAAGAATTATGTTTTCAACGCAAATATTTCTTTTTTTGTTTCCTTAACTAGTGCCGGGGGCACTAGTTAACAAGACCCTTTTAAGAAATACATGACTCCATAAATAGTATTCTTCAACAAAATAAAATCCAAGGATATGATATCAATTTTTTTATGAAAGTAACACAAAACACAATGGACTTAAGAATTATATAATTGAAGAACGATATGATTGGTGAGAAATAAACTAAGATGATGTTAGACAAAATATTTGATCCATAAGAACAAATTTAATTTAAAACATAGTTTTTGAATTGTTATGAGGGTTTGAGTGACATCTTTTTTAATAAGTTTGCCAAGGATTCAAAGTGACATATTTTTTGGTTTAAGATATTTAAATAGGTCATGGTGTGGTGGTTGACAAGAGCCGCTGGAATGGCTCTGCAAGAGTTTGCCAAATTTTGGTAAATCATTGAAACAATTAGCTTGCTATCCTTTACATCACCCAGTTATCATCAGGTAACAATTTTGGCTTATTTGGTGTAGTAATTTTGGTTTTATTTTCCACCACTCCACCTCAATTGGGATCTTTGGTGCTACCTTTCCGATTTTCCAGTTCACCATATTCATTTTAGACCATATCCACTACATTAATTTACACAAGTTCAGGTTCGGAGATCCAATTTGGTGCGAGCATAATTATCTCGATTGGCGTATAAATCCAACAGTTTGTCCATTATTGAGAGCCCAACCCTGACTTTTGACTAACAAACTGAACTTGTCGTTCCGGTGTTGCCTTCCTCAACTATGCAAGTCTCTCCCTTATCCCTCTGTCGTGGTTGCTCCACCAAAACCTCTCTCTTTTGCGTAGGCTGTTAAAGTATCTCAAGTACAATTCACTAAACCACTTCCTACACCTTCAATTCGTGGAGACACTCTTTCGATTAAGATTACGCGTGAGACATATGTGCAAGGGTTAGAAGCTTATAAGATTAACCTTCGGGGCAGACTAGTACTAAACAAGGGGGATAAGCCATACTCCTCCAAGGATATTGTTGCAAAGTTGTACATACTATAGAAGAGAGTAGGACAATGATGCATGCTTTCGTTAGGGCGTGAGTATTATGAGTTCTCGTTTGCCACCTATGAAGACTTTCGAGCAATATCGGCATTAGGCACTGTCAATTTGAAGCCGGGTGTGACACGTCTGTTTGAATGAACGAAAGATTTTAACACAAATACTCAACGACAGACACATACTCAAGTTTAGATACGACTGTGGGAATTGCCATAGGAATATTGGATGGAGAGAACCTTGTATGAAATAGTGGGGGCTATCAGGACTCCGCTGTTAATTGATAATCTTACTAAGAACATGTTGTTTGGTCATTATGCCAGGGTTTTGTTGGACTTAAACCTTTCTGGGAATATTTTTTTATGAAGTTATGGTGGAACATAAAGGTTATGCATTTTTGGTGGAAATTGAATACGTTGGGCTGCCTAACTTTTGCACTCATTATAAATGTATTGGACATAATGTATCATCTTGCCGGTGGTTACATCCAAAAATCAGACAAACAAGAGAAAGTTCTTACACTTTTTAAGGGATAAAGAATTTTTTTTTTGGACATATATATACTTATATCGTGTTTGTTACACTTTTATTTTAATAGTTGAATTAATTTTATCTATTTATTATATGTGCTATTTGTTTTCAAAGTTGAGGATAATTTTGGAAAGAGAAAAGCTAACCAAAAACATGCTATTTTCTTTATATATAATATAAATAATTTTAATCCTTATTTTGAGGGACTAAAATCAAATAATCTATCTATTACAAAAACCAAATCCAATTTGAAACAATTTTACAATGATTAAATCAAAACAACAAAGAAATTACTTATGGTCCCTTTCTCTTTACCGCTGCATAGGAGCAACTAACCTCCCATCGGCCGTCGAACCTATGAGGCATAACATGAGTTATCTTTTCTCAACCAGATTTTTTTCATATACATAAGTGTTGGATTGAACCTTTAATCATATATTTAAAATGGTCTAAATCCCTTAGCATTTGGACAAAATCTTTAAATGAATGTGAATATAACATTTCATCCCAATTTTCATTTCTTTATAAATTTCCACTTTAAGTAATTTCTCTTTACTAGTATGAAGGGTAATTCAGTCAATTCAATTGATTTTTCACAAAGCCACTTATATATAATTTGCTTCTTACCCTGCTAATCGATTTTTCAGATTTTCAAAATGGACCAAAAACCACCTCATCCGGCGTTGGAAACGACGGCGCCACCGTCCTCCGACGAAGCAAAACCTTCACTCTTCCCTGTCTTCCCCGTAACAAACTCTTCTCTTCAAATCAGCACCTCTTCACTTCCTCAATGGCTCAGTAACTCAAGCTTCACCACCGACATCGCCATCATCAACGAAGACGTTGCATCCTTACTCAACCGCGAAACAGTTCAATCGCCGCCGCAAGATGACGATGAAAACAGCGATGAAAATCGACCTAAGGAGAAGTCTTACGCGATTCTGGAATCTTCGGAATCGGATGGAGATGGAATGGAGAGAGAGAAGAAGAGGAAGAAGAAGAAGAGGAAACGTGATAGGTCTGATGAGAGAGGTGGATTTGGTTCGAGGAAGTCGCGTGTTCGAGCTTGGGCTGATTCTGAGGCTAATACAGTTAAAGATTATTTCATTGATTCTCATGGTGATCGTGATAATCTTGCGTTTGGGTGTATCTATAGGTAAATTGGATGAAAAAATTGAATTGTTCATTTTGAATTGCAAGTGGTTTTGTTTAGATTTTGAATTATTAGTGTTTCTATCTATGCAGCACCGACACTTCTGATAGAAGCGTGTGTTTGACACGTGTGATTACATTTAATTATGCCATTCTTTTAAAGGATTATCTGTGTCGACGTGTCAGTGTAGTGTTGTACCTGGTGTATGTTAGTGCTTTATAGGTTTCTGTTAGTGAGTGTATTGAATGTTGGTGTGAATTTTGTGCTGTTAGGCTAATGATGCATTTAATGGGATTTTGAATCAAAATTAAGTATTTAGGGTTTGTAACCCGCATGGGTTGATCCTGGTGGTGTAAGCTTGAGACCTAGGTGTTTGCTCCTCTTTAGGTTTGAGGTTCTAATTCTCCATATGCCAACATTCCCTTTGTTTGACCAGTCCATAGAGGGCTTTGCTCTGACTTCAATTGGGGGTTGGGCCAGATATCGAGTTTCCCAAAAAAAGTATTTAAGGTTTGTTTGGATCGACTTATTGGAGTAAGCCCTTGAGAGACTGTTTAAGAGAGCTTATGCACGCAACTTTATATGTAGTTTGTTTGTATCTTATTTTCATAAGCTTTGCTAGATATCTTATAAAAATAGCTTTTACAAATAATTTGTCTTTACTTTATATTTTGACGTAGAAATAACTTCTACCTTAGCACTTATAAGATAAACGCTTATGCTAGAAGCGCGTAATTAAGTTTACTTTTAACCAAACAAAGCCTTATTAATGTGCATTTTTGTGTTCATAATGTACTGGACTAGGAACCACGATCTAATAAGTATTTGACTTTATTGGTTAATATAATGACGATAGAGTTAGATTTCTTTAGAGTTTTGCAGGTTAAGGTTTAGAATTATGAACCGTATAATAATAATGAGTATTTGGTTTTGTTAGGCTTGTTTTATAATGTATTATTAATGTTGCTCCCGAATCAGTTAGTGTTAGAGGCCTGTGACTTCTTAGTTCTTCTCATTACTGTCAGTCACTTAGGCAGAAGTTCAATGGGGATTGCGGATTTGGGGAGGGTTCCTTGTTCCCAGAAAATTGAAACAAAGTTACTTGTTTTGGGAGTCGAGAAGTTGATCGAAATGTCATTGTTGTTTGTACTCATAGATTTTTTAAGTTAGCGATTAAAGTGATATGGCGCAAAATGTAGTAGCGTGTGATGATAACTTTTTTTATAAATTTCATGCAGAATGGATATTGCCCGGCACAAACCGTATAATCCCTTGAATATGTCTGGCCGACATGTTAAAGGTTTGTATTGGTGGAATCAAAGTGGTTCACTTGGGGAAAGAGATGGTGATATTGATGCTTTGGATGATAAAATGAAGTCTGCTGGCCGATACTGGTCCGGAAAGTATATGGCTTTAGAACGACATAAAAGCTTCAAGCGCCTACGTCTTGTTGCTCCAAAATTGTCTCCTCATACAACACAAGATGAGTTTATACCTTTATCAGATGTTGGTACATCTCAAGGAGCTGTTGACAGTGAATCCGACTCTAAAATTTCATCAGCACTTGAAGAATCTTGGGAAGATGAAATGTTAAATAAAACCAGGGAGTTCAACAAACTGACAAGGGAGAACCCGCATGATGAAATAGTTTGGTTACATTTTGCCGAGTTCCAAGATAAGGTTGCAGGAATGCAACGACAGAAAGGTGCTCGCCTGCAAATACTTGAAAAGAAAATTAGCATTCTGGAGAAGGCAGTTGAGCTTAACCCAGAGAATGAAAATCTATTGCTTTGCCTTTTAAAAGCTTATCAAACAAGAGATAGCTCAGATGTGCTAATTGGGAGATGGGAGAAAATACTCTTGCAACATTCTGGAAGTTACAAGTTATGGAGTGAATTCTTGCATGTTGTTCAGAGGAATTTCTCCAAGTTCAAGGTTTCCATGGTTAGGAAGATGTATGCCTATGCTATTGAAGCTTTGTCTGCTTCAGGCAGCAAGCACTCTAGGCAGGTTCTCAGCTTTTTTATGCTTACCCTCTTCTTATTTTTGCGTGAAAGCGAGTATTGTCCATCTTTTTTCAATTTATTATCTTGTTTGAACAGACTTGGTTGCTCAGATCACTAACTTGGATGAATGATAATATTATAAGGAAAATCTTATTTAATTTCTTTTTCTTTCCCTTAAAAGTGGTTGGAAAATGACAGATTTATCTGTTTGATAATGAAATATTGTATACTGTCATTTTTATCCATTGATCGGAAGAACAAAGTTGAACTAACCTATTTTTGCTTACATTTTGGAGATGTATAAACTATCACATAATTTCCATGATTGTGTCACTTAGTAATTTGTTTTTTCATGTAAATATTTCAGAAGATCCTCAAATAGGTTTTAAAAGGAAAAAACTTTATTTTTAGCAGGCTCTTCAAGCTGATGATTCTTCACCGGATCCTGCAATTGTTCAGCAAGAACTTCGTCTTGTAGATATATTTCTCAGTCTTTGCAGATTTGAGTGGCAGGCTGGTTATAGAGAAGTTGCCACTGCTTTATTTCAGGCTGAAATTGAGTTTAGTTTATTTTGTCCTCCTTTGCTACTCACAGAGCAGAGTAAGCAACGGCTGTTTGAGCATTTTTGGAATAGTCATGGTGCTAGAGTCGGAGAAGAAGGGGCTCTCGGTTGGTCCACATGGTTGGAGAAAGAGGAGGAAACTAGGCAACGAGTCGTCAAAGAGGAGCTCTCACATGAAAATGAAGGTGGAGGTTGGTCTGGTTGGTCAGAACCTTTGTCTAAAGATAAGGAGGGTACTGCCAATTTTGAAAATGAAACTGACAATGATTTGGTTATGGAGGATAATCAAGATGAGGATGAATATAAAGATGTTGAACCCGAAGATGATACTGAGAATTTGCTAAAGCTGCTGGGAATTGATATTAATGCTGGGGATGGGGGAGAAGTTAATGACACTTTGACCTGGATCAAATGGTCAGAAGAAGAGTCTTCTAGAGATTGTGATCAGTGGATGCCTATTCGAAGGAAGTTAGGTAGGATTTTCTCTCTGAATTCATGACTTTACTTCTCTTGAAATGTATTTGTGCGTGCGTGTGTATGTTATACGCTTTTCTTTGCGTATTTTCTTTTGAATGTGATCCAGTTTCATTACAAACATCATGCTTATTTGAATTTGTTGATTAACCATGAACAGATACAACCACTTCTACTGGTGAAGCACTCGAAACAGAAGAGGATGAGCAACTCTCGAGAATCATATTGTATGAAGATGTAAGCGAATACCTTTTCACCCTGAACACAAAAGAGGCTCGACTATATTTGGTGTCCCAATTCATTGACTTCTATGGTGGGAAGACATCTCAATTGTAAGTTTTTAGGTGTAAAAATCACAACTTAGGATTCGACTTGTTCCGAGTTAAGAGTCTGATGTGCTACCGCTGGTTCAAAGTATTAGGTTTTTTTACCTTCCATATTTTACAAATATGCATATTAATTGCTAGAGAACTCCATTATTAGTGATGAACCATGATTTTCAGGTGTATATGTGAACACAGATTTTGTGAATAGATAACATGTATATTTTAAAACCTTAAAATCATGTATTTTAAACATAATTTGGATAGTTATAATGGACATCATCTATATTTGAACACCAGAAAATTATGGATAATTATGCTCAGTGAATGGTTAATGAGTTGTGATACCTTGTTATATTTATTAACCATCCACTGAACGTAATTAACCTCATTTAAACAGTGTTAACCACCAAGTTCTTGTCGACTTTTGCTGTCAAATTTGTCAAAAGATCATTTATGTTTGTTTTATAAACTTATAATGTGGTGATGTCTTTGGTTCTGCTGCATTTTTCTTCTGTAGGTTTTCAACAAACAGTCCAACTTGGACAGAGAACACACTTAGCTTGGAGGATCTGCCAGATTCTATGTTAGAGAAGTTGAAATGCATCCATAACGTTTTGACAAAAGCACAGAGCTTTCCAACTAGTTTCACTTTAGATTTTCTATTAGGAAGTTCCATGAGGAATGCTGATATGATGAAATTTGTACGGAATGCAGTCTTACTTTGCTTAACTGTTTTTCCACGTAATCACGTTTTGGAAGAAGCAGTTCTTATTTGTGAAGAGCTTTTTGTTACTAAAATGAATTCTTCTAACCGTGGGGTTACGCCATGTCGAGCTTTGGCAAAGTCTCTCTTAAAAAGTGATAGACAGGTACTCATTCCCCTCTCTCTACTTTCTTGCTCCTTTCTGTAGCATAAATAAATTATATTGTTTTAACAAGAAATAAGCATCTACAACTATTGCCATGGAAATATTGTAATACAACTAAACTGATATTTGAACTTTATAAATTTAACAACATACTGGAATCATGTTAAAATTACAGTTAGGGTTACCAGGATTCATTCTACAACTATTGAGAGAATATCAATATGAAATGCTTCTTGAGACATTTCTGTTACATTGATCCTTGAAGGACTATATATAGACAGACTTCATGGCCTGTGACTAACTTTGAGTTAGTTACAGGTGCTATGCTAAGCTATGGGTAGCCTACACTAAGTATCATACAGCTGTAACTAACTTGTGTTAGTTACAGTTGGTTACATTGATGAAGAGTTATACTATGTGCACTGCACCATACGCTGTGTGTATCCTTAATAAATCAGATAAAATTCAGAAAAGAGAATAATGATTATACTTAAATCTTTCTGTAAGCTGAAGTATTTTTTCCTGCTTGTTTGATTGAAAATTCAGATAAATGAAAACATATTTACGCTTAAAGCTACCAACATGTTATATTTTTCTCCCAGTTCTTATGGTTAAAATGTTGAAATGAAAAGTTGATCAAAGAGGGATGCCATTCTGTAAGCTGAAGTATTTTTTCCTGCTTGTTTGATTGAAAATTCAGATAAAAGAAAACATATTTACACTTAAAGCTTACCAACATGTTATATTTTTCTCCCAGTTCTTATGGTTAAAATGTTGAAATGAAAGGTTGATCAAAGAGGGATGCCATCTTGTTGCTTGAGGAAATGATCAAAAATAAAATTTCATTGGACAACTGCATATAATGCAATTGTTATTCTGCCTCATTTGTTGTAAATGGTAAGCTTTATTAGATTCTAAATTTTTGACTTTTCGGTTTGTATTTTGTTCATTGTAGGATGTTTTGTTGTGTGGTGTATATGCACGAAGAGAGGCTGATTATGGCAACATTGATCTTGCAAGAAAGGTGTTTGACATGGCATTGTTATCTGTGGAAGGGCTTCCTCCCGAGGTATGTACTGTATTCTCTGCTGCAACTTGGTTGTATCACCCCTTCATACTTTTTCAAAGTTTTCTTTCATGTAGCACCAACACTTGTATATACAGACACAGTGCGTATTAAAATTTATGCATTCCTCATGCATACACAACCTCCTTTTATTGATTTATTTCTTAATTGCATTCATTGACTTTATGGAGTATAGGAGATTCAGTCCAATGCACCTCTTCTATATTTATGGTATGCTGAAGTGGAGCATGCAAATAACACTTACGGTGGTTGTGAAGCTTCATATCGTGCAATACATATATTGTCTTGCTTAGGAAATGGTACAAAATACACCCCATTTAAAAGTCAAGCATCAAGTTTGCAACTGCTTAGAGCACGTCAAGGGTTCAAAGAAAAACTGAGAACAGTATTATCATCTTGGTTTCGTGGTATAATAAATGACCAATCTGTCGCTCTGGTATGTTCTGCTTCATTGTTTGAGGAGCTAACTTCTGGATGTGATGCGGGCATTGAAGTTTTGGATCAAGCTTTTACTATGGTGCTTCCAGGTTATGCATCTTCATTTGTTATTATTCATTTTAGAAAACTTAACACCAGTAAACAGTCTAATTTTTAGCCACTGTAAGCTTATAAAGTTCACATATTGAAGTCTTCATTAGTTATTGTAAAATTTAGGAATGTTCTCTGCTTTTATTATTTATTTATTTTGGTAGGGTGGGGTTGATTGAAATACTTGAGTGAAATATATAGGGGCTAAACTTAGAGTATTAACGGTTTATGAAGACGTTTAGAGCATATACGACGGGTGGAGCTCCCCTATTTGGGTTCCTAAGTAGGTCGTACATGCACACAATTTTTTTTTAATTGTTGTTATGTCAACACCTAAAAAACACACAATTTCTTCAATCCAACACCTCAAATTGTTTTACTAAACGGGTTCTTATAATAATTCTATGTCATTGCATTTCAACCACAGTCATTTATTTTAAATTTTTAATAAAATGAAATAAGTAGAGCCCACAAAAGAAAGCAAGAGGGTCCTTCCAGGCACCCTTCTCTATAAGCACCCAAGAAGTTCGCTCGACAATTTTTTTTTTTTTTGGGAGGGGGGGTATCTACTTAGTTGATGAAGTTTAGTGCCTTTACTATCAGTAAGTGTATACCTTACATAAACTTGTATTGATCTATTATGATTTAAATTTGAATTTGTTTGGTCAGCTTGGGAGTGACATCTATTGTCTCTTAATGTACTAAGTGTCATATTCTTTCAGTCTGACCTATAAACATAAGGGTAATTTAAGTAGTGCATGCATTTTTAACTTTTACGAATGAAATTTAACGCGTTTACAGTGAGCTAAATGCTTAGCTTTGGCTTCTTATGTAGAATCATTTTGTCGAGTACTCAATATCGATCATTTCTGTTGCAGCATAACTGTATACTGTGTTACTTATCACATCGATTTGAATCATTTTGTCCTGCAGAAAGGAGAAGCCATAGCTATCAACTTGAATTTTTGTTTAACTACTACATAAGGATGCTTCAGAGGCATCAGAAGCAATCAGGTCTGGTGAAAGTTTGGGAATCCGTTTCTCAGGGCCTCCAGCTATATCCCTTCAGTCCAGAACTTTTAAAAGGTGTAGTGGAAGTTGGCCACTTCCACACAACGTCTAATAAATTGCGGCGGATCCTAGATGAACGCTGTTACAAGTAAGATCCTTATGCTTTGAAAGTATAAATGCTTTTAATCATAGTCTCTAGGAAAGATCTTTTCAAAAATAATATATTTCCAAATATGAATAACTTGTCATTTCTTAGGTATTATGAAAATAGGCAGTATGAAGATCATTAATGTAAGTGTAGCTTTTTTTTTCAGCAGGTGAAATTAGATCGAAACTTGCTTATAAAAATTAAAATTGAAACTTCATCTTATATTATGTTTCGTAACTCAAAGTTTTAGTTTTGTAAATCAAAAAGAGAAATGAAATTCTGTAACTTAATAGATTGAAAGTCATTTTTTCTGAAAAATTAATATACTTTTATCTTCTATTCCTTATCTTTTTTCCTCCAATTGTTTGAAGTCTCACAAATCATTTTCCCCCTTCTCGCATGCATTAATATTTGTCTAATACACTATCATTTCCTTATTCTTCTGGCTTGTAAATCTTTTTTATCTGACGAAATGAATCTCATAATTCTTTTCTCTTTTGAACACATGTTTCCCTTTTACAATTGTAGCAAGTTAGGTTTTTGGTTTTCTGCATAATGGTGTGTATGACAATTCATTTTGTCCTGTTAGTAATTTTTGCAACTTTTCTCTTAACTATAAACTAAGCATTCATTTCTTCTTTTACTGTACATTGACAGAAAACCATCTGTAGTTGTCTGGCTTTTTGCATTGTCATACGATATGTCTAGAGGTGGCTCAAACCACAGAATCCGTGGCTTGTTTGAAAGGGCAGTGAGTAATGATATGCTTTGCAGCTCGGTTGTACTGTGGCGTTGCTACATTGGGTATGAATTGAACATTGCACATGATCCTTCTGCAGCCCGACGTATTTTCTTTCGTGCTATCCATGCTTGCCCCTGGTGAGGACTTGTATTTAAAATAAGTTACTGTCCCCAAAGTTTCAAAGCTATAAGGGAGGAACAAATGTGTTTTTTTGTTGCTATTGCAAGTTGTTGTTGTTGTTATTATTATCATTTGATTTATTTATGTAAATGTGTGTACCAGGTCAAAACGGCTATGGTTGGATGGATTTCTCAAGCTAAACTCCATCCTTACTGGAAAAGAGCTTTCTGATCTACAAGAAGTAATGCGTGATAAAGAACTAAATCTAAGAACTGACATTTATGAGATCCTTTTGCAAGAGTCATGACCCTTGTTCTCTAGAATCCGACTTATTGAACTGCTCTTAGCCTTGATATGATGTCATCTGATGTAAGTTTCTATCGAAGATGTTTATGCAGTCTAAAATTTTGTTGGAGTTTGCTGTTTTTGTTTGCTTAAGTTTACAACCATGCTCCGGTAAAAAAAAAGTTTACAGCCATGCTTATAGCTTGTAAAATCAATACCATTGTAGAAGTACTTGTAAATTCAGGATGCCATCCTTGGATAATGTATTTGAATGTCTACGCTCTTGTAAATATACACTGAAGTGGAAAGAAAAAGCAAATATCTGGAAGTTGATATTGCAAACTTTTGTTGTTCATTGATTGTTGATTGTGTTAAATGATTATACAACAATTTTCAATTAATCTTTATCGTTGGTATCAATAAAAGTTTAATTATTTGCACTATCTGATTGTGTAAATTGAAATTTGGTTACTGAAAAGGGTGCATGGAAGGATAGAGAATATAGAGGGTAGGGAAAAGATGCCAAAATTTGACATGCCTAGTTGTGGTAATACTGCTGCCATGTGAATATCTGATAGAGTGATAGGGGCAGAATGGTGGGTGTGTGCAATGAAATGATGACAGGGTAAAATAGGGAGCAACAAACCGTGTCCCTCATTAAGATGCTTTGGGGTAATAGATATGCCAAAATAAAGATCTGAACAAATGTGTATATCTTTTGGGAAAAGCTTAATGAGTCATTTATTAGTTAACCTTTAATAGTGTTCTATATTGGGAAATGTTAACTTGTGTCCTTAAGACACAAGTTTAGAAGCCAAATGTAGAAATAATGTATTTAATGAATTGAATGTACAAAGTTTAAGAGAATATTTCTTTTTTTGGATTTCTTAACATGTGCCCTAAGGGCACAAGTTAACACTACCCTTTTTGTATTGAGTAATGATATTTGAACAACTACTTTGGTACAACTTTTGAGGCAACCTTGTTGTTCTCTCTTTTCATTGGTCAAAAACAGTGGAGAGAGAAAAATGAAGAGAGAGAACAAGAAGATAATGTGAGTATAGACGAACGCTTATGACTATCGCGCAGGGCTATATTTATAATTAATTAATATAAACAAATTTGCAAAATTAAAAAATAAGAGTTTGTAGACGGAACATATGCACATACCAAGCATACATAGCCCTAAGGATTTATTTGAAAACCATTTAAATTGGTTTTGTGATAGTGTATCATTGTGTGAGTGTGTTTAGTACTCAAGTATTGACATGTATAACATTTCAAACTTCACAGTGTAGAAAAACAAATGAGAACAAAGGTTGATGATGAAGAAACATAAACGTATGACAAATGAAACATCAAAGATGGTGGTTTTTTTTACTCTCCTCATCTTTTCAACATAGATAAGAGGAGATTAGTTGATATATTTTCTTTGATTTGAAGGTAGAAGACATCAGACCAAAAATAAAACAAAAAAATAGAGAAGTTCTTGCAATATGAGAGAAAGATAAAATTGGTTAATCAAGATGAAATAATCCTCAGGGGCAGAGAGAAAAGAGAGTTCAGAAGACTTAATCATCAAGTCTTCTTAAGGTTTAAATTCGGATATATTTATTTAACAAAAAATAAAATAAATAATAAGACCAAATTATTCACACAAACACTCGAAAGCGAAGATATATATTATTCATTTTTCTTAGCCTACTTTCTATTCATTGTTCGATCAATCAACATCAATAATTCTATTATTTAGTGTGCATAAAATCAAAAGCTAGCAATACTAAATTGAATATGGTGGATACTCGTTTACATTATCAGAAAAACGTGTTTTTATTTTCTAAAACATGTGTTTATGTGAGACTCTTGCGGATAAAATGAAATGTTAGATATGTGGATGATGCATTTCTAGAACACATTGATTATGGTATTTTCATTGTTAATTTTTCAAAAATGCACACAATTGTTTCAAGGGTCTACTATATCCACCGTTTACAAATAAAATTAACATAAATTTTAAAAAAATGATAAAAATAGAATTTGTTTTCATAAAGTGATGAGATCCCAACCTCACAATGACTTGTAGTAGCTGGTCTCCTTGGTCATGTAGTGAGTACTAAGAGGTGAGCATGCATGCAGAAATGAAAACAGGTCTATTTAAGGTTTGTAGAATGGAATAATTTCGAGTGAAAGAAACTAAAAAAATAAAAAGATAAAACAAACTAGCCTCACTTTTGGTTCGTTTTGCCGGCCTAGCGGATTTGCACCGATTCATAGACTTAGAGTGTGTTTGGATGGAAGAATGTATTGTTTTGAGGGAATTCAAATACTTTGACGTGAATTCCATTGTTTGGATAATAATTTAAAGAATTTTCAAAATGATGGAAATTCATGAAGTATTTTGTTCAAGTTAAATTTAGAGAATTTTCAAATAACACCTAAAAGTTAAAAATTTCAAAATTCTCCATTGTTATATTTTTTCAAATTTTGCATTTTGGTCCCCAAAATTTTCAATTTGACCCCAATAATTTTTTAAAAATTGAAAATTGACCCCTCAAATTTTCAAAAATTATAATTTGACCCCTCAATTTTTTTGAAATTTACAAATTGACCCCTAATTTCAATTTTCAAATTTGGCCCCAAAAAATTAAAATTTATAAAATTTGCCCAAAAATGATGACAATGAATATTTTTATTACTCCATCCAAACAAAAGTATTGAGAAATGAAAGTAATTTAATTGAATCATTTAAATTGCCCAAAATTCTAAATTCTTTAAAAATTCCCAATTACCTCATCCAAACACACTCTTAGGTCTTTTTCATCTCATTTGTTTTTTTTCCTTCCACATCGAAGGCCTACAAAATTGAAAGGAAATAGGTAGAAGTAGCTTATCTAGCATATGAGGTATGAAAACTAAGTATCTATAGATAATAATAAAGCAAACTAAGTATTTGGGCAAGTTTGACATGTGTCAGCAAATAAGAATGTTTACTTATTCTAAACTGGCTATTAGTGGTAATGTTTCTCGAATTATCTTTTAATTATTTTTTATTTATTGATTTTTAAATGTATTTTTTAGTATCAAATAGTTGGAAGGTCTTTCTGTGGTATCTGCAGTAGTTAAACATGCGTGTTCTCAAGGTAATTTGAATTTGAATTTTTGAAATTGGGTTTGTTCCAATCCTTGCAAATTGCAATACTCAATCCACCTTTCCAAGTTCAATGTTTCTTAATCCTTTCTCATTTCATAATATGTTGTTTATTCATTCCAGATCACTTGATGTGTAAAGAAATGTCAAGTAACGTTTTCTAATTGCACTCTTCTCAATTATTTTATCTCTTTGTTTTCCCTTTAGTTAGATTAATTTCCCTTTTAAGTTGTTTGTGCTTTTAATTTTAATTTGGTTCACACACTCACGTTAGTTGAACTACCAAAGTAGACTCTATTTGCATTTAGTTTTTTTAGAACACTAGGCTTTGCAAGCAGATTACAATGAAGGATATGCATTTGATGCTTTGGGGCTGTCGATCACTTGTGCCGCAAGTCCTCTAGCCATATGTTGATGGTTTTCTGTTTGTTTGTCCTTTTTTAATCTGTGTTCTATTCTATCAATTGTTTAGAAGCTATTGTAAGGTGCAGCTTATGTTTTGTTTCAACAACTGTGAGTGGTAATGGGCTGCCAAAATTAGTATTTCTTAATATTTCAAAGTAAAAGAATAGTCGTGAAAAAAACATGTTAGTTTTATTTTTTTATATTACTCTCACATGAAGGGCACACTGATTTTATGGCTTACGAGTATTCTACAATTACTGAAGCTCACTGTATATGGTTACTAAGTTTTATGTATTTATCGGGAAGTTAGACAGGTAACTTCTTATAAGATAAAATGATGTAGTAGTATTTATTTGTGAAACTTGGCCTATGTAAATTTGATTAAAATTAAATATTGGTTCGATTGATGACGAGGGATCTTATTATTGATGGCACAAGTGTTTAAGTTGCATACTTATACACATAGTAGAATAGTGAATTGGATGTGTAATTAAGAAACTTATAAACTTGGCTTCTTTTTTTTTTGGTTAAGTAAACATAGCCTATTTAAAATTGATCTCCATTAAATATTGTTCAAAGATATATAAGTAGATGAATTCAAAGAAAATATTATTTTGATAAAGAATGTAGAGAAAGTATGGTATATGTTTCTTTGACGCGGGTTTCTTTCTATTTTACATTTTTTTGGGGGATTTTACATATTTATAGATTTACTCAAGAAAAAAATTGAACACAATAGATAATAAATTGTTAGGATAGTATATTATTTTGATAAATTTCTCCTCGTGCAGTGCTCGGGTTAACACGCTAGTTTACATGAAATTGAGGTTTTTTTTCTTCTCCCTAAGATCACTTGCAAAACAAGTGAATAAGTGTCGTGAATAAGCTTATAATTTAACAGGAATTTGACACTTAGCAACTAGATATTGTAAAAGAAGTTCAGTGTTGAAAATATTTGCAGTGGTTTGTGATAAGTGTCAAAAAGGAGTTAAATAGACTATATATTTTATGCACTTTGATTACTTGGTTTGCAAGTTATCTTGCGAAAAGCTCACAAATATTGAAGAATCATTCAATTATGCTTTTCACATCTAATGCCAATTCTTTGTAGGAAAATGCACGCCTAGACACTTTAGAAGCAAGAAAACATGAAGAAATGCAAAGGACAACTCGCCACGGTGAGCTCAAAGGCGAGCTGAGGCAGAAAGTTGAAGTAACTCGCCTCCAACTCGCAATGGCGAGTAACATCAGCAAGAAATAGGCAGAAGTACATGTTTACTCAGCCATGGCGAGTGAAATTACTCGGGAGGCGAGTAAGGCGGTCTAACCCCCTCAGAGCTGACGTGGCAGAAACCCACTGGGGAAGGAAGCTCAACTCGCCATGGCGAGCAAACTTACCCGCGAGGCGAGTTGAGACAGAACATGCCATATAAAAGCCCATTTGTTCATTTCAAGAGGTATCTATCATTAGAGGATAGTTTAGGCCACTGGAGGAGGAGAGAAAACAGGGGAAAACAAAGAGAGAACCTAAAGAGCAAGGAGCACAAGGATTGAAGGAAGACACAAGATCATTGAGACATCATGGCTTGGTTCCATTCCATCTCTTCTTTTCTCCTTGTAAGGTTACCATGACAATGAGTAACT
>Ga0228711_1000967_pt1 | contig 39823 bp, 12 predicted proteins | sample MedpolnodulmetaG_2_FD_177996 | JGI IMG/M metagenome (GOLD analysis project Ga0228711, IMG submission 177996) | Root nodule microbial communities from Medicago polymorpha collected in Santa Monica, California, United States - brown nodules | ecosystem: Host-associated > Plants > Roots > Nodule...
ATTATGATAATTATGATTTTTTTTTGTCACAATGAGATTTCCACAAATTTTGTTTGGTAGAAAATATTAAGTGATTGTGTTTAGAGTTTATGAGAAAAGGCAGAGAAGTGGAGGAGAATAGAGATGGCGGTTGAAGAAAATGGTGAAAGAGAAAAAATATCGTGTGGATAGACCATGATAAAATCAGTACTCTTCTTTAATTTAATGGTCAAAAAAAGTTTTCCCATGGTGGGAAAGGATTCACCTTTCCAATGTTAAATGCCACCTCAACCGGAATGTTATTGTTAATCGTTTCTCCATATGATTGTGTTTGTTCTCTCAATTGTTTACTAAAATCTTTGATTGAGGTTTGATGTTTTCTGGTTGAAAGTGAGGGTGAAAAAAAAATTAACATGTAAAAGGTTAAATAGCAAATAGGATAAAATTTGAATTTTCAAAGATTTGTAGGGATGAAAGTACATGTGTCGGGGTATAGGCTAAATTTTTTTGGTAGATATAATATTTGATTTATGAATGTTGTTGGTGCAAACTTGATGCTTACTTACACTCAATCATGAGAGAGAAAAGAGAGTGTTCAGAATTTTTCGATAGAAATGATAACGTTCTGTGATGAGAATGAAGAGAGTTTAAATTAATGAATTATAATATTTTGAATTAAAACCGAATAGAGGTATTCAATTGATTACAAAACTAATTATTCATAGGCTAAGTGTTGTAACTTGCAGTACAAGTCACCAACCAACTAACTAACTATTATTAACGAACATAGTTGGATTTATCAAATAACAAATAAGCCAAATGCCTCTCATGGTCCTTTAAGTTATATGTTTATTACAGATTAGTTCTTTAAGTATTTTGTGTTACCAATTGGTCCTTTAAGTTATATTTTGTTACAAATTGATCATTTAAGTCATAGAATATTTACACTGTCATCCCTCTTTTCAACCAACTTCGTTAAAAAGTGATTATAGACCATTTAACATTAAGATGGTAGGTCCAAAAGTGCTTATGACATCAAACATGAGTACTTATACACATTTTCTTCTTCTTGTTTTTGAATTTCAAACCTAATTTTACATATAAATATTTGATGAACAATATTATAAATTAAGTAATCGGTCAATTTTGTTTTGAATCAAGACCGAATAACACACCCATAAGCTCTAGTTTTGAGAGCAATGAATTTGGACAAACCAACTTAACATTAAACATTCACATAAACACATTTTGATTGAGTTTGATGAAATTAGATAATAATGCAAATATTTTATGACTTAAAGGACCAATTTGTAACTAAAAAAAACTTAAAGGACTAACTTGTTATAATCATGTAACTTAAAAGACCTAAAATGGTATTTAGCTTAACAAATATTATAAATTGTGTACAATCAATCGTCACCATTAGTTTTACCTACTACCATGCTTCTGATTTGGTTGCTCTAAACTAGAAATAATATAAAATAAGAAAATCTATATGAACATATCCTTAATTTACTACATATGCTTATAATATTGATTTCAATCCAAAATATAAACTTAGACTTTGCCTGATAAAAAGTATAGGATAACCGATACATTAGTTGATAGTATGAGTTTATAACGAATAAAGCACAAGCTAGCTAGCTGGTAGGGAGCTTAACTAATTGAATTTGTAGTGTTTGATAAAAATTATCCAATAAACTAGCTGATAAATATGAAATGATAAAAACATATTTTTAACTAAAAATCTATAAATTAAGATGATAAGGGTAAAATTCAAGTAATTTATCAAAAATGCTAGAAGCTCGTGAGAAAAAAATATTACTAAGTGATCTACTTTGGTCATTTGAACCTATAAGTTATTTATTATAAGTTCGAAAGTTGGTTTTAGCAAACCAACTCTAATAAAATTGATCATTGATTTATTTATGATTTGTTTGGTAAAGATCAAGAAAATGATGCAGATGTTTGTGGTGATCTGTTGTGACGGATGTTGATTCTTTGCAGCGGTCTTCATGGCGGAGGATGATTGTGTCTGCAAGCACGTTACCACTTTGACGCTCAAGTTAGTATATGAATGAGGTGGTTATGTGCGAAAAAATAGTAAAGTGAATTGATGTCTGTAATTTAGCTCTTGTCTGGTGCTATGGTGTCGTTATTATGGTGTTTGACTGATTGTATCATTTTGTAATCTTTTTGGCACACATTATGCCGGAAAGATTCAGGTTTTTATTTATTCCATTTTTGCTTGTTCAAAAATAAAATGTTTGTGCAGATATCCTTGCAAAAATGAGAGCTAATTGTGCAAACTCTTTGATTATAGTTAATGAATCTTTTTCTAACCTGTCTTTGACGTTTATCGGAGATATCTAAAGAGTGTCCTTTGATTATAGTTTTTATTTATTCCATTTCTGCTTGTTCAAAAATAAAATGTTTGTGCGGATATCCTTGCAAAAATGAGAGCTAATTGTGCAAACTCTTTGATTATAGTTAAAGAATCTTTTTCTAACCTGTCTTTGACGTTTATTGGAGATATCCAAAGAGTGTCCTTTATTAGGACTTTGTTTTTGTTTTTTCCCTTTTTTCTCTATGTTTTCTCATGTAACATAAAAAAAACTTAAAAAATTAGGAGCACTTTTTTTTTGAGAGAGAAAATTAGGTAGCACTTAGCAGCGCACTTTATGTAATTAAAAGCGATAATATAATCTTTATATATCTAAATGTTAAACAGTATTGTAAGCAACCCTTATTAACCCTAATTCTGTCCTTTTTTGAGGGTTTTGAAAAATATTTATGAAAAAAATCTCTATAAAGATTCAAACCCATGCCATTTTCACTTCAAAGCATTTTAACCACCAAGCCATTTGCTGTTTTTGTGATATCATTTGGCTTCCACAACATGATATCCAATATTAAACTCCCTTTTTAAAAAACCAATTAATTCCTTTTCTTTTTTTTTTCCAAATGGTTTCGTACCCTTTTTTCTCCTTATATATAAAACTCTGCAAAACCCCATACATCGTACGGGTTAGAGTCTAGTTTGAAAAGTAGCTGCACATGCTTTTGGCCCCTCTCAATACCCAAAAAAAAAGAAAAGGCAAAGTAGCTGCATATGGGATTATTATGAATAAATTTGGTAGGTGCACATGAGAATATTATAAGTTTATAACCATGTGCTTTCATTAATCACGTGGAACTATTTTTTTTAAAAGAAATTCATAATTTTTTTTTTATTTTTTAAATTGAGTCAGTTGTGTTCTAGACTAACAGAACAATAGAACTATCCTAACAACCATGCAGTTATGTATGTCTCTTATTTTCAGTAACAAAATAAAAAGAATAAATGAGAACATGAGACTCCCTCAAAAAAAAAGAGAACATGAGACAACATATAAATTTAGAGTGAGGAGATTTGTTTAAGTTCAAAGCTTCGAAATCAGTAGCACTTCTATGAAAGAAATGGTATTTCCATGGCTAAAAAAGATTAGCTATGTTAATTAATTCAAGTCACATCATGAGATACATTTATTAATTATGAGAGTTTATATTTATTTTACTTTATAGATGAGTGACTAATAAATGGAGCAGATCTTGACTCGACCATATGCATCCGTATAACTTAAAAAGACTTAGATGAGATGACACAAGTCTCTTTTAATTTAACCAAAGCCCTGAATTCGAATCTAGTCTCGGACATGTGGTAACGTTAAAACTCGTAAGGCGAGTTTCTTGCGTCATTTGAGGTTTCACAAAGCTCGAGAGATTAGTCTCCGCAATTACACACATGGAGGATACATGCATCCACATAAAACGTGTTCACACAACCAACCAATAACATGTAACAACGAGCCACTAATTTTAAATATCACAATCTTTTAAAGAAAGAATGAAAATACAACAAATAGCACATCAATTTTATAGAGTCAATAAAGAATTTTATTTAATTACTATATGCACTAATCAATAATGCACAAATAAATAAATTTAATTACAATTTTGTTTCCTTTCAAAACTAAAAAAGATTTCTTGTGAAAAAATAAAATAAAATAAAACTCCACATAAACATTTAATCATATCACAATATCAATATTTGAGGAGATATTAAAAAATGACATTAGAACCTCACACTCCCTATAAAATATAATTGGATGTCACTTTTTTTGAAAGACATAATATATAATTGGATGTCACTGCATGTGCAATAGTTATTAGATTCTAAATAAAATGTCAAAACTTTATGAATATATAAAAAAACGGTAGATGATCCTTTTGATTAAAAAAGTTGTGTCTATATTAACTTTAAAATCTCAAACACCTAAAGAAATTCTAAGCATGAAAATTGCAGCTATTGCCGACCACAGTAGTTTATAGACTTTCAATTTTGTGTAGTTTGGAAGCAACTATCAATAATTGCTTTTGTTACTGTTAGGGAAATTAGTTTCAATATGAAAGCTTTGGTTTAATCACCAAACCAACAAAGAAAGAGATGTAACAAAGAAAGGTCAACATCTAAGAGAACATATAAAGATCGTTGACATCAACTACTCTCCAACCTCATATCTAGCTTTATCTAGTAACATCCTAATTCTTTGTTTTACCAAACATAACCTTTTTACTTTTGCTTCTTCTTAAAGCCATCATGGAAAAGTCATGTTTCTAATTTAATTGAAAAATACAAACACCACACAACAAAATGGAATACTAAAAAAGAAATGACCTAAAATCCAAAACATGTAAATGATTGGTTGGATTCTTCATGTAATTTCACTTTCATAGAGGGCAATATAGTCATGCGAAAAGTATATTAATCAATAATTTTAAAGCCAAATTAAAGGTCAAACCAGAGATGCCACTTGTCGTTGTTTAATTGGTTTAATCGATGAAACTATGATAAATGATCAAATAAGAATTAAAAAAAAAGAAAAGAAACTGATTTTAAATTCAATCAAACTAAAATACAATCGCAATCAAATCAACTATTGAACTGGTCAGTTCTCGGTTCAAACCATTGAACCGGTCCAATATTTAAAACATTGGTATAAATATCTTCATATGTTTATCTACCATGACTTGTCAATTAATGTGTGTTTATATACAATTCAAAAAGCTTAGCTGATTTTTCCAAAGCAAAAAAACCATTCATGGAAGCAGAGGAAATCTTGAAGCTTTTTGATGCTTGTTGGTTTGGCTTTCAAAATTTGAAGGAACATTCAAGTTCTTCAATATCAACAATTTCTCATGAAAACCAACATCATCAAATTCAAGAAAAACCAATGCTTTCTCGTATCAAAACCAAACATACAAGGTCCATGAGTGACCAGTTAAACACCATGACAAGTTTCAAACATGATTCTATGTCTCCAAACTCTGTCCTTTTCCAACCACAGCTTCAAACAATCCTCTCAGGAAAAGATGTCACAGACTTCAACACAGAAGCTGTAAAGCAAACACAAACACAGTTGCAACTTCAAGACGTGCCTAACAAGAATATCACAAGAAATGGAAGAAGGAAAAGTGGAAGCAAGAGTTTATCAGACCTTGAGTTTGAGGAGGTAAAAGGGTTCATGGATCTTGGTTTTGTTTTCTCAGAGGAAGATAAAGACACAAGCTTGGTTTCAATCATACCTGGTTTGCAAAGGTTAGGGAAAAATGGTGAAGAAGAGGATGCTTCTGATGTGTCTGCAATTCAAAGACCTTACCTTTCTGAAGCATGGGAGGTTCAGAAAAGGAGAAAGAAAGAGAAGCCTGTGATGAAATGGAAAATTCCTGCTCCTACTAATGAAGTTGACATGAAATATAGTCTCAAGTGTTGGGCTCAAACTGTTGCTTCTACTGTTAGATGATGAAGTTCATGATTCAAGGTTTTCTGCTTTGCTTGTATCTTTGAGGTTGTATATGATTTTTGGCTCCCTCTTTTCATTACGTACTTTGTTTTAGTTGTTCCATTATTTTCTGAAATTTGTTGGTAATCACATTACACAAATTTGTATATTGTAAGCTTAGACTAGAAGTATGGGAATGTCACTCCGGTTATTGGATCTGTTAGATCAGTTTGTCGGTGTCAGCCGACTTCTTTTGTATGAGAAATAGCAAACCAGAAAACATGAACAAATTGGATTACATATAGTTCAGGGAGAGGGCTACTGTAACCTTACAACTCTACTTGGCCCTCGAGGTGATGTATCACGTCATGGACTTGACATCTGAGCAAAATTGAAGAGTTGATATATATCGAAGTCCTTGACAAACAAATTGTATATGTAGCAAAGGATGTACGACCTAAAGATTTAGTAGCTGTTTGTTTTGGTGGTGTATGAAAAGTGGATGTGCGTTTATACACAAGTTACATTTTGCATGTTATGTATTTTCATGGTACATTGCTATTGAATGCACGGTGGCGGTTATTGACCTAACTTCTACAAACATTTGTGACTACTCTTATCAACAGGAAGGACACTATCAAATTGGAAACATTGCAGCTGCAATTACGTCTCACTGTCAAATAATCATAATACAAGGGAAGTGTGTCAAGAATATGTGACGAAGGAAGACAGAAGAGTTTCTGCAAGGAGATTGAAGTTGAAAAATAAAAGCAGAAAAACATTTCAGGTTACAATTGCAAGCAGATTGAACGTTATAAGAGGGAGGGACTATCAGAAAAGCATTGGAGTTGAGTGACTTTATAACAATGTGTTGGAAGAGTTTCCTTTGCGGATCAATCCTTCGGCCAAATAAATACTTCAATTGCGAGACCTTATTAAATAAGTTAAGAACACAATGCGTTGATGTAAAAATAAGTGAATGTTCTTAAATCTTACGAGGCAATTGTGAGTCCGCAAAAAGTAACTTTGGAACATAGATATGGTATTTAGTTCTTCATGCATTGGAGATGCTCTAAACTCTAAAGGATGCATTGTTCCGTAGAGTCAAAGTATGCAATCAATGGTAAACTGCGTTTAATTTTTTGACATACTTTCACCCGCTGTCACTGCTAAAAAGTTCTCGGTGTTTATGGAAGTGTGCATTCAGATTTCTGACTGCATAAATTGTTCAGAATAATACATCCAAACAACAATCAAGCCCATTGTGAAAAATCAGAATGTAGACTGGAAATATTTAAAGCCAACCATTTTACAATTATCAGAAAACTTTAGAATAAAAATAAGTAATAAAACATCAAAAGTTTGCACAAATTAACTTAACACTGAAAATATAAGAAAGAGTTTGTTAAAATTTAGCATTCGCTCACTTTTGGAGTTTCCTGTTTTCATTTTCACTGATAAAATGATGAGTCAAGGTAGAGTAGATCGATGATCCTGTAGTCATTTTGCCAGCTATTGAAAGAAAAATTGCATCTGCCCCCATGTTAGTTAATATAATAAGTTTGATCTCTCTCCGAACCTAACGTAGTTTCCAATCATAGAGCTTTGTATCTATAGATTGATCCATTACCAAGGAGCTAATTCGTTCATAACTCAGTTCAGTAGACTGAATATATAGATAAGGCGGAGCATCTTGGCTCAGCATTATAGCACATAGAGCTTCAACGCTGCTACAACGCATCACTAAGTTGAAGCACTTGACTATGACAATAAACATTAGAGAAGACATAATGGATGATTTTGAAAATGTATTTCAAAACAGATCCAATATTTCTAAAAACTTTGAAAAATGTCAAAACATTGTTTTGAGTGTTTCGAGAAAAGTATTCTCTCTTGTTAGCTTCCATCTTCTCCCTAAGACAACGAAAAGGAAAAAATCATAACCAAATGTCATTCCAGCCATCCATATACAAAGTAAAATTTGAAATGGAAAATGAAAATCTTGTTAGAAAGTAAGCTGGCCCTTAGTTTCATCAAGTATGCCACATTTAAGCACAAAATAGTTAAAGAGAAGGACGAGAGAGTGCTGCATTTCAGAAAATTCCTGCCAGCTTGAGGATCAGCTATTGATTGTGAACTTTACCTCCAAAGAGAGAGTGTTTCACTATAATGTCTATTCTAAATTGATTATAATCATTATAGAAGTTCATTAAGAAGATTATAGTTTGTAAAGTAAACTTTCTTTCACCAAAACAATATTTTTTTTTTGTTTTTACATGAACAAAATCAGAAAAGTGTTCACACTTCACAAGCTCTCAAACAACACTCTTCCCATCCCATGACAATACTAAACAAAACCAAGAAAGAAAGAGCACATGAAAAATTCAAAAAAATATAATAGGCTATATAGCCTTCAAATGTGTTGGCCTTCATCAAATGGAGATAGTTATAGCTGCAACTAAACCAACAAAAAAAGACACAAACATTGTTCCTTGAAGGCTAATCAAATTGGTGGCACCAGAAGTAGCCTTAGTTGTCTCTCCCTGATCACCATCTTCAGATGAACTATCCTTATCAGCTTTAGGCGCCTTTGCCGTAGAAGGAGCAGGGGCTAAAGCCTTAGGCTTAGAGAAGTCCAAGGGAATAAGCACCTTATCAACATGATATATAGCAAGTGTCTTATCAGAATAAACAATCCCTGTGAGTGTAGCATTAACAGGCCCAGTTGATATATTCACATTGTTACCATAAGCAGTCACATTCATATGATAACCAGAAGGGCTATCACTAGCCAGTGTCAGCACAGGGTTGCTAAGCGAATCAAAATTTGAGCTCGAGACGTAAACAGGAAGAACATGAAACTGTATCAGTTCTTTCTGTTGGCGTTCACCAAGGGAGTTGAAGTATCCAGCTTTGAGTTGGGAAAAGGCACCGTCATCAGGTGCAAGGATGGTTAAACCACCGTTTTTTGTTGTCACCAGCTGTGAGTTAATTTGGTTGATGATTTGTGTGGTTTTGAGCAAACGGATTAGCGTGTTGAATGATTTCGCTTTACGTAGAATTTTGATGATGTCTTGACCGGACGAAGAATCCGATGATGGTGATTGAGGTAATGAAGGGACTAATGGTTTTGTTGGTGCTGTTGCAGGAGCTGGTGTGGCGGGGGCAGGTTTTGCCGGGGCTTTAGGTGCTGCAGCAGGCGATTGAGCTGAAGTAGTGGTAAAAAAGATAACAGGTAGTACTAGTAGTGAGAAGAAGATAATTTGCTTCATCTTACTAGATAGTTTATCTGTTTTTGGAAAGAAACAAATGATAGGTAAGATTTTATTGCTGAGTGTTTGATGTGTAGTGTAGGACACTTTGAGAATACTACTTAATTGGTGACCATTTGTGAGGAATGAGGGAGAAGTGATTGGCTTTTATTGAGGATGCTAATTGGTGAAAGGTTTAGTTTAGTTAGAAAGAAAAGGGAAGTTACAATTTTTTCATCTTATCTTATGTTTGATTAATCAGCTGTGACAGTGGAGATTTGACAGTGGTGTATGCATGAACTTTAAATTTTGCTTTCATCACATCATAGAGTTATACAATCAATTATTTAATGTGTGTGATATCAAAATGTGGTTGGAAAAGGAGCTATTGATCTGTCTAAGGTATAAGAAAAGGAAATAACCAAATTATAATTTATCTCCCTAAGTGACATTGTCTGACAAAGATTTGGTGATATGGACTGATGAACTATGAAGCATACATTAAACCTACCAAAGTACCAATACCATACTCTCAGATTAGATGTTAACCACAAATTATATGCTCATTATACCTAGAGCAGTAAGTAGTTAAGAAAATAGTATTGAAGAGAGGCTAGAAATGTTAAATATTAAGTCTGTATTGTATAAGAGAAACCACAATGCAGGATTCTAAAAAATTTATATCAGTTAAGAACATTGACATGATTTTTTTTCTGCATCGGAGTTAAGTGGCATTACGACAATATGCTGGAAGAGTTTCCTTTGAGGATCGATCCTTCGGCCAAAGAAATACTTCAATTGTGAGACCTTAATAAATAAGTCAAAAACACAATGCATTGATGCAAAAATAAGTGAATGTTCTTAAATCTTATTTAGTTCTTCATGCATTGGAAATGCTCTAAAGGTCACATTTTCTGTAGAGTGAAATTATGAAATCAATGATAAACACACTTTGATTTTGAGACATACTTTCACCAGCTTTCACTGCTAATAAATTCTCAATGTTTATGGAAGTGTGCATTCAGACTGCTTAAGTTTTTCGGAATTATACAACCAAACAACAATCAAGGCTTCTTTCCTCAGCTATAAAGACAGTCTCAAACCCATTGTGAAAAATCAGAATGTAGAATGGAAAAATTTCAAGCCAACCATTTTACATTTACCAGAAACCTTTAGTATAAAAATAAGTAATAAAATATCAAAAGTTTACACAAATTAACTTGATACTGAAAATATAAGAAAGGCAAAGTTTGTAAAATTTAGCATATGCTTACTTCTGGAGTTTCCTATTTTCATTTTCACCGGCAAAATGATGTGTTGAGGTAGAGTAGACTGATGATCCCATAGCCATTTTTCCCGCAATTGAAAGAAAAAGCTTGCATCTGCTCCCCATGTTGGTTAATATAATAGGTTTGATCTCTCTACAAACCTAACGTGATAATTTTCGCATCACATAGCTTTCTATCTATAGATAAGGCATAGCATCCTTGGCTCAACATTATAGCACACAGAGCTTCAACGCAGCTAAAACGCTTCACTAACTTGAAGCGCTTGACTATGAGAATAAACATTAGAGAAGACATAATGGATGATTTTGAAAATGCATTTTCAAAATAGATTCAATATTCTAAAAACTGAGAAAAATGTCAAAACATTGTTTTTCAGTCTTTCTAGAAAAGTATTCTCTCTTGTTAGCTTCTATCTTCTCTCTTGAGACAATTTAAAGGAAAAATCATAACCAAATGTCATTCCAGCCATCAATAGACAAAGTAAAATTTGAAAATGAAAATTGAAAATCTTGTTAGAAAGTAAACAGGCCCTTAGTTTCATCAAGAATGTTACCAGTTTGAGGATCAGCTATTGATTGTGAACTTCACCTCCAAAGAGGGATTGTTTCACTATAATGTCTATTCTAAATTGATTATAATCATTAGAGAAGTTCATTAAGAAGATTATAGTTTGTAAATTAACTTTCTTTCACCAAAACAATATGTTTTTTTGCTTTTACATGAATAAATAAAATCGGGAAAGTGTTCACACTTCACAAGCTCTCAAACAACACTCTTCCCATCCCATGACAATGCAAAACAAAACCAAGAAAGAAAGAGCACAAGAAAAATTCAAAAAAATATAACAGCCTTCAATGTGTTGGTCTTCATCAAATGGAGATAGTTATAGCTGCAACTCTAAATTTGGACTTTCAATTTGAGATTTATGCATTTTTTCAAGAACGCTGCTTAATGTGATAAAGATCCATGTCTTTTGAATTTTTTTGTCAATAAAAATCAATTAAAAATAATGATACAGCTACCACATAAGCATACGTAACACACACGAGCACAATAATAGCCATGTCAGAAATTCTCAACAGAGATGAATGATAATGATATCAATACACCAAGCATTTTTTAACATAGAGAAAGTGATATAGATACATGTGTATGTGTTTGGTTTCATATTTTACCTTGTTGCAACGTAAAACATCGATAAATTTCAAATCAGCCAAGTTCCATTCAAACTGTTACAAGCCATTATACAACACGTTCATAAAATTTCAACCAAGAACTATGTACAAAAATAAAGAGCTTAATATTTATTTTTCAGGGCTGGGGGAGTGGAGTGTTGCATAAAACTATTTAAAACAAACTAGAATCCAAAAATGACGACGGATAGTTCAGAGGAAATTTTTTTGACATAGGGGTTTTTCCCAACCTGAAAGTCAATGAATGAAGTAATCACAAAAACTACCTACAATATTCTGTAGCCTCTCTTCTCTTGGAATTTTTCTTCATCATATCAACCCAACTGGCTAATACATTAGAGACTTCAAACTTACCAGCAAAATTCATTTTTCTAGCTAGCTCCTCAAGAATGACAGGATTCCCATACTTAGAAAAATCAGCACCAAACTTGTTATAATCAAGCTGAGGAGCTTTCATACCCTTCTGCATCATTTCCTCTATATATTTACATGCCTCGTCTGGCCTGCCTTGTCTTATAAGCCCACCAATGAATACAGTGTAGGAGTTATCATCGGGACAACATCCCTTATGACGCATCTCGTCCCAAACAGCTCGGCCCATTTCGTAATTTTTTGTCACAAAATAGGATTTCATTATCATGGTGTATGTGTGAATTGTTGGTTCGACGCCACTTTGAATCATTTTCTTGTATACTCTCACCGCATCATCTGGCATATGTTGGCTTGTCATCAGTTTTATCAAAGCATTGTATGTCCTTCCGTCAGGTGGACAACCTCTTTCGCGCATTTCCTTCAATAGATCATATACCACATCCATTTTCTTCTGCCTCCCAAACCCAGTGATCAAACAAGTGTAAAGTGCAACATCAGGTTGACACCCACGATCCACCATTTCGTTAAAATAATCCACAGCTTCTCTCATCATCTTTTGTTTGCACAAGTCCTGAATCAGAATCGTATAACTTCGAACATTAGGCAATGGACCTTTTGCTTTCATGACTTCAAATAACTTAATCCCGTCAGATTTCTTCTGACACCTTAACAACCCTTCAAGCATAATATTATGCGCAACAATATCCGGATTAAATCCCTTATCAATCATCTCATTCCACACCCTCCCTGCCTCCAACAAGTTTCTAACCCTACACCAACCATTAAGAAGTATGGTGTAAGTTTGTAAATTCGGAACAAACCTATCTCTAAGTTTCTCATAAACAACTTCCGCTTCCTTAACAAGCTTCGCCGCGCCAAGACTATCAAGCAAGAAATTAACAGAATCAACACCAACTTTAAACTTATACTTCTTCATCAAATCAAAAACCCCAACAGCTTTTTTCCTTTCTTTTGCTGAAGCAAAAGCCTTAATAGCAATAGAAAAAGTGTCCATTGTCAAAAAACCCTTCTCACCCATTTCCTCAAGCAATGCTACCATAGTCTCAAATTGTCTAGTCTTCCCTAAAATATCCATCATAGTATTATAAGTCCTCGAATCATGTTCAAAATCACGCTTTTTCCCTGCCCAACAAAAGAACCTAAACGCCGGTTTCCTAGCATGTTTAAACCTATGCAACACATCCACTACCAAATCATGTGATAACACAACACCACATTCATCAAGAACAGCTTCCATATTCCTATCCAAATCAAACAAGTCATGAATCACCTTACATACCCTATCAACCTCATTTGGATCTGAACATGACCCACCACCCTCAGAATCAGATTCAACCCCACTAACACTACAAAATGGTCTAGAATTATCTAAAAACATAAACTTTCCTTGAAAACTAGAAAAGGGTAACCCATAAAAACTAGCACCCAAATGGGGATTCAGCAGTTTTTTTTGTAGAACAAGGAATGAAGAGGGGTGTGACAAAAAAAGTGGAATTTGACAATAAGAACGATTGAAAGAATAATTAAAAGAAGAATGAAACAAACAAGACAAGGACAGAGAGCTACCACTAGGTAACCGCCACATTTGCTGTCCTGTTTTTGTTCTTCTTCTCTGATGGAGAGAGTGAAAGTGGGTGGTGTTGGGGCCATGTTGATGTGTTGAATCTAACAACAACGTTGTTGATAGAATGTTGGAGATTGAGGTTATGGTTTTGGTTTTGTGTAGTAAAGAGAGAGTCATTGGAATTGGAATGCCATTGATTAGTTTACGGGAAGGAACAGAGGTGGAAGTAGTGAAGTGGGGTTTAGAGTGGATGATTCCCTGCAGTCATAAAAATTACACATTCACATAGTCAATTCATTTTCAGCCATTGGATACATCTAATGCTACAAATTATATAATAGAGAATTTTGGATTATACAATCTAGAACATTTTACACTTCATAATTCATATTGATTCCAAAGTTGCATATATATAGGAGTATGTTTTAGGATTTAAAAAGAAAAAAAGTGTTATGACCTGATCCGAACCAAATAATGCATTAATTACTACGTTGGGTTGGTTCACATTTCACATAAAAATTACAGATTTCTTAGGTAATCTAAACCCAACGAAATTTGATTGTATCAAAATGAGTTTCACAAAATCTATTGTTGATTGCATTAGTTGAAGCAATTGATCTCTTGTTACTTGTTAGCAACTCAACAGGTAAGCACCTAAATTAGGTTATTATTGACATGTTAAAAGTGTAGTAGTAGTTGCATCACAAACAGCCAAATTTAAAGCATGTTGAAAAAGATAAAAACTAGTATTAAAATTGGATGGATCAACAAAATGAAGATGATATGATATCAGCGTGTTTTTGGATTACCATGTTGATAATGTTGATGATTAGCCTTGGATCTATAATAATCTATTTGTTTTGTATCTCTATTATAATTGAGTTTCTTTTGGACAAACTTGAACAAAGTTCAATATATAATTTGTATATGATTTTTGGACAAACCCAAATGGAAATTTTAATCTGTCTAAGGTCATTATTTGGTTGGACTTATTGTAATTTACTAATTGCTAGCGACTACATCCATTATCCTTTTGTTTTTAACTCATTATTATTGCCATTTTTATTGTCAATAATAATGATGATTACTATTATTCAAAAAAATAAAATAATGATGATTGCTGTGTTGCCTAAGGTAATGTTTAGTTAAAATGAGTAAGACAATTAGACAAGGGGAGGGATTTAAGTAGATAATCTTAACTCCTATGTATGCTTATCCTACCATCAAAACACACTATCACTCCTAAAAATCTACTCTGCCGGATTCATGCAGATTATGATTGTGTTTTTTAACATAAGAAACAAAGATTCTGAGAAACCAGAGAATATTGGTATTGAGACTGTACTAATGATACAAGTGTTTTTTCTCATACGCAACATGAGTTACATAAATGTTCATTTTACATTACATATGTTTGGCCATTACAAAAATGCCAATGTACTACTTGTTATATGTGGAAGAAATTTGAGATTTCATCATTTTTTTTAAGTGTGTATTATTGTCTATTTGCTCCAGATATTTTCCCCGGGTGGGTAGCCCTAGGGTATTAATTACATCCAATTATTAACAGCAACATATCTTAATATTATTATACACTTATGCATAATTCTTATTTTTTTATTGCATTTTGATGTATTTACATATACATGTGTAAAGATTCTTTTGTCTTGTACCAAAAAAAAAAAAGATTCTTTTGTCTTTTCCAACCCTTCCAAACTAAAAAGACCTATATAGGAAGGGAAAGGGGTTGAAAATGACAAGTATCAAATATGACAAAAACTACAACTGTTACTAATACCTACGTAGTTGTTTTATGGTTACCTCAAAATATAAATTATTCTAGGATCTATATCCTCGTTCTTAAAGGTGGTAACGTGAGAGCCAAGGATTATTGTAAACTTATTCATATGTCATTATTTGCATTCATTTATTTTATAATTAAAGTTCTAAATTGGGGACTATAACCATATTTTAATGTAACAAACAATCAAAACAGGACAACTTTTGCATAAGATTATCAGTTTGTCACCTTTTCATAACTGCTATGCGATGATAATATAACATAATTAGTTGTCCAAAACACTACACAACATAAATTAATTTCATATCAATACAGCTTGTCTCCTTTGTAAAACCTTTAACTTTGTGTCGATATCAACAATACGGCCTGCAATAGTGACATTCTAATTTATAATATATATACACACAAAAAAAATTATGTGCATATACACCAAATGCGCTTGAATGAAATGACTCGGGTCTCTTACAACATAACAATGGTCATAGGGTTCAATCCGGTCTTGAGAATGTAACAGCGTTAAAACTCTCAAGGGAGAGTTGTGCCACCCTCGTGACCTATCTAACTCACGAGATTAGTCTATATAGTTGCACGTGGAGGATATCTGATTTACAACAATAAATAATTATGTGCATAGGCTTTTGACATGTTGTTACTTGTCATTATCCTATAGCTAAAAATGCCGCTTTCAAATTTAAGTTTATAAATGATCTACAATTGAAGTTCAAAAGGTTTGTCATCCAAATTTAGGGGCACAATTTGAGACATCATATCTATTTTTATCATTAGAAATCGAACTCAATAACCCGATATTTACAAATATGGTAGCACATGCAACTGATAATGGAATCCGTAGCCGAAAGAAATCATCAAGAGGTCACCACAGGTTTGTAGGAGTTCGTCAAAGGCCATCCGGAAGATGGGTAGCAGAGATCAAAGACTCACTACAGAAAGTTAGGCTTTGGCTTGGAACATTCGACACAGCCGAAGAGGCAGCTCGTGCTTATGACACTGCTGCTAGAGCTTTGAGAGGTGCTAATGCTAGAACCAACTTTGAATTGCCAGAATCTGAAACAAATGGCGGTGTAGGTTCGAAGCGCGGTGCTGGTTCCAAATTCATGCTAGAGAATACAGAACCTTTTTCTTTTGAAGATGTCAGCGACTCGGGTTCAGGTTCAGAACATGGCCTTCTTGGTGCACTCAAGGCCAAACTTTTTGACGGAAAAGAAGGGAAATTTTCATTTTCATTTCCTTCTGGTAGCATGGTTTCAAAATCAACTCAGAATTTATCTGGAAAGAAAGACTCATCATTATCAGCTACTTATTGCCTCTCACAGATGAATGAAGCTCATGCAAATACACTGCCTAGTTCTTTGAGTACTTCATCAAACACTTTTGCTAAGAGTGTGGCTATCCCAAATCATGATCATGAAATTGGTCAAACACCATCTATGACAAACATGTTATGGTCCAATGAAATGGAAAATGATTTTCCTTGGCCTATTCAGATGAGTCATGATGTTCATGAGAATCATGAAAATAGTACTAGTATGCTTGCATCTGGAAGTACATCAAATTTTGCATGGCCACTAATAGAGTCCAATATTGACATGACATGTATGGACCAAGGGATACTAAATAGTAACAGAAGTGATCAAATGAATATGATGAACATGCAGTTACCACCTCTAATTGGTGGAGCAAGTAGTGATGGGTTTTGGACATTGGATCAGCAGCAACAGTTTGTGCAATGTGAGAATAATAATAGTTGGTTTGGTTCTGGTGGTGGATCTTGGGATCCTCTTCTCTATGTGCCATCTGAGCTAGGCTAGCTTGATTAGGTTAATAATAATATGTAATGTCAATGAAAGAAATCTTAATTTGTCAACTTTAATCTAGATCTATCTATAAATCATTCTTTTACCTTTGTCAATTTTAATCTTGAAAGAAATCTTAGTATGCATAAAGATTGATTGAATTTCTTCTATGAGGGTATTAATCTAGAAGAATGTTGTGTTTGTTCTTTACCTTATAACATGTAACGATAATTTTCATCAGTTTATAACATGTAAATTGTAAAGTATTATTTTATTTATCATATAATGAATTGCAAGTATACTAGAGAACAATGCTAATCTTTGAGTCTCTAATTTCATTCTTCAGTTTACTGGGGAAAAGAATTTGATCAAACTTTGAATTATTCTTTTGGGGTGAATTGCTAAGCTTATTAAGGTACTTCTCCAAAAAAATGTCAAGAACGAGGTTAATGTTTTTTTTCTTTTGAAAAAATAAATGATATTCATTTATTCAAGTTGACAGAGTATATCGATACAACACAAATTCAAAGCCACTAAAAACAAAGTACATAAGCCTATAAATATGATTATATTCAAGTGTTCATAATGTTCATACCTACATATCTATAACATTAACGACGCTAAAATCATCGAATGAATCTGCATTTGATCAAAGCTAATCTCCTGAATAAAATAAACACCACACTAAAATGGAAAATAAAAAACACACCGCATAAAAACGGGAAATCAAAACAAACAAGTCATGCGAAGATGACGAAATCACAAAAACATACGAAAGAAAACTAAAAATGCTGACAACTTGAATGACTAAAAATGTTAATTAAGAAACCATACATACAAAAATTGTCTTGGAAAGTAGGTAGTCAACCCCTTAAAAGTGTAAAAAATGTTAGTTTCAATACAATTTTTTTTCCGTCTCATTGACACTAGTTAACATGACTCTTAACCAGTAAAAGAGAGACAAAAAACAATTTGGATGAACGATTTCAGATCAAAATTGACCATAAATCATCCATCTTCGGTATATCAAGAATAAGAATAAATTAAAAGTGGTGACAAAGAGAGACAATGGAGTCCTTTAAAGCTAATGTTAATAACAAGATTAAGTGAGTGATTATATATCATATTTTTTTATAAACAATACTACCACACAAGGGCCTCAGTTGTCCTAATTATTATAAAGTTCTCATGATTTTACAATTTTAATGATAGGTTTCAAACTTCATGTTGGAACCTTAGGTGGATTTGGTGGGAAAATGAAGAGTAAACACCAAGTCTTAAGATTTGGCGTGTGTGAATTGAAAATAGTGGAAGTTCTTTATTAAAAAATTATTACCGAACAATAGTGTTTATACAGTAGAAATGACCCTTCAAGGGTGTGTCCTTGTGTGATGTTGTCCGACTTGAGCTTTGGTTAAAACATATTTATTTTTTTGGATGAAGCTAAAAAGAATTTGATCAAACGTTGAATTATTCTCTTGTGGTGAAGCGAAACTTGTTATGTATGTACTTCTCCAAACAATTGTCAAGAACAAAGTTCATGTTCACAACAATATTAAGTGCGTGATTATACATCATATGTATATATTTTTTAGAAACAATACTACTACACAGGGCATCAACTGTCCTAAATATCATAAAATTCTCATGCTTTTAGAATTTAAATGTTAGGTTTTCAATCATATCATTTAAATTAATGGAGGTCACATTGTGTGTCCTGCAGCAGATGCCATGATGCCATGCATTACTATTTATATATCAAAATTCCAATGCAGTAGTACATCCCAAATATAGTAAATTTTTCTAGTCCAACAATTCTTTGATTCCACCGGCTCCTCTTTTGTAAATTCTATTCTATTATTTAACATTAAGAAAACAAATTCTATTACAGGCACAACCTATGGCAAATGAAACAAGAGGGTTTTCACGTGCCAACATTCCTGTTTTATTAATCTTTTCTGTCACGAGAGTCCAAATTGCATGCACTACCCTATCATAAAAAAAGAGCAAGTGTAAATGCTTTGATCTTCAAAATGAACGGTCCTCGTTACTAAATGTATATACATTAATATATAGCTGCAAAAAAGCTTGAGGAAGGAACTTTACTAAAAAGAGCCAACTAAAAAAAGCCAAGGACCTAGAGAGTTGACATATTATTCATGTTATCCTATGCTTCAGTTCTAAAATATAATATGCTAAAGAATAGAATTTGTTCCATTAATTAGTTACCTGTCAATCCACAATATCTTGCATCCAAGCAACCAAAGGCACAGTAGGCCATGGCAATGGCAAGTTCACAACATTACATTTAAAAATATTTGCAGAGTCAAAGAATATATCATCAGTTATTGTAAACATGTTAGGGAAAAAAGTTACATCACCAACATCTTTTATCCTTTAAATTCCATTTGAAGACTTAAATCATAGGCAAAGAATTAATTGGGACAATGTGATGTTTTATAAAATGAATGTTTTATATTTGTTAATGAAAACTTTAAAGATATTGTCTTGAAGACAATCTAGTTGGTACTACTTTTTACAGATAATTCAACTAAAATATTACATGAAGTAATTCATAAGGCATTTTCGAATTGGTTCTTTAGAAGTTTGTGGATGCGAAATACCCTTCAAATAGATATTGAGATTTCTTTTCTTTAATATAGATAACCCACTTTTGGTTAAAGTGGAAAAACCTTCTAGAAATTTTAAGAGATTGTCGCATACATGCATGATTCTATTTTAGTTTTTTAGTTTTTTAGTTTTTTTACTAAGCAAATGTTAGTTGTTATATCGTGTTCACGTATGTAAACACAAGTTAACTACAACAAGTGAACTGTTAAGTGAAATGTTATGGGTGGAGTTTCAAGAACACTCTAAGAAGTAAATCAATAATACATAGTTTTCTCTGTTTAGAATCTGTCTCATCAAACATCTTAGTGTCCCCATTTATAACGAACAATGATAGGTAGACACTCTTAATGTGTACACCCCTTTGTACCACTTTGAAAATTTTTAGTTAACTAAATATATGGTCTATGTGACCACATTTTTTGTAGTTGCGTGACCACTATTTTTCCAGAATTTATTTGGTTAACTGAGTAGAAAAATAGTGGTCACGCGCATTTAGTTGCGCGACCACATTTTTCAACTTCAAAATAATGGTCACTCAACTGAAAAAATGTGGTCACACAGACCATGTATTTGGTTAACTAAATTTTTTCAGAGTGGTACAAATGGGTGTACGCATTAAGGGTGTCTACCAATCTTTATTCTTTATAACCATCAAAGTGTTGGCTTAATGTGTCTTTCTTTAATCATTAAAATTCCATTAAGTTGTGATCCAGAGGCTCACGTTGGTTGTCTGTTTTGAGTACGACCGCACGTGGACTAGGGTACAACTCATTTGTACCGGACGCGTGGAGTTGAGACGCGCAAATCATCCGTACAAGACATGTGGTATTAAGTGAAGATAAGTTGCGCTAAGCTGACTTACCTAACTTAAACAGTCGAACCAATGAAGATGAGGACGAGCTGAGCTGGCCTGACTTAAACAGTCAAACCAATGAAGATGAGGGTTGAGCTGGCCTGACTGGAACAGTCAATCAAGTGTTGACGAGGATGAGCTGAGTTGACCTGACTTGAACAGTCAAACCAGTGAAGATGAGGATGAACTAAGCTGACCTGACTTGAGTAGTCAAACTAGTGTTGAGCGAGGTATTGCTAGTTAGTCAAATAAAGTATTACAAGTCACACGGAATGGTCCATCCATGCCAGTCCATGGTCCACCAAGCGTCAAACCTGTTAAGGCGTAGACGTTTGTTTTTTATTCGATCGACCTATATCAGTCCACAATCCACTAAATGTCAAGCCTTTTAAGGCGTAGGCGTTTGTTCTTTTATTCGGTCGACCTATATCTGTCTAGTTTGTTAGGAACGAACAAAGATTTGTTGGTACCATGAATTGAATCTTGGATGTCCTTCATACTATCCATACAATATGTGGCAGAGAATATTAAAGGTTAAATAAATTTTTGAACCTAATAAATATCATAAATTTTATTTTTAGTCTCTATAAAAAATTTCAGCAATTTTTTGTTCCCAAAATGTTCTCTTTCATGAATTTTGGTCCATGTTCTTAAGTCAATTTAGGTGTACCGTTCATATTTTTAAATGAATTTTAACAAATATGATTAGGAATATAATAACAACCTCTCCACATAAATTTAGAATATTTTAACAAAATATGAATTAAATGTAATTTTTTAAATGCTAAAAACATAAAAAATCATATTTAATTCATTCATCATAATTTTTTTTTTAAATATGCAAAAGATAGTCCCGATGAACTTAACTTAGTTGGTAAAAATGGATTAAGTTTTGCCTAATTCATATCATACCCTATATCATAATGTATTGGTTGTCATCATGGTTCATTTTATACTTAACTGAGAACCAATTCAATTTTGTAAACTGGTTTTATACTATGATCCGATTTTTAATCGATCTATTTTGAAATTGGTTTAATATTACCTCTCCCTCTCTCCCCTTCTTCTCTCTATCTCTCTCCCTCTGCCTCTTTCTTTCTCCCCCTCGCTCCCCTCTCTTTGGCTATTTTCTTCCTCTCTCCCCCTCTCTCTCTCACCATTTGTGATTTGCTTTTATTTTCAAAATAAAGATGTGGTTTTATGTTTGATTCTAATAGTTTGGTTTGTTTTTTAAATTGTTTTTAAATTCTGGTTCAGTTCAAAATGTGCTTCAATGTATTTTGATTCAGTTTTTTAAATTATTTGAGGAGAGTCTAACTCAACCATTATAAAAAAAAATGTTTGTAAGATGAGGACTATCATACCACTTATAAACATATTTTTAAGTCACATCTCATCAATACTTCATGTTCAGAATTAAACATTTAGAGAGTCGACTAGATGACCCGATAGCGATAACATGTGGCTCACCTGATTTTGAATAGATTATGAAACTATCATGATATGAAGTTTTGGTATTCGTAGATGATAGTGGTGTTACATAGTGAAGTAACTTCCCCCTTAATGCTTGAGTTAATAGACCGAACTTTTACACAAAGAATGATGTATTTATTATTTTGACCAGTGTTTGTATTTTTAAGACAAAATTCTCTTTTAAATTCCTTAAACTACGCTATTAGAACACTAGCATGATTCAAAAATCATTTTGTTTTTATATACTAAAGACCTCACAACATATTTTGAAAGCCGATGTTTCTTTTAGAAAAGTTTAAACTGAAACTATTTTCAAAATAATACAATATTTGAGATTTCATCTATAAAATATAAAAGGTTAATAGGTCTTTACCCCTGTAATATAGGTCATTTCCGGTTTTCCCCCTTGTAAAATTATTTTTTTGATTTACCCCCCTTAAAATATTTTTGTTTTGATTTACCCCCTTGATAGGCCAAACAAAAACTAATTATATTTTTTTTCAAGAAATTTTCGTTTTTGTTTGGCCTATTAGGAGAGTAAATCAAAACAAAAATATTTTACAGGGGGTAAATCATAAAAACAATTTTACAGAGGGGAAAACCGAAAATGACATATATTACAGGGGTAAAGACCTATTAATCCAAATATAAATCAAATAATCTAATTATTAATCCTAAGGTATGCCACAGCCACTTGAAACTTCATTTTCATTGATCCATAATGTCCATGTCTTACAAATTTCCCCTGCTTTGTGCACCACTATTTTCCTTTGTTTTTTTAAAGTGATTTAATTGCTTTAAGATTTGACAACTTGTTCTTACTTTCCATTTTTTAAGGTGGCTTTGTTGCCAATTCAATTTCAAAAAGATAAAAAGTATTAGATGCCATCTACATATGAGAGGGAGAGGCACCATTTCTTCTACTACATTCCCACCAAAAAGATGCCTTTCATCGTTCATAGAATAGAAGGTTCAATTGTCCACCAAGAGAAATAAAAGAAGAAGGATAAAACATAAAGAACATAAGCTACTTCTTACCTAAGGGCATGTTTTGATTGACTTATTTGAGTTTATCAACTGACGTAAGACACTTGTGAGACTGTTTCGGAGAACTTATGAAAACAACTTGTGACATGGTTATAAGCCATGTTCAACTTGTGAAAACAACTTCATTTTATCTTTTGATATGAAAGTTGCTTATAATAAGTACATATATATATAATAAGTGCTTATACTATATGCTGCAAATTAAGTTTGTATCCAAACATGGCCTAAATGAAATATGTAAATGAAAAACTCATGCCTATTATAGGCTAACAATATCATAGCCATGGATTATGAATCAACCTATAATATTTTGTACTAGCCATTAAAATGATTCTGGAATAAATAGATTTTAATAGAAGAGGATCAGTCAAAATAAAGCAAAAGGAAGAGCTTAGAGCATAAATAGTAGAGTAAAGTATTTGATGTGACTTCAGAATTTAATCTTGCTTTGTTACCACTTATTCTGGAATATTATTTTATATAAATCAACAGTAAGGTCTAATCTAAATTACATACATATCAAGTAGAATTGAATTTGCATTGTTGTTGAATACAATTGCATTGGTGAAATGAAGAGTTGTGAAGAATGGAAACCTTTTATGATAATGATAGCAATTGATATTTCTTTTGCTGTTGTGAATATTCTTCTCAAGAAAGTCCTTGATGAAGGAATGAACCATTTGGTTTTTATCACATACCGTCTCTCTATTGCTACCATTTTTGTAGGCTCAATTGGATACTTTAGGGAAAGGTATGTACCCTTCAATCCATGCTTCAATAGTATTCTTCTTCTTCTTCCTTTTTTTTTTTTTTTACAAATCATTGATCTTGTTAGCATGCAGATAATAACCAGCCACTACTTTTGATCTTGAAGATGTATACTAGAATAAGTAAACGTTTCATGTTAGTGATCTATGTTAGGATGTTCTTATTCTGAAAATAGAAATGCAAATTTGATGTTAAACTTAGTGTAAAAATGTTCAACTCAAATTTGAAGTTTGAAGACAATATCAACTTCACATGAAACCAAACACTCACTAAATTTGTGTACTATATACTTGAAGAAAATCATAGATGTTTTCCTTATAATCATATTTTTATTGCAGAAATAGCAGACCGCCGCTAACATTTCGAATTTTATGCTACCTCTTCTTCAGTGCCATTGTTGGGTTAGTCATGAAAACACATTTTATTATGTTACATCTTTCTCCCTAGCCTCTTTTTCTCCCTATTTACTTCTCAATTATTTGTAGTATTTTGTGGTTAACATAGTTGTAGTATAGTAAAGACTTATTCAATACTTTCTCTATAGAGCATCAGTCACACAATACTTCTTCCTCCTGGGGATTCAATACACTTCTGCTACATTTGCTTGTGCTTTTGTCAACATGGTGCCTGTGGTCACTTTCCTATTGGCATTGCCATTTGGGTAAGAATCATCAAGGCTGTGCTATTCATGTACTCCTATATATTATCATTACTATTATTACCAGTGTCAGTATCGTGTCCAGTGTTTGTGTCTGTATCAGTGATTCATATAGTCACCATGAATTGATATATGCTGCTGTTTCTACTACAGAATAGAGACTGTGAACATCAAATGCAACAGTGGTAGGGCCAAGATTTTTGGTACATTGGTTTGTATAGTTGGTGCATTGATGTTGACACTTTACAAAGGAAAGGGTCTATTTAATTTTTCTCATCATGAGTCATCGGTGAAGCTAGTAGCTACAAGGACACCAGAGAAATGGACTATTGGTGTGATAGCATTGATTTTGGGAACTCTCTTTTGGTCTTCTTGGTTCATTTTACAATCTAAAATAAGCAAAAGATATCCATGCCAGTATTCTAGCACAGCAATCATGAGTTTCTTTGGAGCCATTCAATCAGCTGTCATTTGCTTGTTCATTGACCATAACTTGTCTATATGGGTTCTCAGAGGAAAGATACAAATAATTGCTATTTTGTACGCTGTAAGTTCACTTTCTATTTCACTCATTATGATAAAAATATAATAATTTTATTAAAATATTATAATTAGATTAAAAAAAAGGTTTCATGTCAACTGTCAAGGTTCCTCTTAGGCCTCGATATGTGTTCAACCGGGCCTGATAGACATATGTGTCTAATAATATATTCTTGAGTAAATAAGCAATTACCCTCTCTAAAATTATAAGTTTCGTCAATTACCTCTCGGAAATTAACAAAACTTCAATTACCCCCCCTGAAGTTTTGCACTTATGCGCAAAATGCCCCCCAAACTTGAAAATTTATATATTTTTTTCTTTTCTTTGACTCAAAAAATATTAAAGGCAAACAATTGAATCAAACATATGAAATTGAAGATATGCCTTGGTATGATGTGGTGTTAACAACATAAGATTGACGTTAACAATCACAATTTACAATAGGTTAGTTTCTTTCATGTTAGTTTTGTCATTAACAATTGCAAATCATACATGGTTGCAGAAATGGACATGAATGTAATATATGTATGTTTATTACTCAAGCCTCAGAGCTTCTACATTGTTGTTTCATGCTTTAGTTCTCATATTCTGCATTGTGCATCTATGTATGAAAGTCTAGTTCCTTGCAACAGAAAGTAGTATTTATCATGAAATTGAAAAGTAACATGTCAATTAAATACAAAAAAAAGATAATCTTTTAAACATAACAACGAAACTGTATTGAATTGCTTTGCAAGGAAACTCTAACATGAAGTAGAATCGTAAGAAAAAACATATTAATAAAACTGAATCAATCTTTAAGCCACAATTTTTTGCTTCAAAAAATGAAGCAATGTTTTAAGGCATAGCAGGCATGTCTTTATGCCATGAATCAAGTGGCTTAACAATTGAATAAACCAATTACAATCAACAACATTTCTACCATTAAAAACAAATGATGGTTTTTTCATATTATCATAAATCTTTTGATAATCAAGTTTCTTATACTCATCCCATACATTTAAAACACAAACACCATATGAATCACCAAGTAGCCCTTTACATACGTTAATATCTTTTGAATCAAGGATAAGAAAAAAATATATAAATTTTTCAGTTTGGGGGGCATTTTGCAAGGGGGGTATTTGCAAAACGTCATGTTGACTAACAGAAAAATTTGACAGAGGGGGTAAATTGATTAACGTTGTGCAATTTCAAGGGGTAATTGAAGTTTTGTTAATTTCAGAGGGGTAATTGACGAAACTTACAATTTCAGGGAGATAATTGCCTATTTACTCTATATTTTTTTATGATTGGAGTTATTGTATTTGCAAGGAATAATGAAAATTGACACGAGTATCTAATAATGAAAATTGATCATTGAAGAGAAAAGCATATAACAATGAAAATTGATCATGGAAGGGTGAATATAATTAGAACAATAATTGAAACATTGTATTTACAGGGAATAATTGGATCAGGGTTATGTTTTGTGGGAATGTCATGGTGTGTTAAGAAGAGGGGTCCAGTCTTTACAGCAGCATTTAGCCCCTTTGTTCAAATAATGGCAGCCTTGATTGATATCCCTGTCCTACATGAGCAGTTATATCTTGGAAGGTGAGTTCCATTTATTTTCTTGTTACTCTTTCACCCTTTTAGATATGATATTAATATATTTCTAGGATTCTATATAAAGTGTGTTAGAGACAGAGAGTTATTGGAATGATTGAAAATATTATTGCAATAGTTTTTGGGGAGTCATGTAAGAGGAAAAAATAATGGAAAGTGACAAGATCTCAAGGATAATTGAATAATGACTATTCACCAAAAAAAAGAAAGAATAGTGACTCAACTAGTTTATTCTAGAATCATAGACATAATCTATTAGTTAGTATGTGTCATTATGTGATTGTTATTTTACTACGAGTATGCACCAATTTATACAAACATTTTATTGTCTCGTTAGAATCAATGGAAAAACATAACCAATTTTATCTCTTTTAATTCTCAGTTCTCTCTCTAAATTTTGAAGTTTGATCTAGTCATTTGAGTTGTATTAGAAAATATGTGTCAATATAAATGGAAAATTGAAGAGTCATATAGTTATATACAAGAAAATATAGCTAAGTTTTAACAATGTTATTATGTTGCCTAGCTAAAAAAAACAATGTTGTGATGTATTATACATATGTTAATGTAAGTATTTATCAATGTTTAGCGTGTTGGGGTCAATCTTGGTGATGCTTGGATTATACATTCTTCTATGGGGTAAGAGCAAGGAGATGAAGAATCGTTTGATTATGTTAGCGGAGAAAGCTGAAGAAACAAAGGAACAAGAACCTCAAATACAACACTTAACAGTGTCTTGTGAATCACGGTTTCATAACATTGACATCAAGTAGTATATGTATATGTATTTGTTTATGTTAACTGTTGATTAAGGAGTTGCTAAACAACTTTATTCTCGTGAAAATCTCAATTGAGTTTGTGTTTACTTAAGGATACACCAGAAAAAAGCTAGTATACTTTTTTGTATTTTTAAACAAATCAAAGAGAACAAGTGAAATAAGTTAGTACTATAAGTATTGTCCAAAAAAAAAGTTGTACTCTATGTGAATTGTAATGGAAAAAAAAATGGAAGAATTGTGAAAGTGGAACAATGAATTGATTCATTATAATTTTTATTTAATTTTAAAATAATTGGCAAGCCATCATTATCACTCGTACACCCTACTTTTATATAGTTAGATTATGATTATGATAAAGATGAATAATGATTCTCCCACATTCCATTCCAATCAGAGTGGTTAGGAATGATGGGAAAAAAGAAGAGAAAAGGACGAAAATAAAAAAAGTGTGAGATGTTAATTATAGAGAGGAATGACATGTATAAGAATGATACGTAGAAAAAGCATGATATTTTCAAATCTGTTAAAGTGTTAAACTAGTCCTTGAGATGGTTAGACATGTTTTTTCTCCTATACCAGATTTGACTCCTCATTCTTAAATATCTCCAGACTTTCATAATGATTTAAAACAAATAATACCGAGTTCATGAATCATGATATAAAGTAGATTTCATAATCTGATCTTATTAGGTCAGTATCAAGCCCAATATCGTTTCCTAGAAAGATACTATTTTCCAATTTAAAGTAGTAAGAAAGTGTCATCATCAAGAAGATTCTCACAGGACCAAAGTGAAGTTCCTTCAATTTAGTCATAGTGCGATAAATATCACCCTCTTCATTTTTTATTTTTGATGTTAACCAAGTTATCTTTTGTGTGCAACGGCTGAGAGCAGTGACGGAGTTAGGAATTTTATCGAGTCTGAGCAAAATTTTTACCGCAAATTCACATGTGACATGATATATAAATAGTCATAAATCAAAATAAAAGAGACTTGTCATTTTGTTGATAAAAGTACAATTTGAAACAAGAGACAGGGGCGAATTTACCACCCCGAATATAAAATATAAAAAATAAAATAAAACAATGATAAGTTTTAGTGATAGCCACAACCGTAGATAGAAGTCCATAATATTTTTAAAATGGTCTCCTTAGAATTACCTACGTTTTATATGTAAGTAAAAGTGGAAAACATGCAATGACAACCATTTGGCAATGACAGACAGATTTAGCTACGAAAATTTGCCCTATAGTGACGGATTTTTGTTGTCACTGTAAGTCAAATTTCTTGTGTCGATACAAAGAAAGTATTGGTAGTGGCGGATCTTGAGTTAATTTGTTGGAGGTGTCAAAATTATGTAATATAAGTTAATCAGTTTTATGTAAAAACAAAGAATCTCTAAGAGACCGGTGGTTGTTACTTTTGATTATAGTGTGGGGACGCCGTTTCAATTCCCCATAGGAACATTTTGACTCGAACCTGGGGCATTTCGCTGAAAGCTTGCTTCCCCTTCCATTGCAGCCAAGGAAAATTTGTGACATATCTATGCCTGATATCAAATATATAAAAAACTTGTTGGATGTCATGGCTACCATGGGTCTCCAAGGAGATCCGCCCCTAAGTATGGATTGAGCCCGGGCGTGTGCGGTGTGCCCATGCTTGCTGGGTGGTAAATCCGCCCCTAGTTGAGAGTAACCATCTCAAAATAATTTAGATTTATTTAAGAAATTGATATTTCTCAACAAATTTATTTTCATACGCATTGGTTATTGATCGAACTCTAGATCAAATGATTAAGAGACCCAAACATTTACACTTGTGGCACGCTGTATTGGTCCTCTCTCCTCAATTTAATGCATAAAGTATATAAATATAATAAGAGTTTGTCTAACATGTGCAATATTATACATGTTAAAGCAACTAAAAGTAGTAAGTTTTTATTTTAAAAAAAAAACAATTATTTATTAAAAATTATACATTTAATACAAAATATACAAGTTCCAAATGCAAAGTTACCATTTAAAACTTCTTAATATGTGCAAATTTGCACATGATAGAAAAACCTTAATAATTATTATTCTTCAAAATATATATAAAATTCATCAATTTACTCAACTATTAAGGTCAAGACTAAATTTTTATCTTTAGTAGGGTTCTAAAGGTATAGTTCATAATCATCCTCTTGTCGGTTCCTCCTTTTCCCATCCGTGGATACAATCCTTCTCTTCTCTTTTGTTTTGTTCATTGTTTTGTAGTTTGACATCATTATGAGCTGTGCTTTGTTTCTCCAAACTCATATCGCGTCATGATTTTGTTGTCTCTTCCCTTAGTCGCGATCGGTACTCCCTCCAAAGGGGGTTGAATGCCTAAATCTCGACCACTGTCACTATCCACGTTGCACCTGTTTCATCTCCTGTCAACCCACATCCAACCCCATGGTCACCCTCCAACTGTGCCTGCTGTTTTTCGTTCCCCCTATGCCAACTTTATTGTTACAAGTCCGTCATCGGTTGACCGACCCCACGTCATCCCCCACCTCTACATCTGGCTTATATGATAGTAACTAGGGGTGGGAATAGCTGGATCGGGGCGATCTTTGCTTAAATAGGTCAAACCTAGTTTGAAAAACTAAAGCCTAAGTCAAGCCTATTAACTCGTTAAAGACTTTATTTTAAGCTTGAGATGGCCTATTAGTCTATCTAAAAGCCTAGTTTGTGCTAATGATTTGAAATAAAAACATTTGACTTATTTTAAAAAAAGGCTAATAAACATGTAGTATATATTTCTTAAAAGGCTAATGGGGCAATAAATTTTGTAGAGTATGTACATCCATTTTTTTACTTTATAAGCATATATTGCTTGTATGTGCAATATAATGTTGTAGAGTCTGTACATCCATTTTGTAAAGGCTAATAAGCATGTATGGGTCGAAAATTTGACTTATTTTAAAAAAGGGCTAATAAACATGTAGTATATATTTCTTAAAAGGCTAATGATTTGAAATAAAAACATTTGACTTATTTTAAAAAAAGGCTAATAAACATGTAGTATATATTTCTTAAAAGGCTAATGGGGCAATAAATTTTGTAGAGCATGTACATCCATTTTTTTACTTTATAAGCATATATTGCTTGTATGTGCAATATAATGTTGTACAGTCTGTACATCCATTTTGTAAAAGCTAATAAGCATATATGGGTTGAAAAATTAGTAATATGATGGAATATATAATTAAGTATATGTAACCGAGCCAGACTTTAAGTAGGCCAAGTTATAGGCCCCTAACTGTAATTTCAATTGAAAAAGAACCTCCAGGATCCTTCTCATAAAGCCACTTTAAAAAAATTGTGTTTTAGTCACATCATCCCTTTTTGGGTTGAGATATAATAATCGTGTTGGGGTAAGACTAAATTCAGAGACTAAATTGTATAAGTTTGATTTTTTTTAAAGGATTAAATATGATTTTTGAAGAGAATGTGATCTTTTTATTTATCGAGGACTAGTTTGACCCCTATATATTTTACGAGAGAAAAGATGTCTCATTCTATTCTCAATTTTAGGTCTTTCTAACAAGTGTCCTCGTGATACTCTTTAAACATTTTAAATTAAACAATTATTTTTATAAAAAAAAATTGAATATTTCAATTTTCAATCTATTAAATACACGCATTTTTCATTAATACTTATCGGTTAGTGTCCATAAAGAGTGTTTAATTATTCTTAATTAAACATTTACATTTTCACCAATAAATAAATCATTAATACTCCAAAGTGAAAACGGCGTGTTTTAGTTTTGGTAAAGGAAATAACGCACGCGAGTCATGATTTTGGTGAATTGACGATTGACTAGCACACCTTTCTCCAGACACCGTCGCCACCGGCGGTTAAAACCTCCGGACACCGCGATCTCCCGGCGGCGGTTACTGCCACCACTCAGGTTATTTCAATTCTCTTACTTCTCATCACACTTTCGTTTTTCAATATAATTCTACTCCATTAACGTTCATGAATTTGAATAGATTCTGATGAATTCAATGAAATTAGGTTTTGTGTTGTTAGAGGTGAATGTATATTGATGATAGTCAAAAGAAAAAAGGAAGAGGAAGATTCGTGGATTAGGATGAGTCAACCATCAGTGTTACTCGCCACTGCTAGCTATGATCATACCATTCGATTTTGGGAAGCTAAGAGTGGTCGCTGTTACCGGACTATTCAATATCCTGATTCGGTTTGATTCCGTTTCTCTCATTCATTTTTTATTTTATTTGATTTTTGCAATAATTGAAAAAAATTGTTCTAGGTTTGCAAGTAGTAATTTTGAAATACTAGATAATTAAACATGTTCTTTATGTGAATTTGAGGATAAAAAAGTTTGTAATTTGGAGTGGAGCTAGATTGTCGGCATGGGGTGGTGTACCTGGAAACACTACGCTCTACATGATCAAGTCAGTAATTGGTCTAGAATCTAGAATGTGAGGTTTTAGGGTTTAGAGAATGTGTACCTTAACCTGAGTCACAAGTTCTATGAAGCACCGACATTGAGACTTGCACATATATGGACGCTGGTAAAAAAATTAAAAAAGGAATTAATTGAACATAATCACATGTGTCATTGCTGTGTTGTGCCGAACACCAGACACACCTTCCATCAGAAGTTTCAGTGCTACGGAGCATGAGTTAGCCTTTATAAGGTGAACTCTAGGGTTTCTTGAGTGAAAAACCTAATTAGACAACAGTCTTGGGAGATAGCTATTGACAGATGATGATGTGATTGTCATCGTACTGTTGTGATTACATCTCTGGACTTGCTTGGGTGCATCTCTAGGGCATCCTCACAGCATGGTCCCGTAGTGTTCCGTTTCACTAGTGGATTGGGCTTGGCTTGGTCCAGAACAGTTTGCTTGCATAAACTTTCTGATATCCTATTTTTAAGTTTCAATTATATTTTAGCTGATTTTTTAATCTTGTTGAATGCATTACACCTATATGTTTGTTTTGAAGTTGTGATTATGTGCTACTAGTTTGTAGCTTAGCTGTTTTCGGTGTTTCTACACATGCCTTTTGTTAGATGGTGATTAATTGCTACTAATTTATCATGGAGAATGGCTTTTGGTGATTTTAAGTTCCATATAGTGGTACTAATTTTGCTGTATCCGCCTTGTATAGCAAGTGAATCGGCTGGAGATAACCCCGGATAAGCGCTACCTAGCTGCAGCTGGCAATCCTCACATACGGTTGTTTGATGTTAACTCAAATAGCCCTCAACCGGTATTTCTTTTCAACTGATACACTTACCTCAAAAAGTTGTTCTGTTTTTGGTTCCAACTAATTTACGTTCCTGATTGTGTGGCAGGTAATGAGCTATGATGGACATACCAGTAATGTAATGGCAGTTGGGTTCCAGTGTGATGGTAACTGGATGTATTCTGGCTCAGAGGATGGCACGGTTAAAATCTGGGATTTGAGGTGAAGTAGATCTCATTTTGCATAACAATTTTATACTATGAGTTTAGACCTCAAGTTTTTGGTCAAATAGACTTTGCTTATTTGATGACAAAAATGCAGGGCACCAGGTTGTCAGAGGGAATATGAAAGTCGTGCAGCAGTTAACACTGTTGTGTTGCACCCAAATCAGGTTATGTTTCACTACTTGTTGGTGGCTATACAATCTATCCCTGAATTATGGCTACATTAATTAAAACAATACTCCAAAATGTAGTTGCTTTTTCTAATTAAAAATTCAGAAGAGATAATTAGGGCTGAATTGGTGCAACAGCACGACGACTTTTAGTTTGTATTATTATTTTATTCCATTTCATTTCTCCTCACTTTTATGAGATTTATTTAATTATTGGTTGATTGTTTGGTATTGAAATCTGGATTCTAACATGGCTCAAAATTGAGTAAATGGGATTCCTTTTCATACAAGTTTTTGCTTCATGGTTCTCACTTTTTTTGTATGTGATTCAACAGACTGAACTAATATCTGGTGATCAAAATGGCAATATTCGTGTGTGGGATTTGACAGCAAATTCATGCAGTTGTGAATTGGTATGAGTTATGAACTCTTTTATTGTATATGAAGATCAGTTTAGAATAGATTTTCCAATATGCTCTATGCAAAGAATAAATAAATAAATCCAAATATGGTTCTTATCAAAAAAATAAATGTGAAATAATATTTAGAAAGAATGAAATATTTGAATTATAAGCCTTGTAGTTGTAAACTCTTGTTGCTCATCGTGAAAACACGTGTTTCTTTCTCATTTACCTCAATATACACTCAATAGCCATGCTTCTCCGGAATGTAGATGCTTTTTCTTTTCTATAACATTTATATTACTATACACAATTCCCTTAAGATTGACCAGTGCTACGCACTATGTCCTCCCTGTTTCTCTCTCACCAGTTGACAAGAATTATAGATGGAAAGTTATTTTAAATTTGTGGTTGTAATGTAGGTGCCAGAGGTTGATACAGCTGTACGCTCTCTAACAGTGATGTGGGATGGCAGCTTGGTAGTAGCAGCAAATAACAATGGGACATGTTATGTGTGGCGCCTGTTGCGAGGGACTCAGGTTGGTCCTTGTTAAAATATCACAATAATGTCATCCTCGTTGCACTTTTTACTTATTTTTACCAATGGAATATGATTTTGTGCAGACAATGACAAACTTTGAGCCACTTCATAAGCTGCAAGCACACAATGGCTACATCCTCAAATGTGTTTTATCACCTGAGTTTTGTGACCCCCACAGGTCAGAAAGAATGTGTTCGTCTTTTGTCTATTTATTTTATTCCTTTTTTAATTAAGTTCGGAAATGGAAAAAAGACCGTGGTCAAGTGAACAGGTTTGTGGTTAAGCTTTTAGGTAATCAGGTGTGTTAATTAAATAAAATGGAATTATAAATTTTATACAAATAATGGTCTGTTTGCCACAATTGAAATCTCAAAAGTCAGAATTGGAAAAAATTGTGATTAAAATTTAAGTATTTAATTTATATTGTTTGAAGATATATCATTTAACAGTTGAAATTTCATTTAAGTAAAAGCGAACGGGAGCTATTTACACTGGATTTGGGTTGAATACACGCAAGGAATTCCCGTGTGCTCCAATATTTTCAAAACATTTTAACCTGGTTCAATTTTCACCATGCATCAAGGACTAAACAAATTTCTGTGATTAGTCTTTATCACTTCAGCACATAACTGAATTTTCAAACAAGCCCTAATTAAGTTATGTAATTTTACCAGTGTTAGTATGGAGCAATGATTATGCATCCTATTATACTACAACCTTTTTAAATTTTTCTTAGGAACTGTAGAGATTCTTAAATGAATGTAAACAACTACAAAATACTATAACCTTTTTAAATTTTTCTTAGGAACTGCAGAGATTCTTAAATGAATGTAAACAACTACAAAAAGTAGAAGTGTTTCCTTAACAATTTCTTTGTTAAAAGTACAAAAATTAGATGCCATATTTTTCTCTCACCGAAACAAGTTTTGGTTATAGTGAGTAACAATGGCCAAGATATCTGAGTTCATTGCAAGCAACACAAAAACTTCAGATACGATTTTTACTTAATTGGTTTTATTTGAATATGGCATGCACTCTTTCAACTTTCAACATACATGTGCACATATGCTCTCAGATGTGCACACACATACTAGGTTACTGTTATGAATATAAGCTATGGGAGATTATGCAGCCTTTTATTAAAAATAGAAATATTCTGTGTGTGCTTCTACAGTCCTATTAACCTCTCTTGCCATGAAGATGGAGGTGCACTTTATTTGCTATTCAATGGGGTTTATAATGTTTTAATTCCTACTCTTGTTTTAGTTAGCAACATGCAAGTTGTAAAAGTAGAGTTTGAACTGGAAGCATCAAACATCTAATACAGCACCTGTCCTGGTCTTTAGAATTTAGTTAAAACTGTTTGACTGGACCGCATCTCTAGGAATCAACATTTCCTGTTGTTGTTTATGATGGTAGACTGGTTGGTTCGAGACCACTGTAATCATTCCAGGACTGAATCTCACTGTCTCTATCTCTAACTTACTAATGTACCTCTAGCTTATTTAAGATGTTAATATTTCTTGGTGTTATTTCTAGGTACTTGGCAACTGCATCTTCTGATCATACTGTTAAGATATGGAATGTTGATGGTTTTACACTAGAGAAGACTTTGATAGGTAATTCTTGAAATTATGTGAAAATCTAGTGTTTTTTCATTCCCTACAACTTTCCCCAAAATTTCACTCTCCTTAAACGTGGTTGGCTGTACATCCCAGGTCATCAACGTTGGGTGTGGGACTGTGTCTTCTCAGTGGATGGTGCCTACCTTATTACAGGTACGAACTTGATAATTTTTTCGGTATTTGTTCTTATATACATATGTTCAGGAACTGGATATATAAATGTGTTTCCTTTTGAACACTGTTATATTAAGTTTCTTACGGTTTTGTTGTTATATTAGTACAATCACTTAGACTTTTTAGATGATAATAGTTGTGGTTTTCTAACTTCTGCAATAATTTAATTATACCAGTGTAAAAAATTTTAAAAAGGCTTTTATCATGTAGTTGTTACTTAGAAACAGGCTCTTATCTTATCCATTGTCCAGAATCGGATCCTTCAGTTCACATGAAATATGAAGTATAGATAAGGTTGATTCAACAAATTACAAATTTGTGTAGTTTTAGATGGCTGTCTGGTCTTTCATTTTATTTACCAATTGCTAACCTTGGTTGTTTATCTTTCTTCAAAGAAAATTATCTTATGGGCTGTGTAGAAAACAAAATGTAATGTAATCATTTAGTCTTCTATAATTCAGATTTAAAAAATACTTGACAGAGTGTAGGGACAAACTTAAATTGGATATTTATGTAATTTTAGTAGGGAAATTAAATTAAGATGATGGATTTCATTAAATAAGTGCAGCAATTCACTCTGCGTATATTTATTATACAAATAATATACTCAATCTAAGTTGTGTTTTAATGATACTCTATCAGACCAAATTTTTAGTTGAAAGAGAATAAAAGATGAAGAAAAAACGTTTAGTGGATATTGTAGAAGTTGAAACACTGATGGTGAATGGTGACTTTGAGCGACTGCTCAAACTACGACTGTTTTTACAACTACTGATTTTATAGTTGCATAATGAGCTGTAACTAAACGTAAATTACTTTTGCCCGATGTTATCATTTTCCTACTTTATTCCTCATATGTTGCAAAATAGTCTTTGCATTATCAATTGTGAATTTCGGTGGAGTACAATTATTCTTATTTGTAATCAATTATTGCTTAATCCAATATTTACGCCCATACACTTTGTCATTGCAGCTTCCTCTGATTCAACTGCTAGGCTCTGGTCTACCACAACTGGTGAAGATATTAAGGTTTACCAAGGGCATCATAAATCTACAATTTGTTGTGCCCTACATGATGGGGCTGAACCTGGAAGCTCTTGACATAGTGGACATTTATCTACGTCATCTTGTTGTGTAAATATTAATATGCTTTGTTGGTCTATGAAGTTTACTGCAGTTATTTTTATGTGCACATTTAATGTTATTTGTTGATAGTTTTTCAAATAGCTTTTCAAATAATGGATCGAAACACATGGATTTCATGATACAATGATGATGTATATTGTTTTTCAAAGGCTGTGCCCAGTTTTGAAATGCAACACATGTTCATTACATTATGCATTAACGTGTACAACGACTAATTTTCTGCGTTGATAGGAGGCTTTGACTCAAAATTCAACAACCGGTGTTTATATAATCTTTCTTAGCATGGAAATGGTAACTTTCTTGTCCTCTCTTGATGATTAATAACCCACAAACAAGCGAAGAACAAGCACAAGAATAAAATAAAAAACAATCATTAGGAAAACGTGGTTATTTCAAGCATACATTAACCAGTGGTTAACAGTGGACACAGAAGTTCTAGTCCCAAAACGGTGTAGATTGCATTTATTCTAAACCCCATCATATATAGATTTGATCATAATCTTTATAGAGCTTTATTAATCAGAATGTTCACTTTTGGAACCTTCTTTCCCTTTCTTCTTGTCCTTCTTTTCCTTCGTGCCATGCTTCTCAGCCTTATGGTGATTTTGAGGAGGCTCGGTGAAATCTGAAATATCCATGTGGACACCAGGATCATTGGCATGGTAACTACCACCCAGCATGATGGAATTGTTGATGGCCTGGAAGTTGCTGTTAACATAAGTGCTCAATGCTTCAGGCTCATCATGAGCAGAATATTTACCTGATTTTGCATCCAATTCACTCCGCAGAGTAGCTCCTTCGTTGTTTCCTGCAAGGGTGATGATCCTGGTGCCATGTTCATCGTCATTGTCCAAATGGTGGGTGGAGCCTGGTTTATGAAAATCAGTGACACGATGAGTGATGGCAGATACCATCTCCCTGATTTCTCTATCCAGGTTCTTGTGCTTCTCACCTTCAGCAGGGGGAGATTGACTTGACTTCACTGACTCTGAATGCATGTTTGTGAGGTACTTGAATGAAACTTTCTCTCTTAATAACACAAGTGTGTATGGATTTTGGGTGTATTGTGACTATGTTAGTATATTTATATTACAAGAGCTGAATGACATCTAGTTAAATGTTGTCTTCTGTGTGAATAAAGTGGATGGAATAACTTGGAAGGCAATAAGAGTATCTTCAATATATTTCATATATCAGCAGAAAAAGCAAAAGGATGAATTGAGGATTGCTTCATAATGGGTTAACATATTAAGCTTTTGTGATTTTATCATTTCTAAGGAAAAGAATAACTGCCTTTGGTATGCTTGGACACTTGTACATCAAACTGTTTAATAATTTTATCAGAAAATTTATGTTAATGTTTACTCGGTATTGCAAAATAAACTTAATATTCTGTATTTCTAATATTTTTTTTTTTTGAAGAAATATTTCTAATATTATTTGTTAATTAGTTAAATAATTTTATGTGTAATATTTAATAATAATTTGGTCCGAAAGCTCTTTGAATAAACTATTCTCTCATTCTCCATATTTAAGGTGTGTGATTCTTAGTACTAGACTATAACGACAACAACCAAGCCTTATCCCACTAAATGGGGTCGGCTACATGGATCAAATGACGCCATAATGTTCTATCATAAACCAAATTTGGATCCAACTCATTGACCTCTAAATCCTTTCTAATGGTTTCTCTTTTCCTAGGTCTTCATCTACCTCTTTTAACTTGACTCTCTTCCATTTGATCTATTCTTCTTACCACGGCATCTACGGGCCTTCTCTCTACATGCCCAAACCATTTAAGCCTATTTTAAGTTTCTGTGATCATCTATGTAAACATCAATCCTTCTATCAACTTTTCTACTATAGGTGCTACCCCCATTCTCTCTCTAATGGTGTCATTCCTAATCCTATATGACCCCAATTTTTTTTGGAATTAAAGCTTGAATTTTGTATGTTTACATTAGAGCTGTCAAAACGGGCGGTCCGTTTAGGCCCGGCCCGATCGGGCAACGGGTTTTTTAGGGCCGAGCTAAAAAGCCCAGTTTAAATATGGGCTAGAATAATTGAGCCCGAGCCCGGCCCTATACGGGCTACCGGGCTAACGGGCCAGCCCGACCTGCATGTATCTAGTTTTTATTTTTATTTTTTCATTCTTTAAGGACATCAGGCCGAATTTTGCCATCAGGTCGAATTGAGGTGTCTGAGATGCCAGATCGCTCCAATGTGATTTCTAAAGATACAATTAAGCAAGCTTTCATTTCTTGTTACACAACCTACCACTTAGTAGCTACTCTGGTATTAGACATACAAACAAACTACTGCAATGGCAAATCAATACATAATTCAAGATGTGTTTATAATACTTTAGTTTACTTAATAAATCTTTATCTCTGTTTATTTACACAAATTTTGAATATTTGAACGGAGAAAACAGCCAACACCCTTCAACTGTAATTATACAAAATATATTTTATATTGATGAATATATTATCTTCTTAGAGGTATACCATTTTAATCCATCTAAGAATCAAATACCATATATTTCATGGTTATATTTAAACAGAACTTTTTCAATCTTAGTACATAGTTTTTTTTGGAGAGATCTTAGTACATAGTTATTATTATACTTGTTAGAATTGATAAAATCGTCACTGTTCTAAACTATATGTTATCATAAACTTAGAAACATTGAGAAAATCTCCCCTCTTAAATGGCAAGCAAAAGTATGAGAGATTATAGAAACATGCAGTTCATAAAATGGAACTTGAGATTGGGTTGTCCAGCATTAAGTAACACACAAAGACAAAAAAAAAAAAAAAAACTTGTATTTTTTGA